>OBEQ011961504.1_pt1 | contig 43326 bp, 37 predicted proteins | sample 1670901 | NCBI WGS metagenome assembly OBEQ01 (sample SAMEA104232315, study PRJEB22302) | groundwater metagenome | biome: forest; feature: aquifer; material: groundwater | place: USA | collected 2011-08-07 | depth 5.4 m
CCCTCTCCCCCGTACTCGGGGGAGAGGGTTGGGGTGAGGGGTCAACACCACCGAGTTCGGGATCGAACACGGCTTCTGATCTTTCCGGAGCGAGAGCGGGCGCCCGGACCGTGACGGCCGGGCGCTTTGGCCGGGCTCCCTCGGGGCCCGGCGATTTTGGTCATGCCGCGAGCGTGATCGTGACGATGCACTTGCCTTCAGGCGCTCCGCCGAAGCTCGTCCACACGGCCCACAGGTTGGTCGCGCCGGCCGAGGTATGTGGGTAGTAGGACACCGGGAAGTTGCAGTCGCCGTAGTCGCGCTGCACCGACGTCCATTTCACCGTGCGGTTGCAGCCCGGGTAGCCGAAGCCGCTGAGCACGGCCTCGTAGCCCGTCGCCTTGGCAAGGCGAGGCACGATGAACGCGCCGTACTGGCTCACGCCGCAGGCCTTCGGGTCGTAGCAGGAGAAGCTGCCACCGGTGACCTCCATCACGATCTTGCGCAGGCCCTTCTTGACCGCGATCGTCGAGGTGACCGGATCGGTGCGAAACGGCAGCACCGCCGGGTCGGTCGTGATGACGGCCACGACCTCGACGATGGCGACGGTTTCGCTCGCCGGCGCGAGGTAGTCGACTTGCGAGTGCGCGGTGTCGCCGTCGCTCAAGGTGATGTTCAGGTCGCCGCCGCCCGAACGCAGCTTCCACTCGTAGCGGATGCTCGCCGTCTGGGGCAGCGGCTCGACGAGCGACGCGACCAGGCTCAGACGCTCGTCCACCGGCAGGTCCATCGCGGTGGGCGTGATGCGCAGGCTGAACGGCTTCTTGAACTTGACCGGCCCGGTGAACGACCCGATCCGGGTGCGCCCACGCGTGTTGACACCGCCGTAGAACGCCGTGACGCTGATCGTCTCGTCGTTGGCCGCGGACTTGTCCTCGCCGTTGGCGATGTACTCGTGCGTCGGCGCGTCCCGGCTGCTGGTGAACACGTTCTCCTCGGTGGTGGCGCCGCCATCGGCCGCGCGCTTGTGCAGCGTGCCGTACTTTCCGGTGCACACCCAGTCGAAGGTAATCGGGCCGACCTCCTTGCCGCCGTCGTTGTCGTTGTCGACCACGTTCACCGTCACGATCAGCCGCCCGCCGAGGGCGTCGACCTCGAGCGGCTTCGGCGTGAGCACGACCTTGGCCTTGGTTGCCATCACTTCCCAGGCGAAGAACTCGTAGGGCACGACCGAGTCGACCACCAGCCGAGCCTTCGCCGCGCCGCCGAGGAAGCCGTCGATCGACTCGAGAATCTTCAGCACCGGGAAGATCGACGCCCCGCGCTTGCCGCCCGACTGCACCAGCCGGTACAGGCTGCGACCGGTTTCGCCCTTGAGCCGCAGCGCGATCACCTTGACGACCAGCGCCAGCAGCGCCTTCAGGGCCGGCGACATCTCCAGAGTGACCGGGTCGATCGTCATCGTCTTGGCAAACTGCACGAACGCGTCCCAGACCGACAGCTTGCCCTCGCCGAGCTGGGTTGAAAGATCCGGCATGCGGTCCTTGATGAAGCCGCCGACCGTGGCGACGAGCCCGGCAACGAGGTCCTTGTACGCGCCCTTGACCTCGTCCTTCGCAGCACCCGACAGCAGGCCGAGCAGGAAGGGCACGGCGAAGTCCTCGAGCAGCACGCGCCAGTGCAGGTTCTTCGACAGATCGCCACCGCGGATGTAGTCGAGCTCCTCGGTGCGCAGCCGGGCGTATTCGGCATCGGGCAGGTGGTTGATGCCGGGGGTGAACACGAAGACGGTGTACTTGGTCTTCTTCGCGGCGTCTGGCGTCACGGCGAGTGCCTGCGGCGGGGTCTGGCTCTGGAAGAATTCACCCTCGCCACCCCAGGCGTTTGCGCCGCCCCAGTACGACTCGGCCCAGCCGGCCAGGGTGCCGCCGAACGAGTCGAACGACTTGGGCAGCGGCACCTCGTCGGCGGCGACGATGCGCTGGTCGGCGTGGAACTCGCCCTTGTCGTCGTACCAGCCTTCCTGGCGGATCTCGAACACCGCACGCCGCATGCCTGCGTTGCGCACGAACACCGTGTTGAACTCGCTGCCCTGCTCCACCGAGAGCCCGATCGTGCCGCTACCCGGGCCCGTTGGCAGCACGGGTTCCACCGTCAGCCCCAGCGCCTGTGCGCGCCCGCTGCCAGGGCCGGCACTGGGCTTGACCAGTGCGCTGCACGTCGCGGCGATCGCGGCGCCGAGCGCCGGCGCTGCGCTGTGCAGCGCGAGCGGGTTGGCCGCCAGCAGCGCGGCGAAGGTGTCGGCCAGCGCAGCGACTTGTGGCGTCGCGGCGAGATAGGCCTGCACAGCCGCGGTCGGCGCGGCGTTCGCGAAGTTCAGGCCGAGCGCGTAGTGCATCAGCACGCTCACCGTGCTCAGCGGCGACAGCACCGTCGCGCCCTTGCCGACGAAGCCGATGAGCAGCGCCTTGTCGTCCGCCGAGTACAGCGTGACGAGGTCGGGCCCGTCGCCCAGGATCTCGATGTCGGCGGCATCGCCGCTCACGTCGGCCGAGCCGAGTGTTCCCGCCACGCGCATCGTGCCGGCCGGGCGGGCCGCGCCGCTTGGCCATTGCACCGCGAGCCGCATCGACGTGGCGGCGATGCCGGCGTCGGCGCCGAGCGGCACGCCGGCGGCCGCATCGACCGCGGGTGTCTCGACACCGGCGTCGCCGCCGCCGCAGGCCACCATCGCCAGCGGCGTGGCCATCACCAGCCCGCCCGGCAGGGCCAGCAAGAGGCGCCGCCGCAGGGTGTTGGGCAGCGTGCTCGTATCGGGATGGGTCATGCTGGTGCTCCTTCGGGGGACGGGTTCCGGGGTGGTTCGGTGTCCGCTGCGGGTTCCGGCCGCGGCGCGGCTTCGGACCGCGGTGTGGCCGGCGCCGCCGGCGTGGCGTCGGGGACGGGCCGGCGCGGCAGCGGGGCTGCGTCTGCTTCGTAGGTCTTCATCAACGTCCTCATCGCGTTCGTGACGGACGAAGACTCGGCGCCGGTCGTTAGGCGACCGTTAGCGCGCGGTCTGATGAGCCCCCCCGGTTCGGGGGGTCCACCAGCTAGGCACACATGTCATACCGGCGCGGGCGCAGCCCGAGCCTGTCCTGAGCCTGTCGAAGGGCCGGTATCCACTCGTTGAGGTCGGCTCGTTGCAGAAGGCTGGCGCGCTCTCACAAGGTGGATCCCGGCCTTCGCCGGGATGACGTCCAGCTAGCGCAGTGCGAGTGCCATGGCCTCGGCCAGCGACAGCCGTGCGCCCTGTGCCCACAGCGCGGGGATGCGCCGCGGGTCCAGCGAGCACGCGGCCAGCCGTCTGACGCGGCGCATGTCGTGCTGATCTTCGGCGCCGAGGCGGCCGAAGCGGATCTGCCAGAAGGCCTCGGCAAAGCCCGCGAGCTGCAAGGCGCGTTCGGCCTCGCGCACATGCGCGAATGCGCGCGGCAGGTTCCACAGCACGTAGGCAAGCTCGTGCAGCGCGAGGCAGTCCCAGGCGAGCCGGGCGCAGTCGCGAAAGCTCGCGACGGCCTCGGGCCAGCGCCGCAGCTCACTCAGCGCGTTGCCGCGCACGTTCAACATCTGGCTCAGGCGGCGCCAGTCGTGCAATGCGCGCGCGCTCGGTTCGAACACCGCAAGGCGCTCCAGCGTCTCGAGATGCCGGCCGGCGTTCTGCGCGCAGACCGCGAGGTTGTAGCGGCCGCTGTTGATCGCGTGCTCGTTGCCAAGCTGCTCCCACAGCGCGAGCGCCCGCGCGTGCAGCGCCTCGCCATCGGCATGCCGGTGCTCGCCGTTCGCGATGAAGGCGCGCAGCGCGATCACGCCGGCAAGCAGCTCAGCATCGCCCGTCGCCCGGGCAAGCGGCTCGGCCTCGTCGAGCAAGGGCGTGACTGCGTCGGCGTCGCGGCTGATGCGCCAGCGCACGCGTGCGCTGGCATGCAGCGCACGGCCGCGCCGGTCCGATCCGGGCGCTGCGCCGGCGAGGCCGAGCTCGGCATGGCGCAGCGCCTCGTCGCGCCGGCCGGCGATGAACAGCAGCGGCCCGAGCAGCGTGTGGCCGCGGCTGCGCAGTGCGGCGTCGGCGCAGCGTTCGATCGCGCTGGCGAGCGCGGCCAGCCCTTCGGCGGGCAGCTCCACGTCTTCGAGCACGCGGCGCAGCGGCAGCATCATGTGGATGGCGGCCTCGGGCGCGTCGTCGGCCAGCGCACTGGCGAGCGCGGCGAGCAGGTTCGGCATCTCGGTGCGCAGCTCGGCCAGCTCGGGTGTGGCCGGCAATGCGGCGGCCCACACCGTGAGCCAGGCGCGATGCCGCTCGCGCAGGCGGCGTGCAGTCGCGTCATCCTGCTGCCGCGCGGCGTATTCGCGCACCGGCTCGAAGCTGCTGTAGCGCATCGTGCCGTTCGCCTCTTCGAGTGCGCGCAGCAGCGAGTGCGAGACCAGCTCGTCGAGTCGCACGCCGGTGTGCGGCTCGAGGTCGCCGCAGACGGCTTGCGCCGCGTCGGCGCCGAAGCCGCCGTGGAACACCGTCAGCGCGGCCAGCAGCTGCGCCTGCGCCGGCTCGAGCAGGCGCCAGCTCCACTCGATCACACCGAGCATCGACGCGTGACGCGGGTCGCTGCCGCTGCGTGGCCCACTGCGATACAGCAGCTCGAGCGCCTGGCCGCTGGGCGCTGCACGTGCACTGCGCAACAGGCCGACCATCGCGGCCGGCGCGATGCTGCGCACACGCGCCGCGGCGAGCTCGATCGCCAGCGGCATGCCCTCGAGCAGGTGCACGAGTTCGATGATCGCGGCCAGGTTGGTCGGACCGAGGTGGAAGTTCGCGCGCACCGCGCGGGCACGATCGACGAACAGCGCGACCGCGGGACTGAGAGCGGCCTGCTCCAGCAAGGCCCCGATGCCCGGCAGCTCGAGCGCGGGGATCGCGAGTTCGCGCTCGCCGTCGAGCCCGAGCACGCGACGCGAGGTGACAAGCAGGTGCAGCTCGGGGATCAACGCCGCGAGCCGCGCGACCACGTCTTCGGCCACGCCGCCGAGCTGCTCGAAGTTGTCGAGCACCAGCAGAGCGCGCCGGCCGGCGAGTGCGGCGACCAGCGGGACGAGCGGGTCGCCGTCGTGCTGACGCAGCTGCAGCGCGGCGAGCAGTGCATCGAGCAGCTGCGCGCGCGTGGTGCAGCCTGCAAGCGGCACGAAGGCGACGAAGTCGAAGCGCTCGCCGATCGCATCGGTCGCGCAGCCGCCGTCGGCGACGCGCAATGCCGCCGCGAGCTCGACCGCGAGCCGCGTCTTGCCACTGCCGCCGGGGCCGAGCAGCGTGACGAGCCGGTGGCCCAGCACCTCCGCGCGCAGCCGCGCAGCGTCGGCATCGCGCCCGAAGAAGCGGGTCAGGTAGACCGGCAACGGGCTGCGCGTCACGTTGCCCGCAGCGGCAGGCGCCGCGGTGTTCTGCGCTGCCGCCACGACCGGCGCCGGCGGCGCGGCGCTGGCGCGCTCGAACAGTGCCGCGAGTCGCAGGCGCTCTTCGTCGATCCAGTCGTCGTAGAAGCCGGGCAGCAGCTCGCCGGCGTACAGCGCGAGCGCTTGCGCGTGCCGGCCGTCGCGCAGACTGCGCTCGAACTGCAGCACGTCGCTATCGATCGCACCCGGCACGACACGCACGCTCAGCCGGTCGGCGATCAACACCGCCGGGGTCACCAGGCCGGACGGCTCCAACAACTGGCGCAGCGTGAACAGGGCCTGGCGCAAGCGGTTTCGGCCGGTGTCGATCTCGACGCCGGGCCACAGCAGCTCGATCAACTCCTCGCGCGCGTGGCTGCGCTGAGGGTACAGCGCGAGTCGCGCGAGCAGTGCGCCGACGCCTCGGCTGCCGAGCTTGTCCAGGGTGACATCGCCGCGCCGCGCGCGCAGGCCACCGAGCAGTTGCACCTGCCACAGAGCGGCGGCGTGGACGGGTGCGGGGAGATCGGGTGCAGCGGGCATGCCGCGATGTTATCGGGGCCCGGCGCGGCACGGTGCCGCGGACAACGCAGGCCCCGACGCTTGCCTTCAGTCTCAAACGCCCGCGTGTACCGGCGCGCCCTGTCGCGCGTCGGCGATCAGCCTCAGCCCGCCGCCCGCGTGGCTCGCAGGCGGGCCCGGCGAGAACTGCGGCTGGTTGCGCGAGAACGAGCGCCGAAACTCGCGCGGCGTGAGTTGCTTGATGGCCAGGAACTGCCGGTTGAAGTGCGACAGGTTGCTGTATCCCACGTCGTCGGCAATGCAGGCGACCGGCCTCTCGGTCGAGACGAGCAGCGAACAGGCCTTGCCGATGCGCAACTGGGCGATGTATTCGCCGACCGTCAATCGGGTGTGCCGCTTGAACAGGCGGTGCAGCCCGGACACGCTGAGCGCCGCCAGGTCGGCCAGGTCGGGAATGGAGATGTCCGACTGGTAGTGCTGGTGGATGAATTCGAGCGTCCGGTCGATGCGCGGACGGTCGGTCAGGCGGATCGGGTCGTGCTCGGGACGCGGGGCGCACAGCAGCCGGTGGTCCCGGTCTTCGGCGAGGATGGTCAGGATCTCGATGAATCGCACCAGGCGCACGGCAGGCGAAAGCGCACGCAGGCTCTCGACCAGCGGCCGCACGGCTTGCGCGGTCGTCGGAGAGAAAACGAGGCCGCGGTTCGACATCGCGAACATGGCGCGAATCGGCTTCAGCTCGTTGACGGTGTCGATGAGCGTGTGGATCCAATCCGGCTTGATCCAGAACACGTGCGCGAGATGCGGCTCGACCCGGTCGATCTTGTCCTGCGACATCCAAGCGTGCGGAAGATTGGAACCGAGCAGAACCAGGTCGCCGTCAGCATAGGACTCGATGCTGTCGCCGACGTAGCGCTGGCCCAGGCTGTTGACCGTGAAGGTCAATTCGTACTCGAGGTGGTAGTGCCAGTTGAACGGGATGCCTTCGTCGAGCTGGCGATAGAAATAGGTCCAGGTCGCGCCTTCGGGGACCAGCAGACTTTCGAGAAGAGCGTTCATGGCGTGCCCGCCTTCGCGTGCGAGTTCTGTTCGGCCGATAGCGTAGAACTCTGGTCTGGCCAATGCAATCCGGGCGTTCCCTATCGCGAATACGCCAGAATCGTATCGGTTCTTGCCTCTGCCGCACCGGCCGACGCGAGAGCCAGAATCGTATTGATGGCTGCCTCTGCAGCGGCTTCCGGCACGTCGGATCCCTGGACACACTTACCCGCTCGAACTGTCGAAGGGGTCGATCGTGAAGGTGCTGGGAAGACTGCTTGTCTGTATCTCGACGATCGCGAGCGTGGGCTCTGCGCTGGCGGCACCGGTCACGCTGAAAATCGAGAGCTGGCGTTACGACGACCTGCCGGTGTGGCGCGACAAGATCATTCCCGCGTTCGCGAAATCGCACCCCGACATCCGGCTCGTGTTCGCGCCGACCACGCCGATGGGCGAATACAACGCCCGGGTCGAGGCAAAGCTGGCCGCAGGCACCGCCGGGGACCTGATCACCTGCCGCCCGTTCGACGACTCGCTGCGCCTGTTCCAGAAGGGCCGCCTGCTGGGCCTGAACGCGCTGAAGGGCATGAGCAACTTCACGCCGATGGCCAAGGTGGCGTGGACCACCGACGACGGTGCCACCACCTTCTGCGTGCCGATGGCTTCGGTGCTGCACGGCTTCATCTACAACGCCGACGCGTTCGAGGCACTGCAGCTCAAGCCGCCCGTCAGCATGGACGAGTTCTTCGCCGCGCTGCATCGCATCAAGGCCGATGGACGCTACATCCCGCTCGTGATGGGAACCAAGGACGGTTGGGAAACCGCCACCCTGGCCTACCAGAACATCGGACCCAACTTCTACCGCGGCGAGGAGGGCCTCAAGGCGCTGATCGCGGGCACGAGCAAGCTCACCGATGCGCAGTGGGTCGAGCCGTTTCGCCTGCTGGCGCGGTGGCGCCCCTTCCTCGGCGAAGGCTTCGAGGCCCAGACCTACCCCGACAGCCAGAACCTTTTCATGCTGGGCCGCGGCGCGATCTACCCCGCCGGCTCGTGGGAGATCGCCGACTTCGAGAAGCAGGCGAGCTTCAAGCTCGGTGTGTTCAAGCCGCCACGCCGGCACGCCACCCAGACCTGCTACATCTCCGACCACCCGGACATTGCGCTGGGCATCAACGCCAGGTCGCCGAATGTCGAACCGGCCAAGGTCTTTCTCGACTGGGTCGCGTCGACCGAGTTCGCGGCGCTGTATTCGAACGCCCTGCCCGGCAGCCTGAACAGCGGCAAGCTGCCGTTGCACAGTCCATTGGCCAAAGAGTTCGCGAGCTGGCGCGGCCAGTGCGAGTCGACGATACGCCCGGCCGCTCAGATGCTGTCGCGCGGCACGCCCAGCCTCGAGGACGAGTTCTGGCTGGCCGGGTCGGCGGTGATCGAGGGCGCGTCGACTCCGGAGGCGGCGGCACAGAGGCTGCAAGCCGTTCTTCCGCGGTCTTGCAAAGCTCGCAAATGAACCGACGCCGTTGGATGAGAGGTCTCGGCGCGGCCGTCGCAGGCGGTCTGGTTGCCGGCGTGCGCGCGATCGGCCGCGGCGAACCCATCGTCGTCGGGCAGTCTGCCGCCTTGACGGGCCCGGCCGGCGAGCTCGGCCTGCAGTTCAAGCTCGGCGCCGAGCTGCTGTTCGATCGTGTCAACGCGCAAGGCGGCGTCGCCGGCCGGGTGATCGAGTTCACAAGCCTCGACGATGGCTACGAGCCGCAGCGCTGCGCGCAGAACACGCACCAGCTCATCGCCGGCGGTGCGACCGCGCTGTTCGGCTACGTCGGCACTGCCAACAGCCTCGCGGCCTTGCCACTCGCGACGGCGGCCAAGCGCCTGTTCTTCGCGCCCTTCACCGGCTCGGAGGCGGTGCGCATCCCCTTCAATCCGTTCGCCTTCCATTTGCGCGCCTCGTACGTCGACGAGACACGCGCGATCGTCGACCACCTGACCTCGGTCGGCACTCAGCGCATCGGCGTCTTCTATCAGAACGACGGGGACGGCAAGGCCGGGCTGCTCGGCGTGGCACGCGCGCTCAAGCTGCAGTACCAGGCGCCGGCGGGCCTCGGCTTCGTCGAGCGCAACTCGGTCGATGTCGCGGCGGCCGTCAAGACCATTCTTCCGGCGAAGCCGGATGCGATCGTGCAGATCAGCACCTATCGCTCGTGTGCCGCCTTCATCTGTGCGGCGCGGCAGGCCGGGTTCGGCGGGGTGTTCTACAACATCTCGCTGGTCGGGGCTCAGGCCCTCGCGCGCGAGCTCGGCACCGACGCGCAAGGGGTGGTGGTGAGCCAGGTGATGCCGTTCCCGTTCGCGCCCACGACGCGGCTTGCCGGCGAGTACCTCGCGCAGGGCAAACAGGCGCTGGGCAGCGCTTTCGAGCCGAACTACGGCAGCATCGAAGGCTACGTCGCGGCGAAGACCCTGGTCGAGGGCCTCCGCCGTGCAGCGCGCGACATCTCGCCCGCGGGCATCGTGGCCGGCCTGGAGTCGCTGCGCGATTTCGACCTGGGCGGCTTTCGCGTCGACCTCGGGCCGAACCGGCATTCGGACTCGAAGTTCATCGACCTCACGCTGCTGGCGGCCGGCGGCAAGGTGCGCCACTGACGCCGAGCCCACCAGACAGCATACTGGACGACAAGTTCCAGTATACTGGACGGCATGGACATCAACGCCCGCATCGCCGCGCGTGTGCGCGAGCTGCGCGACGCGCAGGGCTACTCGCTCGACGCGCTGGCCGAACGCAGCGGCGTGAGCCGCTCCAACATCTCGCTGATCGAGCGCGGCCAGAGCAGCCCCAGCGCGACGGTGCTCGACAAGCTCGCCGCCGGCCTGGGTGTCACGGTCGCCTCGCTGTTCGAGCACAGCCGCTCGCCCGCCGCCGAGCCTTCGCCGATGGCCCGCGTGGCCGAGCAGCCGGTCTGGACCGACCCGGCCTCGGGCTACGTGCGGCGCAACGTCTCGCCGCCGGGCGCGCGCTCGCCGATCCAGCTCGTCGACGTCGTCTTTCCGGCCGGCCAGCGTGTCGCCTACGACAGCGCCGCGCCCGAGGTCGAGATCCACCAGCAGGTCTGGATGATCGACGGCGTGATGGAAATGACGGTGGGCGATGCGCAATGGCGGCTCGAAAGCGGCGACTGCCTCGCGATGCGGCTGGGCGGCACCATCGTCTACCGCAACCCGACCCGCAAGCCGGCGCGTTATCTGGTCGCGCTGGCGACGCTGCCTTTCACGCCGAGCAGGAGAAACGGATGACCGACAACGTGACGGTGCGCCGCGTCGGCGCCAACGAAGCCGCGGCCTGCGCCGAGGCGCTGGCCGATCTGCTGATCGATTGTGTCGAGGGCGGCGCCTCGGTGAGCTTCATGCTGCCGCTGCCGCGCGAGAAGGCTGTCGCGTTCTGGCGTGGCGTGGCCGATGGCGTCGCGCGCCGCGAACGGGTGCTGCTGATTGCCGAAGACCATGAGGGACAGCTCCTCGGCACGGTGCAGATGATCATGTCGCTGCCCGAGAACCAACCGCACCGCGGCGACATCGCCAAAATGCTCGTCCACCGCAAGGCTCGCCGCCGCGGCATCGCGCAACGACTGATGGCGGCGCTCGACGACGCAGCGCGCGAAGAAGGCAAGTCGGTTCTCGTGCTCGACACGGTGACCGGCGGCGACGCCGAGCGGGTGTATCAACGCGCCGGCTGGCAGCGTGTGGGGGTCGTGCCGAACTACGCATTGATGCCCGGCGGCGAGTTCTGCGGGACGACGTTTTTCTACAAGCAACTTTCTGAGTAGCCGTCATACCGGCGAAGGCCGGCATCCACTGTGTGAAGCCTCGCCCTCGTTGAAGCGAACCCGAACCGGTGGATACCGGCGTTCGCCGGTATGACAGCGGGCTCAGCCAGCGCGCAACTCTCCCCGGCTGCCGTCGCCGGCTGCAGGTTCCTGCGGCACCAGAATCCACAGCAGCAGATAGGCCACCACGCCGGTCCCGCCGCACAGCGCGAGCAGGCCGAACAGCAATCGCCACACCCAGGCCGCGACGCCGGTGATCACCGCGATGCCGCCGCAGACGCCACCCAGCCAACGGTTGTCGTGGCTGCGCCGCAGCGCGAGTCACAGCTCCTTGCGACGAACTGCAGATCGGGGCGATGGAGGTCGCGATCGAAAGAACCGCCGGACGAGCGCCACGCGCTCGTCACGTCACGTCGAACCGTTGACGGCGTCGAGCAAGCGCTGCAATCGCAGCAGCTCGGCCCGGGTCTGCTCGCCCGTGTTCTCGCGCGAGCGCATGAATGCGATCGTTTCGCGGCCGCTCGCTGCGAGCGCCGGGTCCCAGGCCAGCGGCGCTGTGCGGGTGAGGAAGAACAGCAGGTTGACCCGGCCGCTGTCGCTGAAAGCGCCGATCCGCTCGGGCCGCAGCAGCGCCAGTGCCTGCGCGATCGCTTGCGGCGACGCGGTGTAGCGGTCCTGCAGCACCTGGCCGGCGGCACGTCGTTCTTCGGCGGTGGCGGCGTTGAGCTGCTGCAGCAGCTTCGCAAGCTCCTCCGGGTCGGTGCGCGTCAGCCAGAGCTCGAACTGCCGGACTTGCAACTTCCCTTCGTAGCCCTTGATGGGGGCCGGCCGAACCCCGGGCAGGCCCCAGCGCGCGAACTGTTCGACGAGCTCGACGGCCTTTTCCTTGTCCTCGCTGCGGAAGTAGCGCAGCTCGGCATTCGATGGCATGGCGCGGACCTTTTCCGAACCGGGCGCCGAGTAGCCCGATTGTTCGAGCCGCTCGCGAATCCGTTCGACCATGGCCTTCTGCTCGCCATCGGGATACTGCAGATAGACGAGTCGCTTGCTCTGCACCGCCTGCTCGATGGCCTGGCGCAACTGCGGCTTGTCGCGCAAGGCCTTGTCGATTTCCTCGGTCTGCGCCTTCTGCGAGTCGGTGGCGCGGCGAGCTTCCGACTCCTTCGCTTGGGCGATGGTCTGTGATTCGTGGGCCTCGCGCTCGGCCTGCCTCGCGCGCGCCGCTTCGTGGCGCGCATCGAGATACAGCAGCCACGACGCCGCGACCGCCGCCAGCAGCACGAGCGTCACCGGCAACGTCACCCACAACAGCCGCCGCGTGCGCCGCTGATCCTCGACCAGCTTGGCCTGTTCCGCACGGCGCGCCGCCGCGTCGCGCAGCTCGTCGTCGAACGCCTGCTGACTGCGCTGCAGGAACGCCATCGTCGTCTCGAAACCGGCGCGGTAGCGCGACGCCCAGGCCTCGTTCGGCTGTTCTCGCCCGCGCCAGTCGAGCGCCACCTGCAGATCAGGCTGGCGCAGCAGCCCGGCACGGCCTTCGCGCTCGAGCTCGGCGGTCTCGGCCAGGCGCCGGTAGGTCTGGGCCGACCGGGCTTCTTCGTCGCCCCAGGCACGCAGCCGGTCCCACACCCGCATCAGGCTCTCGTGCGAGATGTCGATCGGCGTGTCGGGCGCGAGGGCGACGCCGGCCGGCGGCATCAGGAACGAACGCGATGGATCGTGGAGCCCCTCGACCACCGCCGCCAGCTCGGCGGCCGTGGCGCCGGTGATCGCGACCAGCGCGTCCATCCGGGTCGGCCGGCGTGTGCCGCGCGGGTCGCTGGTCTTGTCGGTGATCGCCTTGAAGAGTGCCGCGCAGACCTGCTGCAGGCGCGGGCTGGCAAGCGCCGCATGGGCCTCGTCGGCATGCTGGTTGAGGGCGTGCGACATCGTGCCCACAGCCTCGTAGTGGCGCAGCGTCAAAGTGCCCTCGGCGCCCTCGCCTTGCCAGTGGGCCCAGGTGCGGTTCAGCGCATGCTGCAGGATCGAGAGCTGGTCCGGGTTGTCGCCGACGTCGTTGACCAGCCGCGTCAGCAGCACCGGGGCTATCTCGGCGCCGCAGACCGCCAGCGGCCCGGATATCGCCAGCCGGCGTTCGTCGCGCGTCATGCGCGGCACCAGGTACTGGCTGCGGTTGATCGCCTCGGGCAGGCCGAAGAACTGCGCACACTCGCCGAGGAAGTCGGAGCGCATCGTCAGCACCAGGTACAGCGGGCCATCGCGCTGCGCCACCGCCTCGAGCAACAGGTTGACGAAGGCGGTGCTGTCGTCGGCCGGCCCCGCAGCGCCGGGCGATGCCAGGGCCTGGTAGCGGAACAGCTCCTCGAACTGGTCGACGACGACGAGCAGCTTCTGGCGCGGGGCGAGCTGCGCCAGCTCGACCGCGTCGACCAGGCCGAGCTTGCCCAGGCGCAGCGTCGCTTCCATGAACTCCGCGGGCGTGAACTCGGGCCTGTCGGCGAGTGGCGCAGCCGCCGCTGCCGGCTTCGCCAGGGCCGTTGCCAGGGCCTCGGCCAGCGCCTTCAGCGGCCGGTTGCCGGGACGCAGCGTGATCACGCGCCAGGCACTGCCGGCCTCGGCCATCAACCCGCGGTGCAGTGCCGGGACCAGCCCGCAGTTGACCAGCGACGACTTGCCCGAGCCCGAGGTGCCGACGACCGCCAGGAAACGTGTCGCGGCCAGCTTGTCGACCATCGCATCGACCTGCGCCTCGCGGCCGAAGAAAAGGTGTTCCTCCTCTTCGCGGAACGGCCGCAGACCGGGAAACGGTTTTGCGCTTGGGTCCATCGCACCGGTGCTCAAGGGCCGCGACGTGTCGCCGCGAGCTCGGCCAGCAGCGGCTGCAGCGCGACCTGCGACCACCCGCCCAGCGCGTCGATCAGCTTGGGCTCGCCGAGCGCCTGCAGCAGTGACTTGTCGGCGCTCGCCGGTGGCGCCAGGCACAGCCATTCGCTGCCGCGCAGCGCCCCGCCGGCTGCGCTCGCGAGCTTGCGCAGCTCGCTGTGCTGGTGGAACTTCCAGACTTCGTCGCCGGCGCCGTAGAACAGGATTAGCGCGTCGCAGCCGGTGGCAAGCTGGGTGTTGGCTTCGCGCAGCTCGGCGGCGGCGCCGACGAAGACGGGAAGCGTCACCTCGGTGTCGGCCGCGCGCAGCAGCTTGATCAGCGGCACCGCGACGACCCGGTCGGCCTCGTTCATCAGCACGTGCACCACCAGCTTGCCGGTCGCTGCCGCAGCGGGCGACGGCGGCGCTGCTTCGAGCTGGCGCAGCGTGAGATGGATCGCACCCTTGAGGGCTTCCAGGTCGCCGCTCAGCAGGTCGGCGCCGGCCTGCAGCGCGGCGTCGTGCTGCAGCGCGTCGATGAAGGCCTGCTGCTCGGGGCGTTCACCGGTCACGCCCTGCGGCAGCCAGATGATGCGACGCAGCGCGCCGTCGCGGCTGCGCTGCGCGGCGACCTCGTTGGCGATCATCACCGCCGAACGGTCGCTCAGCCCGTCGGGGATGGCGCCGGCGCTGCGGCCCACCAGGTGGATGGCGAGCGCGCAGCGCGCGAGCTGCGCCTGCAGCTCGGGCACCAGCGCCTCCTCGGTCTGCGGCAACTGGCGCGCCGGCAGCACCTCGTGGCCATGCATGCGCAGGTCGGTCGCGAGCTGCTCGCGCGCGTCGCGCAGGTCGCGCCCGCAGTCGGCGAGGAAGACCCCCGCCTTGCGCGCTTCGGCCGCGACGGCGCCGGCCACGGGCGGGCTCATCAAGGCCTTCAGGGTCTTGGCGAGCTCGAACGCCAGGCCGCTCAGCTTGCGCAGGAACAGCTCGCGCGAGCGTTCGCCGAACGCGGGGTCGACCTCGATCGGCTCGTCGCCGTCGGTCGAATAGAACTCGTGGCCGAGCGTGCGCTGCACGACCGGGGGCAGCGCGTCGCTCGCGTCGATCGGGGTCTTGACCACCTTCACGACCCGGCTCTTGTTGGCCAGGGTCAGGCCGCCGTGGCGCTCGGCGGCGTCGCAGAACTCGCGCAGCTCGCGGGTGCACCACTCGGAGCGCAGGTAGCGCGGGCTCAGGATCGAGATCAGCATCGCGGTGCTGGCCAGTTGGTCGACGATCTCGGCATCGAAGATGTCGTTGCCGGCCAGCTTGTCGTCGCGCCAGATGCGCGCCCGTTCGCCCAGGCGCTGGCTGAGCATGGTCTGCAAGGTGGCGTGGAACTGCGTCACCCAGCCTTTCTGCTCGGGCGTCAGCGGCTCGTTGTCGATGTGCGCGTAGCTGATGAAGGCGTGCTGGTCGAAGTTCATCGTCGCAAGGCAAGGCGGCCCGAGTCTATGTCGGGCGCCGTCCGCGCCGCCATCCGGCGAAGTAGGGAGGCGCGCGCCGGCCCCGGTGACAGGCGGCTCACAGCCGGCCGTTTGCAGAATCGGCCCACATACCCCGAACCGGTATCGACTTCATCAAGCAGATGCGCGCGGCGGGTCATCGCCGCCGACCCGCGCCAAGTCCCTGATGGCGTGCGGCACAAGGGTTTTCGTCCGATACTGTCCCGACCCTGCAACGCCGCAGGAGAGACGCCCGGCAGCGCCGCCGATTGCGCAACGGTGTGCTCACTCCCCCGGGTGAGTTCACGCCCAGTCATCTCGGTTGCGGGAAGTCTCATCCATGTCCCCCCTCTCCACGGACGCTTGTCGCGCGCTGTTCGATCACGCGCCCGACGCCATCGTGGTGTACGACGCCGACCTCAACCGCATGATCGACACCAACCACAGCGCCGCAGCGCTGTTCGGGGAGCCGCGCGAAGCGCTGATCGGCCGCGACATCGGTTCGCTGAGCCCGCTGCAGCAGCCGGGCGGCCAGGCGTCCCGGCAGGCCGCCGGCGAACACATCGCGCGCGCCGCGGCGGGCGACAGCCGGGCCTTCGAATGGACCTGCCGCAACGCCGCCGGCGAGGAGCTCGCCTGCGAGGTCCGACTCGCCCTGATGCCGGTGCAAGGGCGCCGGCTGCTGCGTGCCAGCGTCGTCGACATCCGCGAGCGCAAGCTGGCCGAGGTGCTGCTCGGAGGCCAAACCCGCCTGCTCGAGCTGATCGCCAAGGACACGCCGCTGGAAGAGACGCTGGCCAACCTGGCGCTGCTGATCGAGTCGCAATCGCCCGGCCTGTTCTGCAGCGTCGTGCTGCTCACCGAAGACGGCCAGCACATGCGCGCCGCCATCGGCCCGAGCATGCCGCACAGCTACCTGCAGGCGCACGAGGGCATCGCGATCGGCCCGATGGTCGGCTCCTGCGGCACGGCGATGTACACACGCGCGCCGGTCGTCGTGCCCGACATCCTCACCGACCCGCGCTGGGCGCCATTCAAGGACCTGATCGCGCCGCACGGCTTTCGCGCCTGCTGGTCGACACCGATCATCCTCAATCGAGAGCGGCTGCTGGGCACCTTCGCGATGTACTACTGCGACGTGCGCAGCCCCGGTCCGCGCGATCTGCGCCTGCTCGGCGTGGCCACCGACCTGGCGGCGATCGCGATCGAACGAACGCGCAACCTGCAGGAGCTCAACTCGACCCAGGGCTGACCGAGCGCCAAAGCAGCGGGCTGGCCATCATCCAGAGCAGCGGCGAACACCTGCTGAGCCTGATCAACGATGCGCTCGACCTGTCGCGGGTCGAGGCCGGCAAGCTCGAGCTGAACCCGGCCGTCTTCGACCTGCCGCGGCTGCTCGCCAACGTGGCCGACGTGATGCGCGCCAAGGCGGACCCAAAGAACCTGCTCTTCGTGTACCAGCCGTCAGCGTTGCTGCCGGGCACGGTCCGGGCCGACGAGACTCGGCTGCGCCAGGTGCTGCTGAACCTGCTCGGCAACGCCGTCAAGTTCACCGACCGCGGGCAGGTGCGCCTGAGCGTCGAATGCGTGCTGCGAGACACCGATGAGGCGTGCTTGCGCTTCGAGGTCAGCGACACCGGCGTGGGCATCGCGAGCGGCGAGATCGGACGCTTGTTCCGGCCCTTCGAGCAACTCGGCGAGCTCGAGCGGCGTGCCGGGGGCACCGGACTCGGCCTGTCGATCAGCCGCGAGCTGGTGCGCCTGATGGGCAGCGACATTCACATCCACAGCGAGCCGGGTGTCGGCAGCCGCTTCTGGTTCGAGCTGCGCCTGCCCGCCGGGGGCGATTCGGTGGTGCAAGTGCAGCCGTCACGCCGCTCGGGCTACGAAGGCAAGCGGCGCCGCGTGCTGGTCGTCGACGACGTGCCGATCAACCGCGACATGCTGGTCGAGCTGCTGACGACACTCGGATTCGACGTGCTGCAAGCCGGCGACGGCGAGCAGGCGCTGGCCGCGGCGCAGGCGCAGCGGCCTGACCTGGTGGTGATGGACGTTGTGATGCCGGTGATGGATGGCCTCGGCGCGATCCGCCGGATGCGCGAGATCGCGGCGCTGCAAGCGGTGCCGGTCATCGCGGCGTCGGCCAGCGCGTCGTCGGGCGACCGCGACGCGAGCCTGGCGGCCGGGGCGAGCTCGTTCCTGCCCAAGCCGATCGACCACGACAGCCTTCTGCGCGAGATCAGCGAACTGCTGCAGCTGCGCTGGACCCACGAGGCTTGACGAGACACCCCCAAGAGGTGGGGACGGCCGCCACGCGTCTGGCGCAACAGGCGTCCCGTAAGTGGGTTCGTGACGACGCTGATTGCCGGTGTCGCACCCACCGCCCACCAGGAGACTCGCCATGAACCGCACTTCCATCTTCCAGCGCATCGCGCACGCCGTCGCCATCGCCGCCGTTCTCGGCCTGGGTGTTCCGCCCAGCTTCGCTGCCACAACCCCGACCGGCACCATGGGCGGTGGCAACTGCAGCGTCTGGCAGTCGATCAAGAGCGCCGCGACCGGCGTGTACTGCGGCTACCTCTGAGCGACTCGCGCGGCGATCGCCTCGCCCATCTCGGTGGTCAAGGCCTTGCCGCCGAGGTCGCGGGTGCGCGGCCCCTCGATCAGCACCGCCTCGATCGCCTTCACGATCGCATCGTGCGCGTCGCGCCGGCCGAGGAAGTCGAGCATCAGCGCGGCCGACCAGATCATCGCCACCGGGTTGGCGATGTTCTGGCCGCAGATGTCGGGCGCCGAGCCGTGCACCGGCTCGAACAGCGACGGGAACTTGCGCTCGGGGTTCAGGTTGGCCGACGGCGCGATGCCGATCGTGCCGGTGCATGCCGGCCCCAGGTCGGACAGGATGTCGCCGAACAGGTTGGTCGCCACCACCACGTCGAAACGATCGGGCTGCAGCACGAAGCGCGCCGCCAGAATGTCGATGTGCTGCTTGTCGACCTTGACGTCGGGGTAGTTCTTGGCCATCGCGTCGGCGCGCTCGTCCCACCACGGCATGCTGATCGCGATGCCGTTGCTCTTGGTCGCGACGGTGAGCGACTTGCGCGTGCGCCGTTGCGCGAGCTCGAAGGCGTACTTCATCACCCGGTCGGTGCCGTGGCGCGAGAACACCGACTCCTGGATCACGATCTCGCGCTCGGTGCCTTCGAACAGCCGGCCGCCAAGGTTGGTGTATTCGCCTTCGGTGTTTTCGCGCACGACGAAGAAGTCGATGTCGCCCGCCTTGCGCCCGGCCAGCGGGCACGGCACGCCGTCGAACAAGCGCACCGGCCGCAGGTTGATGTACTGGTCGAACTCGCGCCTGAATTTGAGCAGCGAGCCCCACAGCGACACGTGGTCGGGCACCGTCGCGGGCCAGCCGACCGCACCGAACAAGATCGCGTCCATGCCTTCGAGGTGTGACTTCCAGTCGGGCGGCATCATCGCGCCGGTCTTGGTGTAGTAGTCGCAGCTCGCCCACTCGATCTCGGTGAACGAAAGGCCGATGTCGAAACGGCGCGCCGCGGCCCGCAGCGCGCGCAGTCCTTCGGGCATCACCTCACGGCCGATTCCGTCTCCGGGAATGACGGCGATCTCGAATGGCTTGGACATGGTGTTGACCGCTCTGCCACAGATGCAGCATGTTATGGCTTTGCCGAATCCAGGGATCCTCCCACCGACCCGCCCCACGAAGGACCGAAATGCACCGAGTCATCATCGACTGCGATCCCGGCATCGACGACGCGCTGGCGCTGCTCCTCGCCTGCGGCAGCCCCGAGATCGAACTGCTCGCGGTGACAACGGTCGCCGGCAATCGGCCGCTGGACACCACCAGCATCAATGCCTGTCGCATCCTCGACGCCGCCGGACGCTCGGCGGTCCCCGTGTTCGCCGGCTGTGGGCGCCCACTCGTGGATGCCGCCCCACGTTGCGGCCTTGTCCATGGAGAGAACGGCCTCGGCGGCGTGCTGCTGCCCACCGACCGCGCGCCGCGCGAGGAGCACGCGAGCGACTTCATCGCCCGCACCCTGCGCGATGCGAACCCGAACACGGTGACGATCATCGCCGTGGGACCGCTGACCAACCTGGCTCTGGCCGAGATCAAGCACCCCGGCCTGCTGCAGCGCGCCAAGTCATTGCTGGTGATGGGTGGTGCCGCGTTCGTGCCGGGAAATATCACGCCCTGTGCCGAGTTCAATTTCTATGCCGACGCGCTGGCAGCGCACAACGTGATGAGCGCGGGGGTGGAGGTGCAGCTCTTCGGCCTGGACGTGACTCGCAAGACGGCCATGCCCGATGAATGGATCGCGTCACTCGCAGCGCTGAACACACGCTGCGGCCGCGCCGCCCACGCCATGCTGCAGGCTTATGCCGCTCAGGAGCCGCGCCTGCACGACGTCTGCCCCGTGGCCTACCTGCTGGACCCGACGTTGTTCTCGGGCGAGCTTTGCTCGGTATCGGTGGACTGGCGGCCCGGCTCCACCGAGGGCCTCACCTGCGCTTGGCCCCTGTGGCATCGCAACCGACCGGCAGCGGCGAATGCGATGGTGTTCACCGAGGTCGATGGCAGGCGCTTGCTCGCACTGATACGCGAGCGGATCGCGTCGCTGCCCTAGCCGCGCAACATTCGTCCTGCGATTAGCCTCACATGAACCCGACCGACGCGCGTGCCCCGTACTTTGTGCTGGCCCATCATCGGTCCGGATCGAACTTCCTGAACGATCTGCTGCAGTCTCACCCGCACATCGAATGCATCAACGAACCGTTGTCGATGCACACGGGTTACTTCCGGGAATGTGACCTTGTTCCCTGGTCAAGCACCGACTTCGATCCAAAGATGCTGCACCCCTCCCTGGCGAGCCATGAAACCCTGCGCGCCTATCTGTTCGACTTTCGGGAGTATCTTTGTCACTCGAGCGGTTCGCGGGTCATCGGATTCAAGGACACGGTTCTGTTCGGGAAACTCGAATGGCTGAAGGTGTTTATTCCGTCCTTGAAAATCCTGTTCCTCAAGCGCGAACCTCGATCCATTGTTTCTTCTCTTCTTCGCAGCGGCCTGTTGGACTTGTGGAAATACGCTGAACTGGTTCCGCCGGCGTTCGAGAAAATGTACCCCCACTACGTCAGCGCATGCACAACCATGGACGAGGCCACGAAGGCGGCCGAAATGGCTGCGATGAGCGTGGCCGTCAGATACGGGCTGGCCGGCCGTTCGATCAGTCTTTTCGAGCACAAGATATTGCAGCTGGACCAGCTCATGCACAAACCGGAAGAATGTCTCGCGGCAGTGGCAGACTTTTTGGGCGTCGAATCGAACCCTGCCCAGCTGTCATTTCTCAGAGAGCGCCAGACCTCGAGCCGTGGCGGGGCATTTTCTTCGTTTCGCACCCGGGAAGATGTGGAGAATAGCTGGAAACAACACCTGAAGCCGGAGCAGATCGAGGTCATCGAGGACGTGCTGCGCGCGGCCGGGCCGAATTGATACTCATGACGCCATTTCGGCTGTCCACACCTGATCTTGAGATTGAACAATATGTGGAGGCCGCGGTTAGATTTTTTCCGGAGACCGGCTCGTCTGGAAAGATGAGGTCGATCCGCGTCGCCACGACGCTGCTGACGAACCGGGCCGCCGCAGCGGTTCTCAACGAGCTTGGCATGCCCGGCGAAACCGAATCATCGTATCGCTACGTCAACGTGCATAACCCGTGCTGCCCCCTTTATTTTGAGGCGACGCGAAAGAAGTGGTCCTGTACACCCGATTTCGAAAATCATCCGGTGTGGGGAATCAACTGGGCCGGCGCGCTGCTCGTTTGCCAGCACTTGGGGGGCCGGCTGCCGCTGGCGCAGGAATGGGAATGTTTTGCGTCGAACAACGAGCCCACGAAAATATATCCCTGGGGCGATGACCCGCCGACGAAATCACTGGCCAATTTCGGCGAACACTTCGGCGGGACCAGTCAGGTCGCCAGCTTCCCACCTTCCGAAATCGGCTTGTACGACCTTGCCGGCAACCTCAGCGAGTGGTGTCAAGACAGCCACAGCACATCGTTCGAACGGGTTGCCAAAGGCGGGGCCTGGAGCAAAGACGCGCACTACCTCAAGATCGCAACCCGGCGCAGCAAATGGGAACGTTTGGGCACCACCACCATCGGATTGCGGCTCGTCTGGGACGATTGACGGCCCGGCATGCCCCCGTCCCGTCATGACCATCGAGGCCCGATGAAGCTCGCGATATTTGATCTCGACGACACGCTGATCAACTTTGCGGCGACAAGGCAGGCCGCCTACGCCTGCATGTCGAAAGTGCTCGATCGAGAGGGCATCGATTCGGCAGCTTTTCTTCGCGCGTGTGCAGAGGTCGACCGCCCGCTTTTTTCTCTCTTCGAGCAGGGCAAGCTGAGCCGCGCAGACTATCGCACGAGACGCTTCAGCGAGCCGTTTGCGTTGATGGGCTTGCCGCCGCGCAACGACCTCGCCGCGCATCTCAACAAGGTCTTCATGGACTGCGTCAACGACACCCCCATGCTGTACGACGACGCACGGGCCGTGTTGGTGCGGCTGCGTTCGCTGGGTATCCGGACTGCGATTTTGACGAACGGTCCATCCGACGGCCAGCGCCGCAAGCTCAAGGCGACCGGGCTGGCAGAGGCCGTCGACTACGTCGCAATCGGTGAGGAGATCGGGTTCAGCAAACCTTCCCCGACCGCGTTTCACCGGGTCGTCGAGCAGTTTGCCCTGAGCAACGCGGATGCGCTGATGGTGGGCGATTCACCTGAGCTCGACTACGACGCCTCCCTGGCCGCGGGGCTTTCGGCCGTGCTGCTGGACCGGGATGGCCGGCATCACCAGACGGGCCGCACATCCATACGCTCGCTCGAAGCCCTGCCCTAGCTCAGCCCTAGCTCGATCCCGGTTGTCGCTGCTGTCAAACATTACAGCTTGTCAGCAGAATGCGGCCCCCGTAGTCTTGAGACAAGCGGATGCTCCGAGGCCTTGCCCCTCGCAAGCGTCGTGCCCGCGGAGAAGAAGATTGAAGGCACCGATCCAAGTGGCAACGCACGAGGCGCAATGACCCGAGATACCCAGGCTCGCCGGGTCCGATGGATCGCCGCCGCCGTCGCATTGACGATCGTGGTGGCCCTTGCGCTTGGCTACGCGGGCGCCCGACACCTCATGCCGGCTGCGGTCGCGCCGGCCGAAAAGCTGACCATCGCGCTGTCCACCACACCGCACGCCGGACTGCTGCACCTCGCGGCGGCAAAGGGCTATTTCGCCGAAGAAGGACTGGCCGTCACCCTCATCCCGGTGAGCCACGGCAAGGCCGCGATGGACTTGTTGGCTCAGGGCAAGACCGACCTGGCGGCAGCGGCCGAAGTGCCGTTCGTCATCGCGATCCTGAAGGGCGAGGCGATCGGAATCGCCGCCACGGTCGTCAGCGTTTCCACCGAGATGGCGGTTGTGGCGCGGCGCGATCGCGCCATTGCAGCGCCACGCGACCTGGTCGGAAAGAGGATCGGCGTCACATTCGGCACCAGCGGCGAGTACTTTCTGTGGGCGTTTTTGATCCGCAACAAGCTCGCGCCCGATTCGGTCACGCTGGTCAACGTGCCGCCCGGCCAGATGGTTCAGGAACTCGAGCGCGGAACCGTCGATGCGACTTCGACCTGGCAGCCCATCCGGTTCAAGGCGCAGTCCGCGCTGGGGGACAACGGAGTGTCCTTCACGGAGGAAAACGCCTACACGGTCACGCATGTGGTGGTGGGCAGCAGCGATTTTCTGAAGGGTCATGCGAGGGCGATCGAGAAGCTCGTGCGGGCGATGCTGAAGGCCGAGCAGTTCAATCGGGCGCAGCCGCAGCAAGCCCTCGCGCTCGTCGCGGAGCGGCTGAAGATCGACGCCGGGGCCCTGCAGCCGACTTGGAAGGACCTGGCCCTCAGGGTCGACCTGCGGCAAAGCCAGCTCGTCACCCTGGAAGACGAGGCGCGTTGGGCGATGGCACGCGGGTACGCCGAAAAGGGCACCGTTCCGAACTTCCTGCCCCATCTGTACCTCGATGCGCTGCTGGCGGTGCAGCCCGAGCGCATGACGGTGGTGCGTTAGTGCGCAAGGCCATGGCATGAAGATCAGCACCAAGGGGCGGCTCGCGACCACGACGGCGCTCGGGACGATCGGCTTGATCGCCGCAATGATCTGGTGGGCGAACACCGAGGTCGAGGACGCCAACCGCCAGCGCAAGCAGACCACCGAGATCGCGCGCGGGCTCAACGAACTGAGGCTGGTGACCTTCGAGTACATCCTGCACCGCCAGGAGCGCGCGCGTGCGCAGGAGCGCGAGGTCTCGAATCGCCTGAACCGCCTGATCGCGGACAACTCTTTCGCGGAATCGGAGCAGGCCGAGGTGCTGGCCGATTTGCGCGCCAGGAGTGCGACGGCGCAGCGCACCTTCGCCGAGCTCGTCGCGGCTCCTGCCGGGGGCGGCGCCGACGCGCAGGGCAACGAATCGACCCGGCGCTTCGAGGCCCAGCTGTCGAGCCAGCTGCTGATCCTGCAGCAGGAGATCCTCGCCGACGCGCTTCGCCTGTCCGACTTCTCGACCGAGCGCATCAATGCCGCGCAGCAGCGCGTGGTCATGGTGATCCTGGCGGGACTGGGCCTGATCGCGTTGAGCACGGGCGGCGCGGCATGGCTGATCGACCGCAACGTGCTCGTTCCGATCGCCAGGCTCGAGCAGGCCACACGCGAGGTGGCCGCCGGCAACTGGAACTTCAAGCTGGATGTGGGCAGCAGCGACGAGATCGGCGAGATGTCGAGGAATTTCGATGCCATGACGCACTCGTTGCGGGTTTCGTTCGCGCAGATCGAACGCAGCAACCAGGAACTCGCCGCGCTGAACCAGGAGATCGAGGCGTTCAGCTATTCCGTGTCGCACGATCTGCGTGGGCCCTTGCGCAGCATGGACGGGTTTTCTCTCGCCCTGCTCGAGGACTATGGAGACAAGCTCGACGATGAAGCCAAGGATTCGTTGCGGCGCATCCGCGCCGCCAGCCAGCGCATGGGCCGGCTGATCGACGAATTGCTCGGCCTGTCACGCGTGACGCGGGCCGATCTGACACTCAAACCGGTCAACCTGAGCGACATCGCGCGCGAGATCGCCGACGCTCTCGACCAGCAGCAGCCCGAGCGGTCGACACAATGGATCATCGACAAGGGCATGACCGTGCAAGCCGACAAGGCGCTGATCCAGATCGCCATGCAGAACCTGCTCGAGAATGCCTGGAAGTTCACCGGCAAGACCGAGCATCCGGTCATCCGCGTCGGGCAACGCGAACACGAAGGCAACAAGGAATGCTTCGTTTCCGACAACGGCGTAGGCTTCGACATGACCTATGCCGACCGCTTGTTCGGCGCGTTCCAGCGGCTGCATCACGAGAGCGAGTTTTCCGGAACCGGGATCGGCCTGGCCATCGTGCAGCGCATCTTCCGCCGACACGGCGGCAAGATCTGGGTGCAGGCGAAACCGGGTCTCGGCGCGACTTTTTTTTTCAGTTTGAAGGAGCCAACCCATGAATGACGCGAACAAGGTCATCTTGCTCGTGGAGGACAACCCGGACGACGAGACCCTGACGCTGCGCGCATTCAAGCGCAGCCACGTCATGAACCCGATCGCCGTGGCGCGAGACGGCATCGACGCCCTGGACTTTCTGTTTGCGCGCGGCGCCCACAGCGAGCGGGTCGGCGCAGCCTTGCCCACGCTCGTCATTCTCGACTTGAAGCTGCCCAAGCTCGACGGCCTTGGCGTGCTCAGGGCGATCCGCGCCGACGAGCGCACGCGGCTCATGCCGGTGGTGATCCTGACCTCGTCGAAGGAGGAACAAGACCTGATCTCCGGCTACTCGCTCGGGGCCAACAGCTATGTACGCAAGCCCGTGGACTTCACAGAATTCCTCGAAGCGGTCAAGATCCTCGGCATCTACTGGTTGATGATGAATCAATGCCCGCCGGAAAGGACGATGCCGTGAGGAAGGCGATCAAGGTCCTCGTCGTCGAGGACTCCGACGACGACGCCCGGCTTGCGATGCGCATGCTGCGGAGCGGCGGTTTCGACCCGACCTTCCAGCGTGTGCAGGATGTCGAGGCCTTGAAGGCCGCATTGAAGCAGGAGCGCTGGGACGCGGTGATCTCGGATTTCCGCTTGCCGGGCTTCAGCGGCGTCGATGCGCTCAATATTTTCCGGTCCACCGGTCTCGACATCCCGTTCATCTTCGTTTCCGGGACCATCGGCGAAGAAACGGCGGTCGCTGCGATGAAGGCCGGCGCGAGCGACTACGTGATGAAGGCAAACCTCGCGCGGCTCGCTCCGGTGCTCGATCGTGAGTTGGCGCAGGCCGTGATCCGCGCCCAGCACCGGCAGGGGCAGATCGATCTGGAGCTCTCCCGGGATCGTTATGTCGACCTCTATGACTTCGCCCCGGTCGGCTACTTCACGCTGACCCGCGAGGGCTTGATCGCGCAGATCAACGTGACCGGCGCCGCACTGCTCGGCGAGGTGCGCAAGCGGCTCCTGAACACTCGGTTTGCGCAGTTTGTCGTTCCGGCGGACAAGGACCGCTGGTACGAACACTTCTCGAATGCGCTGCACGACGGCGACAAGCGCAGCCTTGAACTGATGCTCAAGAGCTCCGCCGGAGCCCGCATCTGCGTCCAGCTCGATTGCATGCGCGCGGTGGCTGAAAACGCCGAGCCGATCATGCGAATCGCGCTGACCGACATCACCGAGCGCAAACAGGCCGAAGCCAACCTGCGTGGCTTCGAGACGCAGCTGCGCGAGGTTCAGAAAATGGAATCGATCGGCACGCTGGCCGGAGGCATCGCGCACGACTTCAACAACATTCTGGGCGCGATCCTCGGCAACGTGGCGCTGGCACGCGAGGAAGTCGGCGCGGGCCATGCAGCGCTGGCGAGCCTGGACGAGATTCACAAGGCCAGCTTGCGGGCCCGCGACCTGGTGCAGCAGATTCTTGCCTTCAGCCGCAGGCAGCCCCAGGAACTCGTGACCCAGGCGCTGCGCCCGGTGGTCGAAGAAACGCGCAAGCTGCTGCGCTCCACCCTGCCGGCGCGGGTGGAGCTCGACGTGATGCTCACCGACGCGCCGCTGCATGTGCATGCCGACGCGACGCAGGTGCAGCAGGTGCTGATGAACCTGTGCACCAACGCCTGGCATGCCTTGAAGGAAGGCACCGGGCGCATCGGGGTCGGGCTCGACGCGGTCGTGCTCGACGCCGGCGCCGCCCAGCGCCTGGGCGGCGTGCCACCCGGCCCCTATGCCCACCTGTGGGTCAGCGACACCGGCACCGGCATGGATGCAGCCATCCGCGAGCGCATCTTCGAGCCCTTTTTCACCACCAAGCCGGTGGGTCAGGGAACCGGCCTGGGTTTGTCGGTCGTGCACGGCATCCTGGCGGCGCATCATGGTGCGATCGCGGTCGACAGCGAACCGGGCCGCGGCAGCACGTTTCACCTGTACTTCCCGGCGGTGGAGGGCCTGCCCGCTGTTGCCCCGGCCGAAGCAGCCGTGTCAGACACCTTGCGCGGCCATGGCCAGCATGTGCTGTACGTCGACGACGACGAGACGATGGTCATCATGGTCGAGCGCATTCTGGAGCGTTCGGGCTACCGGGTCAGCAGCTACCACGACGCACAAGAGGCCGTGGCCGCGGTGCGCGAGCATCCCGATTCGTTCGACTTCGTCGTGACCGACTTCAACATGCCGGCGTTCTCAGGGCTCGATGTCGCCCATGAGCTGGCCCTCATCAGGCCGCAGCTGCCGGTGGTGATCAGCTCGGGCTACATCACCGAAGAGTTGCGCGCCGACGCGCGAGTCGCCGGCGTGCGAAGCCTGCTCGAAAAGCAAAACACCTTCCAGGAACTCAGCAGTCTGGTGGGGCGCATCCTGTCCCAGAAGCCTGAGCTTGGACAGTGAACCCGGACGGCGCTTCGTGCATGCCGGGATCAAGCGTGCGGATCAGCCGGCAGCAGCGCGAGAGACTGAACGGGCATCGAGGCGGCGTGGTCTATTTGACCGGGCTGTCGGGTGCGGGCAAGACCACGCTCGCCACCCTCCTGGAGCAACGGCTTCACGCGCTGGGGATGAGAACCTATCTGCTCGACGGTGACGAGTTGCGCACAGGCATCGGCAAGGACCTGGGCTTCTCCGACGCTGACCGGGTCGAGAACGTGCGGCGCGTCACCGAGGTCTCGCGCCTGATGGTGGACGCCGGCTTGCTGGTGATTGCCGCCTTGATTTCGCCGTTCCGGGCCGAGCGCGAGTCGGCGAAAGCCCGGTTCGCAGCGGGCGAGTTCATGGAGGTGTTCGTCGACGCGCCCCTTGCGGTGTGCGAAGAGCGCGACCCGAAGGGCCTCTACAAGCGGGCCCGGCGCGGCGAGATCACCGGCTTCACCGGCATCGATTCGCGCTACGAAGCTCCGCTGCACGCCGACTTGCGCATCGACACGGTTGCGCTGTCAGCGCAGGAAGCTGCGGCAGCCCTGCACGCGCGCATGACCGAGTCTGGGCTTGCCTTGCCGACTCATGCACTCGCCTCGTCCTGCGCCGCGTCGGCCGGTTCGACCGCCCCAAGCGGCAGGACCATGTAGACCGCATCGCTGTCTTGCGGCTGCGTCGCGTCGATCACGAAGCCGAGCGAGCGCGCCAGTTCGCGCATGCCGGTGTTTTCGCGCAGCACGTAGGCCACCAGCCGGCGCGTGCCGCGGCCACGTGCGTAGCGGATCATCTTGGCCAGCAGCGCGCGCCCGAGACCCTGGCCCTTCAGGTCGGATCGCACCAGCAGGCCGAACTCGGCATCCTGGTTGTCGGGGTCGGTCGAGGCGCGAACGACGCCCAGCGTCTGCGACCCGCCGGCGCCATCTTCGTCGACGGCGACGAAGGCCATCTCGCGTGCGTAGTCGATCTGTGTCAGGCGCGCGAGCTCGTTGTGCGGCAGCTCGCGGCGGCTGCCGAAGATGCGCATGCGCAGGTCTTCGGCGGCAATCTGCTGCAGGAACGCCCGGTGCCGGCTCTCGTCTTCGGGGCGGATCGGGCGCAGCAGCAGGCTGCGGCCTTGCCATGCCAGCGTTTCGGCCAAGTGCGCCGGGTACGGTCGGATCGCGAAGTGCGACGCGCCGGCCGCGGCGTCGGCGCTCACCCGCACCCGCGCGTCGAGTGCGATCACGCCGTGCGCATCGGCGAGCAGCGGATTGATCTTCAGCTCGCTCAGCTGCGGCAGGTCTGCGAGCATCTGCGACACCGCGATCAGCACGTCGTACAGCGCTTCGAGGCGCGCCGGCGCGTGCTCGGCGTAGCCGGCGAGCAGCCGCGCGACCCGGGTCCGCGCCACCAGCTCGGCGGCCAGCGCGCGGTTCAGCGGCGGCAGCGCGACGGCGCGGTCGGCCACCACCTCGAATGCGCCGCCGCCGTGGCCGAACAGCAGCGCCGGGCCGAACAGCGGGTCGATGCCGGCGCCGACGATCAGCTCATGCCCCTGCGGCGGCGTAGCCCCGGCCGGCAGCACCGGCACGCCGTAGGCCCGCAGCAGCGCGTTCGACTCGGTCTCGCTCAGCGTCTCGCGCCCTTCGGTGAGCACGTGCTCGATCAGCGCTCGCGCCGCGGCCACGTCGGGCGTGACGTTGCCGCTTTCCGACGGCGTTTCGAGCAGCGCCTCTTGATTGCGCCGGTAGGTGGCGAGCATCGCGAAGGCACGCACCGCCTCTTCGGGGGTCGCGTAGTCGGGCACACCGGCGTCCTTGAAGACCTGGCGCGCTGCGGCCACCGCTGCGTCGCCGAGCCAGCAGCCGAGCACCCGGTTCGGCGCCGCGGCCAGCAGCGGCGCGCAGGCGCGTGCGATGTCGGCGCTCTCCACCTGGGCGGTCGGGGCGTGGATGAACAGCAGCGCGCCGGCCGCGGGGTCGGCGAGCAGCCCGGACAGGGTCTGCACATAGTGTTCGACGGCTGCGTTCGGGCCCAGGTCGATCGCCTCGCCGTGCAGCGGCACGCGCTCCAGCAATGCCGCGTCGGCGGCCATCAGGCCGGCGCCGCTGCCGTTGCAGACAATCGTCAGCGTGTCGCTGCGGTTGGTCCGAAAACGCGCCAGCGTTTCGGCGGCAACGAACAGGTCCTGCAGGGTGTCGACCCGCAGCATGCCGGCACGCCGGATCGCGGCGTCGAACACGATGTCCGAGCCGGCCAGCGTGCTGCGGTTCAGGGGGTCGGCGCGCCCCGCCTTGACGATGATGACCGGCTTGTTGCGCGCCGCCGCGCGCGCCGCCGACATGAACTTGCGCGGCGCCTTGATGGCTTCGACATGCAGCAAGATGGCGCGCGTGCGGCCGTCGCTGGCCAGGTGGTCGAGCAGGTCGCCGAAGTCGACGTCGGCACTCTCGCCGAGCGCCACCACCTGCGAAAAGCCGATGCGCCGCGCGGCGGCCCAGTCGAGCATCGCCGCGACCAGCGCGCCCGACTGCGAGACGAAGGCCAGCTCGCCCGGCAGCGCGCCGGGGTGGGCGGCGCTCGCGTTCAGGCCGAGCCGCGGCGTCAGCAGACCGATGCTGGCCGGCCCGAGCAGGCGCAGCAGGTGCGGGCGCGCGGCGTCGAGCGCGGCCTGGGTCTGCTCGGCGCTCAGGTCGGCCGTCATGACGATCGCGGCGCGGATGCCGAGGGCGCCGAGCTCGCCGATCAGCGCCGCGATCGTGTCGGCCGGCGTGCACAGCAGCGCCAGCGCCGGTGCGGCGGGCAGGTCGGCGGCCCGCGCGAAGACCGGCTCGCCGTCGAGCGTCGCGTGTTTCGGATTGACGGCGTGGATGGCGCCCTGGAAGCCGCCCGCGCGCAGCTGCCGCCACGCCTCGGCGCCGATGCTGCCGGCGCGGTTCGATGCGCCGAACACCGCCACCGACGCGGGTTCCAGCAGGTCGACCAGATTGCGAATCGTCATTGCGCCAAGTATCTTCGCTGGCGGGCCGAAATCGGGTTCAATCGGTCAGCCACAACGAGGAACTCCCATGCCGAGCCCAAAGACCGCCAGGCGAGCCCCGGCCGCTGTCAAACGCAGCGCCGCGAAACCCAGGCCCAAAGCGGCGGCCAAGCCCGCCGGCGGCGGGCTGGTCGGCGCGATGCGCAGCATGGCCAACACGATGCTCGATGTCGGCGCCGCGGGCCTGGCGACGGCACGAACCCTGCGTGCCGCGTCCGACGTGGCGACCGCGCTGCGCGAAGGCCGCCCGATCACCGCGGCCGGCCGGGCGATGAAGGCGGTGCTGCCGGCCGCGACCCAAAGCCGCGCCTGGGCCAAGGTCGGCGCCACCTTGCGCGGACTGCGCGAGGCGGCCGGCATGACCATCGACGAGGTCGGCGCCGCGATCGACCTGAACGACCCGGCGCTGATCGAGGCGATGGAAAGCGGCCGTGTCGCGCTGTCGTTCGAGCTGATCCTGCGCCTGGCCGCGGTGCTGGGCCGCAACGACCCGGTCGGCTTCATCATGCAGCTCACGCGCGACTCGAACCCCGAGGTCTGGCGCAGCCTGGACAAGATCGGCATCGGCAAGCTGCTGGTGCACTCGGCCCGCGAGCGCGAGTTCGCGAACATCTACCGGGCCGACGACGACGCACGCTCGCTGAGCGACGCCGAGTTCGTCGAGTTGCTGGCGTTCACCCAGGCGGCGTTTGCGATGGCGATGACGTTTCGGAGCCGGCACGGGACGTAAGGCACGTCACACCGGCGAACCGCACGTCGTACCGGCGGACGCCACGTCATACCGGCGAAAGCCGCGTCATACCGGCGGACGCCGCGTCATACCGGCGAAAGCCGGTATCCACTCGGGTCGAAGGCGCCGCTTGCCACGAGTGGATCCCGGCTTTCGCCGGGATGACCGTCAACGCGCCAGCGGCCGCACCATGCGCTCGAGCAGGCGCTCGAGCGCCAGCTCGAGATCGTCGCAGCGCCCGCTGTGCACCGCCGACGTCTGGATGCTGGTGCTGCGCGGCGCAACCAGCCAGTCGAAGCGCTCGCGCATCGACAGCCTGCCCAAGGCGCCGGCCTGCGCTCCGCCGGCGCAGATGGCCGGAAAGGTCGCGAGGGTCGCGCGGATCGCGGCCAGGTCCAGCCCCGGGTCGAGCGCACGCAGCCGCGCTTCGTCGAGCTCGATGCGGGCCCGCAGAAAGCCCTCGGCGACACACGACACGATCGCGCCGACGTTGACGAATTCGCCGCGCTCGACCCGCGGCACCACTCTCACGATGGCGTAGTCATAGGTGCATGGAGCGGGCACGAATGGCCTCCTCGACAAAGGCGCGCGGCGCCTTCAGGCGGTTCAGAAAGTACGCGACGTAGGCGTCGCGCTGTTGCTGCCGGGTCGCGACGGCGCCGTCCAGCCACTCGTTGGGAATCAGCGCCACCACTGCTTCGATGACTTCCGGCGCGATGCGTTCGGCAAGGCGCGTGTCGACCTCCTGCAGCCGGCTCGCGAAGCCGAGCAGCACATGGTCCTTGATCAACGGGAATGCGTTGCCGCTGCGTTCCAGCCAGCCCTCGGGGTTGTGATGGAAGTACAGCGCCGCGCCATGATCGATCAGCCACAGGCGCCGGTGCCACATCAGCAGGTTGGTGTTGCGCGGCGTGCGGTCAAGGTTGGTGATGAAGGCGTCGTGCCAGACGATGGCCGATGCGAGCTCGGCATCGGGCTGCTCGGCCAGCGGGTCGAAGGTGACCGAGCCGGGCAGGTAGTCGAGCGCGAGGTTCAGGCCGACGCTGGCGCGGATCAGGTCCTGGATCTCGGCGTCGGGCTCGGTGCGCGCGAGCTCGGCGTCGAGCCGGGCGAACACGATCTCGGGCACCGGCAGGCCGGCCGCACGCGCCAGCTCGCCGCCGACCAGCTCGGCGATCAAGGCCTTGGCGCCCTGCCCCGCGCCGCGGAACTTGAGCACGTAGATGCCGTCGTCGTCGGCCTCGACCAGCGCCGGCAACGAACCGCCTTCGCGCAGCGGCGTGATGTAGCGGGTGGCGGTGATGGTCCGCAAGGTCACGGCTTGGCGGGCGACTCGGGCAGCGGGACGAACTCGGTCTCGCCGGGCACCGGCGCGAAGCGCTGGTGGCGCCAGTCGTCGCGGGCCTGTTCGATGCGGTCGGTCGAGCTCGAGACGAAGTTCCAGTTGAGGTGGCGCGGGCCGTCCATCGGTTCGCCGCCGAGCAGCATCACCCGCGTGGCGACCAGGCCGGTGTTGCCCAGGGTCACGCTTGCTCCGGGCTTGAGGACCAGCAAGCGCCCCGCGGCGAAGCGGCCGTCGCGGCCGAGGTCGAGCTCGCCGCCGACGACATAGATCGCCTGCTCGGCATACGCGGCCGGCACCACCAGGCGCGCGCCGGGCTGCATCTGCACGTCGACATAGAACAGCGGCGACAGCGTGTGCACCGGAGAACGCCGGCCGAAGAACTCGCCGGCAATGATGCGCGCCGTCGCCCCCTCGGCCGCTTCGAGCGGCAGCTCCGACGCCGCGATGTGGGCGAATGCGGGTTCGTCTTCTTCATGCCGCTGCGGCAGCGCGACCCAGCACTGCAGGCCGGCGAGCGTCGACCCCGCGGCGCGAACCTCGGGCGCGCTGCGCTCCGAATGAACGATGCCGCGCCCGGCCGTCATCCAGTTGACGTCGCCGGGGCGGATCGCCTGCACGCTGCCGATGCTGTCGCGGTGCAGGATCTCGCCGTCGAACAGATAGGTCACGGTGGCCAGGCCAATGTGCGGATGCGGCCGCACATCGATCCCGCGGCCGGCTTCGAAGCGGGTCGGCCCCATCTGGTCGAGAAAGACAAACGGCCCGACCATGCGGCGCTCGACCGACGGCAGCGCGCGGCGCACCTCGAAGCGGTCGCCGAGGTCGCGGGTGCGCGGGACGACGACGGTCTCGACCGCCGTGCCGAACGACGTCTCGTCGCTCACGCGGCGAGCGCCTTGCGGCGCGACGCGGTCGCGGTCGCCGACTTGGCCGGCTTGGCCGGCACGGCGCGCTTGCGGCTCGCCGGTGCGGCACGCAAGCGCGGCGTCTTGGGCGTCGCGGGCTTGGGCGTACGCGTCGGCTTGGCCGGCCGCACTGTTTCGGCCAAAGCGGCCGCGGCACCGGCCACATCGGCCTCGCGCGCCTTCACGAGGGCCAACAACTGGGCATGTTCCTGCACCACGTAGTCGGCCAGGTCCGCCAGGTCGGGCATCGCGCGGCGGCATGCGGTCAGGCCGACTTCGAGCGCGCCGTTGTAGCTTTGCACCGTCATGTTCAGCGCGATGCCGTGGGTCGGGATCGAGACCGGGAAGTAGGTCGCGACCTTGGCGCCCGCGAAGTACAGCGGCACCTGCGGCCCCGGCACGTTCGAGATCGCGACGTTGACGAGCGGTGGCATGCGGTTGGCGAGCCCCGAGCGGCCGTACAGCAGCGCGAAGCCCGACATGATCCACGGCACGCCGAGCGACGGGAAGTCGGTCGGGATCGCGGCCTTGATGTTGCCGGTGAGCTTCTTGCCGAGCGCCGACGAGGCGTTGATCGCGAGCAGCCGCTCGAGCGGGTCGGCCACGTCGGTGGCCAGGCTCACCATCATCATCGAGACTTGGTTGTTCGGGTCGGTGTTGCCGGCTTCGCGCAACGACACCGGCACCGCCGCGACCAGCGGCTTGTCGGGCACGCAGTTGTATTCGGCCAGGTAGCGTTTCAGCGCGCCGGCGCAGATCGCCAGCACCACGTCGTTCAGGCTCGCGCCGCAGGCCTTGGCGATCTGCTTGACCTCTGACAGCGGCACCGAACGGGCGGCGAACGCACGCTGGTTGGTGATGGCCACGTTGAGCGGCGTGCGCGGCGCGCGCGGCGCGCGCTGCCATCCCTTCGGCAGCGAGAAGCGGCGCTTGCCGTCGTCTTCCGATACCGGCAACAGCACGTTGACCAGCGCCTTCGCCGCAGCCGGCAGCGCGTTGACGAGCTTCACGTACTGCTGCACCGTGTTGCTGACCGCCGCGCCGGCCAGCTCGGCGACACCGAGCTGGTACTGGTTGGTGCGCGGCCGCGCGCGCGGCGGCTTGATCGGCGCCGGCACCGGCGTCGTGCCGAGCATCGCCTTGATCACCGCCACCCCGGCCTGGCCGTCGATCGCGGCGTGGTGCATCTTGTTGTAGATCGCCACCTGGCCGGTCTTCAGGCCTTCGATGACGTAGATCTCCCACAGTGGGCGGCTGCGGTCGAGCAGGCTCGAATGCAGTCGCGCGACGTATTTTTCAAGCTGCTCCCAGGTGCCCGGGCGCGGCAGGATGACGTGGCGCACGTGGTAGTCGAGGTCGATGTCCTCGTCATCGACCCAGACCGGGTTGGCGAGCTCGAAGGGCATCAGCGCAAGCTTGCGCTGGAACACCTCGGCCAGGTGCATGCGATCGCCCATGTAGCGCTTGACGTCTTCGTAGTAGTCGCCCTCGTAGCCGGGCGGCAGGTCGAGCACCTGCAGGCTGCCGACATGCATCGGCATCTCGGGTGTTTCGAGGTGCAGGAACGAGGCGTCCATTCCACTCAGGTGGTTCATCGCTGGGTCCTTTGACAGGGGTCGACCATTGTGCGCGCAGCTCTTGCAGAGTTCTATCATCCGCAGCGATGAGCGAACACGATCACGAACATGACCACAGCGAGCTCGGCGAGATGGACCTCCGCGTGCGCGCGCTCGAAAGCGTGCTGACCGAGAAGGGCTACATCGACCCGGCCGCACTCGACGTCCTGATCGACACCTACCAGACACGCATCGGCCCGCGCAACGGCGCGGGGGTCGTTGCCAAGGCCTGGGTCGACCCGGTCTTTCGCGACTGGTTGCTGCGTGACGCCACGGCGGCGATCGCCTCGCTCGGTTACGGCGGGCGTCAAGGCGAGCACATGCAGGCGCTCGAGAATACGCCGAGCCGCCACAACCTGGTCGTCTGCACGCTGTGCAGCTGTTACCCGTGGCCGGTGCTCGGCTTGCCGCCCACCTGGTACAAGAGCGCGCCGTATCGCTCGCGCGCCGTCAAGGACCCGCGCGGCGTGCTGGCCGACTTCGGCGTCAGCCTGCCCGAGGCGACCGAGATCCGGGTCTGGGACTCGACCGCCGAGCTGCGCTACCTGGTGATTCCCGAACGCCCGGCCGGCACCGAAACACTCGATGAAGCCGCACTCGCGGAGCTGGTCACGCGCGACTCGATGATCGGCGCCGGGCTGGCGCGCAGGCCATGAGCTCCTCCACGCATGCCGACCGGGGCGGCCGGCCGGGCCACGGCCCGGTGCAGCCCGAAGCCGAGGGGGATCTGTTCCATGCCGCGTGGGAGCCGCACGCACTGGCGCTGGTGCTCGCGATGGGCGCGACCGGCGCGTGGAACATCGACATGAGCCGGGCTGCCCGCGAAACGCTGCCGGACTACGAGCGGCTGAGCTACTACGAGATCTGGATCGCGGCGCTGCAAAAGCTGCTGCGCGAACACGGCCTGGTGAACGAGGCCGAGATCGCGGCCGGCCGTTCGCTGGGGCCGGCCGCCGCCGTGCCGCGGGTGCTGGGCGCGCTCGATGTGCCCGCGGTGCTCGCCAAAGGCGCCGCCACCGCACGAGCGGCCACAGGGGCGCCGCGCTTCGCGCTCGGCGCCGCGGTTCGCGCCTACGCGGGCGCAGTGCCGCACCACACGCGGCTGCCGTCGTATGTGCGGGGCAAGCGCGGTCGCATCGAACGCTCGCACGGCATGCATGTGTTTGCCGACGCGCAGGCCCTCGGCTTGGGCGAGCAGCCGCAGTGGCTCTACACGGTGGTGTTCGACGCGAACGAGCTGTGGCCCGACGCGACACCCGGCCACACGGTGTCGGTCGACGCCTGGGAACCGTATCTGGAGGCGGCCTGATGCGGCCCGACGCAGCCGCTGCGCCGGTGTTTCGCGAGCCCTGGGAAGCGCATGCCTTCGCGATCGTGCTGCGGCTGCACGAGCGTGGCCTGTTCAGCTGGGCCGAATGGGCCGACACGCTGGCCGTCCAGATCAAGGCCGCGCAGCAACGCGGCGACGCCGATCACGGCGACACCTACTACCGGCATTGGCTCGCCGCGCTCGAGGCGATCGTCGCCGCCAAGGGCGCGAGCTCGGCCGCCGAGCTCGAGCGCTACCGCGCGGCCTGGAACCACGCTGCCGACCGCACGCCGCACGGCCAGGCCATCGTCCTGCAAGCGAGCGATTTTGGCGCGCCACCGCACGTCCAGGCATCACATCCCCGTTCGCACTGAGGTTCTTGTCGAAGTGCGTCAACCCAGAGTTTGACGTCCATTTGGTGCGCTGCAGCAAAAAAGTGCTTGCATTGCCGAAGCAGCCCACTAGAATTGCCGATGTTGCAGTGCAGCATTCAGCATTGCAGAAGAGTTCCCTCCACCCTGACGAACTGGAAAACCACCATGCTGACCACCGAACAAATCTCCGCCTCCAACCAAGCCGCTGCCGAAACCCTGTTCGGCCTGACGACCAAGGCTTTCGCCGGCGTCGAAAAGCTGATCGAACTGAACCTGCAAGTCGCTCGCACGACTCTCGGCGAAGTGGCTGAAAGCACCAAGGCCGCGCTGTCGGCCAAGGACGCGCAGGAACTGCTCGCGCTGCAAGCCAACGTGTTCCAGCCGGCCGCCGAAAAGGCCGCCGCCTACAGCCGCCAGCTGTACGACATCGCCGCCGCCACCGGCGCCGAAGTCCGCAGCGTTGCCGAAGCCACCAGCGCCGAAGTGCAGACCAAGTTCAACGCGCTGGTCGAAAGCAGCGCGAAGAACGCGCCGGCCGGTACCGAAAACGTCGTGGCCCTGGTCAAGTCGACCGTCGCCGCCGCCAACAACGCGTTCGAAAGCGCGCAAAAGGCCGCCAAGCAAGCAACGGAAGCAGCCGAAGCCAACTTCCAGGCCGCCACCGCCACCGCGGTGAAGAGCACGCCCAGCCGCTCCAAGCGCGCCGCCTGATCAGTACGGCGGCGGGTCCGGCACGTATTCGCGTGAACCCGGGAACGGGCGTGGGCGCTCGACCCGGCGCGGCACGATCACGCCGGCAGCGACCAGGTTTTCGGGCCGGTCGTATTGGATGCTGACGATCTCGTCGGGGCTCGCACTGGCACGTTCGAAGCTGGTGTGCGAGACCTGCGAATACTCGCGTTCGCCGTGCGCCGTGCCGAGCCGGCCGCGCGTCGGTTCATCGCGGTAGTCCGCGCCGGACTTCTCGGCGGCCTGCGCGGTCGCCGCGGCGGCCGGCGGCATCGCCGGCGGCGGCGCCGCGCGCGGGGACGCGCCGGCGCCGCTGTCACGCAAGGACTCCATTTCGCGGTACGGCATGCCGATCGGCGCCGGGTGCACCCGCTCGCGAAACACCGCCACGCCGATCACGCCGACGTCTTGCGGCCGCCCGGTGCGCGCCGCGTATGAGTCGGGCAAGGCGGTGAAGGCGAACGCTGCGACCTGCTGGTCGCTCTTGCGCCAGCCGGTCAGCTCGTAGCTCTGCCAGGGCTCGAACACATAGCCGGTCTGGCCCCACGCCGCGGTCTGGCCGCTGACGATGTTGACGCCGTCGACCGCCGTCACCGCCAGCACCCGCGCGCCGGTCCGGTTGGTGATGCGGATGGCATAACGCGCGCCGGGCTGCCCGGCGACGAACTGGCGCCCGCGCTGGCTGTACACCTCGAGCACCTGGCCGGTGTCGCGATCGATGATGTCGACGCTGACCGATCGCCCGACCGCCAGGCTGCTGCCGGCGCAGCCGGCGAGCGACGCCGCGAGGGCCGCAGCAAGCACGGCGCGGCGAGGGAAACGGGGGCGACTTGAAAAACTGGCAGAGGCGGGCATGTTCGCTCCTTCGGTGGTGATGAAGGCTTGAACGTGCAGCTGCGCTCAACGGGGTGAAGTTTTTCAAGCCCGGCGTCGTTACCGTTTGCGAAACGCCGTGTTGTGAATCGCCTCCTTTATCGACGCGGATGGCAAGCCTAAAGTCACCCCATCAACAAGATTCGATTGGAGTTGTCATGTGCTCGAAGCTGCTCCCGACGCTCGCCACCTTCGTCGTGGCGGTCGCCAGCGCGGTCGCGATGACCGGCGCCTTGGTCTGAATCTAAAAGACCGACAACCCGGTGCGCGCGACGAACATCTCGAGCGCCTTCATGCCCAGCAGCGAGTTGCCGCTGGCGCCGAGCGCGGGTGACCAGACGCACAGCGTCAGCGTGTCGGGCACCACCGCGACAATCCCGCCGCCGACGCCGCTCTTGCACGGCAAGCCGATCAGGAACGCGAAGTCTCCCGCGGCGTCGTAGGTGCCGCAGGTCAACATCAAGGCGTTGATGCGGTGCGCCTGGCGCTCGCTGACCACCTGGTGCCCGCCGCACGGATGGGCGCCGTCGCGGCACAGGAACCCGGCCGAACGCGCGAGCTGCATGCAGCTCATGCGGATCGCGCACTGGTTGAAGTAGACGTCGAGCACCGCGGCCACGTCGTTGTCGAGCTTGCCGAAGCTCTTCATGAAGTTCGCCAGCGCGACGTTGCGAAACCCGGTCGCCGCTTCCGAGGCTGCCACCTCGGCGTCGAACGCCACCGTCTCGCCGCACAGGCTCGTCATGAGCTCGAGGATCTGCGCCTTCGCGTCGCCGTGGCTCAACAACCGGTCGCCGACCGCGATCGCGCCGGCATTGATGAAGGGGTTGCGCGGCTTGCCTTGTTCGTTTTCGAGCTGCACCAGCGAGTTGAACGGGTTGCCCGAGGGCTCGCGGCCGATGCGCTGCCACAGGTCTTCGCCGACCTGCCGCATTGCCAGCGTCAGCGAGAACAGCTTGGAGATGCTCTGGATCGAAAACGGCGTCGCGCTGTCGCCGGCCGCGGCTTCCAGGCCGTCGCAGGTGCGCAAGGCGATGCCGAACTGGTGCGCGTCGACCCGCGCCAGCGCCGGGATGTAGTCGGCCACCTTGCCGCCCTGGCCGAGCAGCGGTCGCATCGCGGCGTCGATCTCGTCGAGCACGGCCTGCAGGTCCATCGTCACAGCGCGTCCACCACGCGTTCGTAGTCGAGACTCGTCGTCAGCTCGATGTGGCCGCTGCGCACCGCCGCGGCCGGCGCCGCCTTGAAGCGGGCCATCAGGCCCGCTGCGTCGGTGCGGCCGGTGGCGCCCACGCCGACCCAGCCGTTGCGGCCGGCGCGCTTGGCGGCGTACATGGCCATGTCGATCAGCGCGACCACCTCCTGCCAGCTCAGCGCGCGCGGTTCGGTCACGATGAACGGGTAGCCGGCGAAGCCGACCGAGCAGGTCTTCTCGAGCCGCGTGCCGTCGTCGAGCATGAAGGCTTCGTCGGCGATGGTCTTGCGCCCCCGCTCGGCCAGCATCGGCGCCTGGCTGCGCGCGGTGGCGCGGGCGACGATCAGGAACTCTTCGCCGCCCCAGCGCACCAGGTAGTCCGACTCGCGAAAGACACGCAGCAGGCGTTGCTTGATCTGGACCAGCACCGCGTCGCCGGCCTGGTGGCCGAGCGAATCGTTGACCTGCTTGAAGTGGTCGAGGTCGACCATGAACAACACCAGGTCGGTGTCGGGCAAGCGGCCGCCGCGGCCGAGGCGCTGGCTCTCGCTGCGGCGCACCGTCAGCGCGGCGTCGTTGTCGAGGTGGCGCAGCAGGAAGCGCCGGTTGCGCAGGCCCGTCAGCGGATCGGTCAGGCTGCTCTCTTCGAGCGCCAGCAAGGCATGTTCGAGCTCGGCGGTGCGCTCTTGCACGCGCTGCTCGAGCTCGCGGTTGCTGCGCGCGAGCTTCTCCTGGATCTCCAGGTGCTGGCTGTCGCCGAGCACATGCTCGACCTGGTTCGCGAGGTGCGAGCCGAACAGCACGTCGTCGCGGGTCCAGTTGCGCCGCTTGGCGCTCTGTCCGAAGCTCAGCACGCCGACGTTCTCGCCGCGCAGGCGCAAGGGCAGCTCAAGCAGCGAGCGGATGTGGGCCACGCCGAACAGCAGGTCCAGCTCCGAACGGGCCGGATGCAGCCGCGTGTCGTGCACCACCGAGGCTTCGCGCAACGCCCGCTGCAGCTCGCCGTAGATGGGCTGGGCGACGACGGTCAAGCGCCGGCCGACCGCGAAGGCCAGACCCGGCGGACCCAGCATGACGCAGCACTCGGGCTCGCCGCCCGCCCCGTCACGCAGCCAGACGGCGACGAAGTCGATGCGAAGAATGTCGAGCGCCGCCGCCGCGATCCGCCGCAGCGCCGCCAGCCACTCGGCGCCCGCGGTCGAGCCGCTCGACGCCAGCTCGAGTAGCTTCTGGATCGGCGGCTTTTCCGACAGGTCGTACTGCTGCATCGTGCGCAGCCGGTCGGGCGCGCTCAGCTCGGCATTGACCTCGAGCTCGATCGCCATGTGGGCGCGCGCATGACGCAGCGCGCTGTCCATGTCGCCGTGCTGCTCGGCCAGGCGCGACAGTGCACCATGGCAGTTTGCCTGCTGCGCCCGCGAGCCGATGCGCTTGGCGAAGCGCAAGCCCGCTTCATAGGCCGCGCGGGCTTCGTCATCGCGCCCCTGCAGCAAGGCAATCTTCGCCACCGAATCGAGTGCGGCGCCGTTGAGCCAGAGGTAGTTGCAGGCCTGACCGAGCTCGAGGGCGGTGCGGGTCAGGTTGGCGGCACGTTCGAGGTCGGATTGGTCGAGCGCGCATTGGCCGAGGTGCCAATAGGCCTCTGCAACATACTCGCGCACCTGGCCGCGCTGCGCCTCGGCCAGGCCGAGCTCGAACTGCACGATCGCGCTGTCGAGCTGGCCGTCGGAGCGTTCGTTGACGCCCAGGTTGAGCGCCAGCTTGGCCGACAGATACGGGTCGTCGATGCCGGCCAGCAGGGCCCGTGCGTCGCGGTGGAAACGCGAGCCGGCCTGCGAGTCGCCAAACGCGTTGTACATGGCGCCCAGGCCGATGCGTGCTTCGACGCCGGAACGCACGTCGCCCGTCACGCCGAACATGTCGACGCAGCGGCCCCAGCAATGCATTGCCTCGCCGTATTCGCCGTGGGTGTAGCGGACCCGGCCGATCGCCTCGAGCATCTGGCCCGCCTGGCGCGGCAGGTTCAAGTCTTCGGCGATCTGCAGGCCAGCGTACAGCTCATCGATGAGGCCGGCGGCCTCGCCCATGCGCTCGAGCACGAAGTAACGCTGGAACAGCGCGTCGAGCGCAACCGCGTGCTGGCCGGCAGCGTGCGCCGCTGCCTGCAGGCGCTGCAACAGCACGACGGCGCACGCGGGGTGGCGGCGCGCGCTGCGCTGGATGCGATGCAGGATTTGTTCCATCGGCCAAACCATTGTGACCAGATTCGCACGCGGCAGTCCCCACCCCCTGATCGCGGGGCCCGATCCGCGTCAAGTTCGCACGAAGCCAGCGACATGACCGTGCAAGCCCCGCATTCCGGGGCTACACAGCGGCCGGGATGCCCACAACAATTCGTTTCATGAGTCGCAACTATGTTTACGGATGGGATGAGGAGCCGGCCGACGAACGCCCGAGCGAGTTCGCACCGACGACTGGCTATTCGGCCTTGTCGGGCTACCACCAGCCGGCGGACTTGAGCCGGCGTGTTGCACGGCGCCAGAGCACGGGCGGCTTCGGCCGCCTGGTGATCGTCTGCGCGGCGATCGTCGGCGCGCTCGGCTACGCGATCTACGCCTACGCAAAGATGATGCACGGCTGAGAGGCTGAGTGCAGCGCCGCGACGGCGGCGAACCCCTGGTCACCAAGGCGACGCCGATCAGCCGGTACACTCGCGCCCTTTCGTGGCCTGGCGAGTTCATGTCCGTCGTTTCCAAAGCGAACGTTTCTTCCGTCTTCGATCTCAAGAGTGCCGCGCTGACGCTGGTCGCGCTGCAGCTCAAAACCACCGACCTCGCAGCGCTGGCTGCCGAGCTCGAAGCGCGCTTCGGCAGCGACAGCGCGCCGTTCGACGGCGACCCGGTCGCGATCGACTTGTCGGCGCTGCGCGACGCCGCCGAGGCGATCGATTTCGACGCGCTGATCGCGCTGCTGCGCCGCCACAAGATGGCGCCGATCGGCGTCAGGTCGGGCAGCGCTGCGCAGATGGAAGCCGCGCGTGCGGCGGGCTTGAGCGACGCGCAAGAGCCGGCCCTCGCCGCAGCGCGCGAACCCGTGCCGGTCGAAGCGCCGCCGCCCGCGATCGTGCCGACACGTGTGATCGACAAGCCGCTGCGCTCGGGCCAGCAGGTCTACGCCAAAGGCGGCGACCTGGTCGTGCTCGCGGTGGTGAACGTTGGCGCCGAAGTCATCGCCGACGGCCACATCCATGTCTACGCGCCGCTGCGCGGCCGCGCCATCGCCGGGGCACGCGGCAACACCGCGGCGCGCATCTTCGCCACCCGCATGGAACCACAATTGCTTTGCATCGCCGGCACCTACCGCACGACCGAAGCGGCGCTGCCGCCCGAGGTGCTGGGCAAGCCGGCCCAAGTGCGGCTCGACGGCGACCGGCTGGTCGTCGAGCCGCTCGAAACCTGAACACCTCTCACCCCGAACCCATTCGAAAGGACCCTGAACCGATGGCCAGAATCATCGTGGTGACCTCCGGCAAAGGCGGCGTCGGCAAGACGACCACCAGCGCCAGCTTTGCCTCCGGACTGGCCCTGTTGGGCCACAAGACGGCGGTGATCGACTTCGACGTCGGCCTGCGCAACCTCGACCTCATCATGGGCTGCGAGCGGCGCGTGGTGTACGACCTGATCAACGTGATCCACAACGAAGCCAACCTGAACCAGGCGCTGATCAAGGACAAGCAGTGCGACAACCTGTTCGTGCTGGCCGCCTCGCAAACCCGCGACAAGGAGGCGCTGACCCGCGACGGCGTCGAGCGGGTGCTGAAGGACCTGGCCGGCATGGGCTTCGAGTACATCGTCTGCGACTCGCCGGCCGGCATCGAGACCGGCGCGCTGATGGCGATGCACTTCGCCGACGAGGCGCTGGTCGTCACCAACCCCGAGGTCTCGTCGGTGCGCGACTCGGACCGCATCCTGGGCATGCTGGCTTCCAAGACCCGGCGCGCCATCGAGGGCAAGGAGCCGATCAAG
>OBEQ010302060.1_pt1 | contig 43288 bp, 52 predicted proteins | sample 1670901 | NCBI WGS metagenome assembly OBEQ01 (sample SAMEA104232315, study PRJEB22302) | groundwater metagenome | biome: forest; feature: aquifer; material: groundwater | place: USA | collected 2011-08-07 | depth 5.4 m
AAAGTCGAGGATGCCGCCCGCGCTGACGAGGTTTTCTCCATCCTGATGGGGGAGGAGTTCGCTCCCAGAAAGAAATTTATTCAAACTCACTCCAAATTAGCCAATTTAGACGTTTAAACTTTAAATTATTAAATTAATTACTTTAATTAATTAAACATGACTACATTCGTCATCGGCCACAAAAAACCAGACCTTGATGCAGTTGTCTCTGCCTTGGCCGTCGCAGAATTTAGAAAACAAAGAGGGGATAGGGGAAACCCAACCGCTGTCATTGCCGATCCAATTAACCCAGAAACGACTTTTGTCTTTAACAAATTCGGTGTTTCTTCACCAAAGTTAATTACTGCCGCTGACATAACCCCTGGGGACAAAATCATTTTGGTAGATCACAACGAATCCGATCAAAGATTGGATAACTTGCCCCAGGACCAAGTCGTTGCGATCATCGATCATCACAAATTCAATGTGAACTTCAACCACGCGATTAAAATCACAGCGATGCCGATTGGCTCGACCAATACTATTGTCTACCTAAAGTTCAAGCAATACGGTCTTGCTATCGAACCAACGTTAGCAAAACTCATGCTTTGCGCGGTCCTCTCTGACACTGTCGGTTTGAAGTCTGGTACCACCACCGAAAAAGATCACGTTGCCGTCAATGATCTCTCCAGGATCGCCGGTATTACTGACGTCGATAGTTTAACCCTCGAGATCTTCAAGGCCAAAAGCAGCATCAGTAGTCTCTCTCCGGAACAAATTGTCAAAAACGACTACAAAATTTTCGAGTTCACCAAAAAAACTTTCATTGGCCAAATTGAAACCGTCGAGCAAGACGAAGTCATTAGTAAACACAAAGCAGAATTGCTAACTGCTATGAAAACCGTCAAACAGTCGGAGGGTGTCGCGCTTATCTTCTTGGCTGTCTCCGATATCCTCAAGGTCAACACCAAACTCATACTTTTGGGCGACGAAGAAATTAAGCTGGCCGAAAAAGCCTTTGGTGGTAAGGCGGTCAATAATGTCCTCAACATTGGCGCTAAGTTATCAAGAAAAAAGGATTTTGCTCCTCCAATTGAAAATGCTTTGAAAGGTTAATATGGACGACGAAGAAAAAAAACTACCAGTCGAAACTAGCGAAGAAACCGAAGTCGGACAGTCTTGGGAAACTGAGAAAACCAGTTATGGCTTAATTAAGCCAGTTAAGATCATCGAAGAAATGGAGCGGTCCTATCTGGACTACGCCATGTCCGTCATCGTCGCTCGTGCCCTTCCAGATGTTCGCGACGGTTTGAAACCGGTTCACCGACGCATTCTTTTCGCCATGAAAGAAATGGGCCTGACCTATCGGTCTGCCTACAAAAAATCCGCCCGCGTCGTTGGAGAAGTTTTGGGTAAGTACCATCCCCACGGCGACCAGGCCGTCTATCAAACCATGGTCCGTTTGGCCCAGGATTTTTCAATGCGTTATCCATTGGTCGACGGTCAAGGTAACTTCGGCTCAATCGATGGTGACTCTGCCGCCGCCATGCGTTACACCGAAGCCCGCCTCTCTAAAATCGCTGAGGCCATGCTCGAGGATATTGATAAAGATACCGTCGATATGGTCGACAACTTTGATGGTTCTCAACAAGAACCATCAGTCCTCCCCGCCAAACTTCCCAACCTTTTACTCATGGGCTCTGAGGGTATTGCTGTCGGTATGGCCACCAAGATTCCACCACATAACCTGAATGAGGTCGTCAATGCTATCTCCGCTTTAATCGACAAAACTACTATCACCGGTACGGAACCGGTAAAAGATGAGGACCTGGAAACCGCCGATAGCAAAAAAATCGTCGGCAAACTTGAAGCCAATATCGAGATCGATGAACTAGTCGAGCATATCAAGGGCCCGGACTTCCCCACCGCTGGCCAGATTTTTGACCAAAACGAAATTAAAAAACTTTACCACACCGGCAAAGCCAATATCGTTAATCGGGGAGTGGCGGAAATTGTCGAGAAAAAAACTGGTCGTTTCCAAATCGTCATCACCCAACTGCCATATCAGGTCAACAAAGCCAAACTCATCAGCCATATCGCCGAGTTAGTCAAGAAGAAAAAACTGGACGGCATTTCAGACTTACGCGACGAGTCTGACCGAAAGGGGATGACCGTCGTCGTCGAACTTAAACGCGACGCCAAACCCAAGAGTGTCCTCAACAATCTCTACAAACACACCGAACTCCAAAGTAGTTTCCCTGGGAATTTAGTTGCCCTTACATCAGATGGCACTCCACACTTACTTAATCTTAAGCAAATTCTGGTCGAGTACACTGGGCACCGCCAAAATGTCGTTGTCAGACGGAGTCAATTCGAACTTAAAGACGCCAGGGCTCGCGCCCACATTCTCGAAGGCTTACTCAAAGCCCTCGACGTCATTGATCAGGTCATTGAAACCATTAAGAAGAGCGAGAGTACCGATGCCGCCAAAATGAACTTAATGACTAAGTTCGGTTTCTCCGAACTTCAGTCCTTAGCTATCCTTGAGATGCAGCTAAAGAAACTGGCCCACCTTGAGCGCGAGAAACTCCAAAGCGAATATGACGAACTGATGAAAAAGGTCAAGTTCTTGATGGCCGTCCTAAAGGATCCCAAAAAAGTACTTCAAATCATTAAAGACGAACTCAAGGGCTTATCCGAAACCTATGGTGACGCCAGAAAAACCAAGGTCTATAAAAATGCTGTCGGCGAGTTCTCCGAAGAGGATCTTATCGCCAACGAAGAGACCATTATTACTCTGACCAAAACCGGCTATATCAAACGCATGCCGATTGATACCTTCAAGAGCCAGAGGAGGGGGGGGAAGGGGGTTGCTGGTATGACCGTCAAAGATACCGACGAAGTCAACCTACTCACTTCGGCCAATACCCACGACTCACTTCTTGTCTTTACTAGTAAAGGCAAAGTCTTCAGCTTGAAAACTTGGGAGTTGCCTGAAGGCAGCCGCATCAGTAAGGGGCAGGCGATCATTAACCTGATCAATATCGACACCGACGAAACCATTCAATCACTTCTTCCCGTTAGTAAGGAGGTTTTTGCGAGTAAAACATTTCTTTTCTTTACTACCAAGAAGGGGACTGTCAAACGCACCAAGATAGGGGACTACCAAAACATTAGAAACAATGGCCTCATCGCTCTAAAACTAGAGACTGTAGATCAACTTGTCTGGGTCAATCGTACCATTGGCACCGACCACATCCTACTCGTCACTAAACAAGGCAAGTCGATCAGGTTCCCGGAAGGGGATGTTCGACCCACTGGCCGTGACACCATGGGGGTCCGGGGCATTCTGGTCGCCTCAGACGATTATGTTGTGGCCATGAAGAGCTTCGACCCGAAGACCATCAGCGGAGACAAAAAGAAAAAAATCTTTACCGACCTCCTCGTTGTTACCGAAAGGGGCATGGGGAAAAGGACACCCCTGACTCAATATCCAACGCAAAAGAGGGGAGGGCAGGGGGTTAAGGTCGCCGAGGTTACTGACAAAACCGGATTAATCGCTAATGCCCTTTCCGTCACCCAAGCTGACATCGAACTCCTGATAACAACAAGGGAGGGCCAGGCCATCAAACTCCCCATCAGAAACATCCCCCAACTCCAACGCAGTACCCAAGGGGTCATTTTGATGCGCTTCGGCAAAGCCGGTGATCTCGTCGCTGCCGTTGCCACTGTCTCCGAATCCGAAGAGGAAGAAAAGAAATAATTACTTAAGAAACTTGTCGTGGATCTGTTTCAGTTGTGGGTTGGTGACATGGGTATAGATCTGAGTTGTCGAAACGTTTTTGTGACCAAGCATTTCTTGAACACTACGCAAGTCAGCGCCGTTCTGCAGCAAACTCGTCGCGAATGAGTGACGCAAAACGTGGGGCGATACCTTGATCGGTAGTCCCGCCATCAGCCGGTATTTTTCCACAATCCGTTGAATTGACCGAACCGTCAACCGCATTTTTTCGCCACCCGCAGCTGGATCTGATTTCTTGCCCGCCAACCGAATCCACAACGGCTTATTCGCATCCTCACGACTCCTCATATATCGATCCAGCCAAACCGCAGCCCGTTCAGTTAAAAAAACTACTCGCGGGTGTCTGCCTTTACCGATAATGCCAAACTCCCGCTGTTTTAGGTCGATCTTGTCCCGATCAAGTTTTGCCATTTCCGACACCCGAAGCCCAGTACTAAACAAAACCTCAAGAATGGCCCGGTCACGTAAGCCTTCCTGTTTTTGTAAGCTTGGCATCGTCAGTAAACGCTCAACCTGTTCACGCGAAAGAAACTTCAGCGATCGACTTTCAACCTTAGGCAAGTCGATCTTTTCCGGCGCCAAAGATTTTATACCTTTACGTGATAGATATTTCAGGAAAGCCCGAAGAGAAATAATGTAATATGACTGCGTCGCCTTTGACAATGTGCGACCCTGGACATCTTCATGATGGGTTAGAAAAAGACGGTAATGATGAACAATTTCAGGTGTTAACCGCTGGATATACTCTTGTTGATAATTCTTTTCAAACCACTTCTGGAAAATATCTAAATAATGTTTGTAATTCCTGACTGTATAAGGGGAGTAATTTTTTTCAACCTCGATATTACTTAAATAGCGACTAATTAATCTTTCTAATGAAATATCCTCAGTTTTTGTCTTTGCCATAGAACAGGGGAGTGAAAACTCACCCCAACCTCATACTAGAATGTACGACATCAAAAGGCAAACCTAGCCAAATCCGATAGAATTATCCCATAATATATTAATTCAACTGATCGTCAGGGTGTGTCAAATAAAATAATCACCTGAAGCCAATAACGCTATTGTCTTTGTCCCCATCAGCTGGAGTCCGTTAAGAAAAGTTGAGCGAATTCAAATACAGCAAGTGATGTCCGAGTCGAGCTTTGACGAGACAAGTTTCACTTGCATAGCAACTATGAAGCGAAACTTTTCAGGAAGGTAGCTACCGTGGCGTGTTTCTTGGTTCATTCTTTTGCACGGGCCAAAGAATGAACAAGGGGTCATTTTCGAGGCTAAATCAAGGCCATAAGACCGTACAATGCCCCCAGGAGGCCCGCTGTATATTTTGATGATTAGTTAGTCGTTGAAGTGCGGCCACTTCAATTAATTAAACCGGAAAGCATTCGGGTTTTTATACGAAAAACCTTATCTATAGACATAGCATCAGAGGACAAAAAAGAATCGGGGACTTATCACAAGTTATTGATTAAGATTCAAAAGGTTTCGGGATTTTGTCCGACGTTAATGAAGATATAAAAGACCACTTCTCCCGTGACAGTATCGCTGCACCACGTCGTAAAACTAATATTGTACGACATTGTGTTTGTATGTATCCCATCCAACCAAGAAGGACTCCTCTACGGTAGAGGAGTACGCAGTAGAAGCCAAGTCGCTAAATCAAGATCGAATAATTGAGAAAACTCACACCTCAGTCCCCGAGAAGTAAGGTGCGTCGTAGCCAACTTGAATTAATTCGATATTCGGGCCAACCCATCTTCCCGACTATATCATTCCGCATCAAATATGCCTGTTCGTGCCCAACTAGCAGTTATCCACACCGGATGCTAAAAATCGTGAAAACTATAGGGTTCGTGAAAAGATTGATAATTATAGGCCATGATAGTTATAAGCCGCTCCTCTACTTTCCTATCACCAACAAAAAATCGTTGAGTAATTTATGTATTGAGACATTATCCCCGCCACGATGTTGTAAAGAACGCGATCAGGATAATAATTAAATTAAATATCAAAAACTCCAGATAGTTCACCGCCATCATCTTATTCACCAACCGCTGCTCCAATATGCCCAACAAGGCATAAAAACATGAAGTCAGTAATAGCCCCCCCATAAAAGGTCCAATCGGCCAAAAAGAGATCACCACGCCAAATAATGTCATTAACCAACCAATCACTCCGGAGAGTCGATAGACGTCGTCTAAGTGCTCGGTTTTCAGGTCGACACTCCAAAGACTCTCAAATGACAGCAAGAGACTAACAATCCCCACCACCACCCCGATAACATAAAAAGGTAACTTCAAACTAAGAGCCACCGCAAAAAAGAATAACGAGACTATCAAAGCCAGGATAAAACTGACCGATCGCGCCGCTCGAAAAAGTTGAATCGTCCTAATCGAAGCAACCGAAAAGATATTCTCCGTCAAGAGCACGGCGTACATCCCAAAAATATACAAAACGCTAAAAAGAAAACGGACAACACCACCAAGGAACAAGGAGGTTTCAATCTGGAAATTCAAACCGAACATTGAGGGGACAGCCGGAGGTAATAGGTTTCCAAATAACCCCGACCCAAGGGTGAAAAGCACCGGTAAGATCAATAAAGTGATCCATTCCCAACCCTTAAGGTCTTCAAACAAAACCCAAGCGGACACGACGTAGGCCACCCCAGAAACAGCCAAAACTAGACCCAATCTTTTCTCGACTCCGAATAGTCCAGTCCCCCACAAAAGCAATCCCAGAAATAACGCTACCGCAAAAAAACGCGCTCGCTTACTCATTAGACTCCAGACTCCTCTAAATTTGACCAGACATCCACCACGTCGTCCTGATCCCCTAGAGTTTCAATTAATTGAGTACATCTAGAAAGCTCGTCACCCGAAAGATGTATTGTCGGCACTGGATTAATGTTCTTCAAATAAGACACCGACCCTGGCGAACCCAAACTTCCGCCGGCCTTATCCACGATCGATTTGATTTCCCCGCCAGTGCGATTTCGATTATCAGTCGCCGCCGTAATTAAAAAGCCAACACCACCGGGGCCATAAGCTTCGTAAACGATTTCCTCCATTTGACTTCCCTCATCACCTCCCAAGGCTCTATCAACTGCACGTCGCACATTCTCAGAAGGCATGTTGACCGCCCTAGCCTCCTCGAGAACCGTCCGTAAAAACGGATTGGCCTCAGGATCGCCCGAGTTGCCTTTTTTGGCAGCGATCTGAATCTTCTTGGCTATTTTTGTAAATGCCGCTCCCCTCTTGGCGTCCTCAGCGGCCTTTTTGTGTTTAATGGTCGACCACTTCGAATGACCTGACATGAATCACATTTTATCACTTGTCCCGCTCAAAGGCGGGGCTTGACTAAATTTATAGATATTTCTATGATTTACAATCAATGGCTGATCAAACCAACCAAACCCCCGAACGCCTCGCTATCACAGCCTCACTCCAAGCTAGATGGGATGACGCGATCAAAGCCAACCTCGAGATTCTCGAAACCTCCCCCCACGACACTTCCGCCCTTAATCGCCTTGGCATTGCCTACCTAAAAACCAAACAACCGAGTAACGCCAAGAAAACCTTTCAAAAGGTCCTCAGCCACGATCCGTTTAATACCATCGCCAAAACTAACCTAAAAAAAGCATCTCCCAAATTCAGTAAAGACTACGACAACACGACCCTTCTTTCCAACCACACCTTCAGCTTCATCGAGGAGCCCGGAAAATCAAAGGTGGTTCCGTTGACCAACCTAGGCGAACCAAATGTCATCGCCACCCTCTACACAGGCCTAGAAGTCAGCCTAAGTATCGCCGCTCGAAGAGTCAAGGTGACCTCAGTCGCCGGAGGCAGATATATCGGTTCTTTGCCTGATGATATTTCCATCCATCTTATTCGTCTGATCAAGTCCGGCTATAAATACCAAACCCTGATCAAGTCCGCCGATACCGGTAGCGTCCAGGTCTATATTAAAGAGATCAAAAACAGCAAACGCCTAAAAGGTATTCCCTCATTCACCTTCTCCCAAAATCTGGACGACCTTGACATCAGCGGCAGTAATGCCCCGGCGCAACCTCCCTTGGAAATATACGACCCCGTCGTCGAGTCCGAGGTTTAACTCCTTTTTCCCAAAACCACCACCAGATCGGACTTAACGTCCCGATCAATGTAATCCAGCAGGTTAAGTTTCTCCACCGGCTGACAAGAAAACGAACTGGCCAAAAACTCTGCCGTCTTTGGATGAACCTTTGTGTTTCCCCAAATCACGCAAGACTGATCAAAATCTTTTTTTGCCGCCAGCAAGTCGATCACGCGCACCCCGGCCGACTCGATCTGATGCGCTACCAACCTAGCCTTCCCATCCTTTCCGGAAGCGTTCACCACCGTCACCTCGGCTGTTTCAGATAAAACCTCATCCACCACCCACTGGTTCCGACTCCAGACAAAAACCGCCGTGTTTAACTTACCAACTTTCTTACCATCAGGTTCTTCGGCGGTGTCAATCACATTCTTGGGCAAAGTCATCGCCAATGAGGTTTTACTCCCCAACTTCTCAGTGATGTCTTTCACCAAAAAATACCTGTCCACCAAACTCAAGTTACTTTGGGTTGAAACTGTAAACAAAGCCTCGCGCAGTCCAGCTAATCCGAACTCAACCGGCGCCTTAACCACCCCAGAAAGAACCACCCCCAAAGCCTGGCCCGTACCGACCCTGGCGGCATTTAAGGCGTCATCAACCGGCAAGCCAACCTTATAAAATGACTCTACTACATACTCAGCCCCATTGACCTCAACCGGTATTGATAAGTTGTCTGGTAAACGCAACAAACCGACTAACCCAGAACCTGGCCGAATCGAGACCACCCCCATGCCATCTTTCCCGATTAGAAGCAGGTTGATGCCGAGCCGTCGGTCGTAAACATTTTTGCGAAACAAACTGATTAACATCATTACCACCACCAGAAATAAAAAAATCGTTCCGGCAATATGAAAAACACGCGTCAGTTTAGGCATAAACTCCAGTCATCACTTCCTGTTGATACTTACGGTAACTCTCAAAATCTTCTTTCATCTTGACCCCCTTCCTCACCAAATCCCCCAGGTGCAAACCCCCAACGAAGTGAGGAAAGATCACGTAAGTGGCTCCAGCACGATACAGCTTTTCCGCATCCTCAACTGACTCAGCATCAACCACCACACTCACTTTCAATCTCCTCTTCTTAAACTCCGAAAGCATTATCAAGTTGTCTCTAATGTCCTTTAACGTCGAAATCACCATCTTGGCTTTGCCGAGGTTCAGTCGGTCATACAACTCCACATCGGAAGCATCGGCGTAGACCACGTCAAACCCTTCATTCTGAAGTCGGGCCACCACTTCAGGGTCAAAATCAACGATCAACATCTTCTCCTTATTCTTCACCAAGTGCATCAGCACACTTCTCCCCATTCGATGGCAGCCAAATAAAACAATGTGATCCACCAACTCTTCCTTGACCGGTTCAACACTCAAACCATCCCTCCAAACAAAATCCAGTATCGGTCCTACGAAACGGAACACCTTGTCGCTATCAATAATCAGGTAACCCGAAACCACCATTGTGGACAACCCCACCAGCGAAACCAAAGCGACCACACTACTAGGTAAAAATCCGAGCTTTCCGCCCAAAGCGACCATAATAAACGAAAACTCTGAAATCTGACCAAACATCAAGCCCGTCAAAAAAGCGACTCTTTGCTTGTAACCAAACAGACGCATCAAGAACCAGACGATCACTGGCTTAAGCAGAATTACCGCCAGTGATAGATAAAGGGCTTGCCAAACCATCGACCAGTCAAGGCGAATATTCAAACCCAAACCAACAAAAAAAATTGTCAGAAAAAAGTCTCGAATCGGCTTGATCTTCGTGGCGATATGAACGTGTTCGAAACTTCCAGAAAGAGCTAGCCCAGCCAAAAAACCGCCGATCTCAAGTGATAATCCAAAAAGTGGTGAGGCGATCACTGCCGCCAATACAAAACACCAGGCCAGACTAAACAAAATCAACTCGTCCATCGAACGCGCCAGCCGATGCAAGATCCTGGGCATTATCTTTCTTGCCATCAAAACCGTCAGACCAACCAAAACAGCCACCTTAGTTAACATCACCGGTAGTCCCCCACCCACACCCCCTCCGATTACGATCAGAATCACTATCGCCGCCAAGTCTTGAACCAATAGTAGAGCCACCGCCATCTTCCCGGTCAGGCTTTCCAAATCATGCTTCTCGGAAAGTAGTTTGACGACGATAATTGTGCTGGAAAAAGCCAGGGCTGCGCCAAAAAATAGGCTCGAGTTCCAACTGATCCCCGTTCTGGACAGAAAAAAGGCAAACAGTAGTGTCGTCACTAGGATCTGTCCCAAACCGGTCAAAAGAGCCTTCTCCCCCATTTTCTTGACCTCCACCACATTCATTTCCAGTCCCACCAAAAACAACAACAGCATTACCCCGGCGCTCGACAGAATGTCAAGCAATCGGTTTATCTCCCCACCTCTGGAAAAACCCCAGTAGCCAACGATTAGGCCAACCAGAACATGTCCCAAAAACGCTGGTTGTCGAAAAATTCTCGCCACTAGTCCAGCGCTTACCGCTAAACCAAAAACTAAACTAAAAACAAAAAAGGCATTACTCACTCTCTATCAATAATATCAGCTTCGTCGCCTCCTCTGGGAGTGGGGCGCTAACGTTCTGCCACTTTCCCGACATATCCCGAAAACCGATTTTTTCAGCATGCAAAAAGTGAAAAGGCAGCCTCTCTCGATCAAAGGCCACCTTGCTCTTGGTTAGATATTTTTCATCAGAGAATATCGGAAAACCTAGGTGAGCCAAGTGGACCCGAATCTGATGGGTCCTACCAGTTTTGGGAAACAACCTCACCAGCGTCGTCTCGCGAAAGTATTTCTCGACTTTCCAGCTTGTCTCTGCCATCTTGCCGCTGTACTTGATCTCCCACTTTTCGCGGTCAAGCCGACTCCTTGATAATGGTAATCGGATCGTCCCCTCGGAGGGAGAAAGATGACCATGGACCAAAGCCAGGTATTCCTTTTTTGTCTCGCGATCGTGAAATTGCCGCAAGAGAGACTTCAGCGCCAACGGGTTCTTTGCGATCAAGAGACAACCGCTCGTCTCTTTATCAAGTCTATGGGCGACGCCGCTCCTCTGCACAAAAGTTTTTACATCCCGATCGCTCGAAACTTCCTCGTTGCTATACGAAGTACCCAACCTATCCGCTGCCCAGTCAGCCACCGTCTCGCCTGAAACAGACTCGGCCCGGTTCACCACCACAAATGGCGGCTTATTCACCACCATGATGTCATCGTCTTGCCAAAGAATTGTTAGATTGACCATAAAGCAAGGATTACCCCCAGTGTAATCGAAATATCCGCCAAATTAAACCACAAGGAAAACAAGCTGTTCCAATGAAAGTAATCCCAGACCTGACCCCAAATTAGCCTTGAAATGCCGTTAGCGATTCCTCCAGCGACTATCAACCACCAACCAACTTGGTCGATCTTCCGCCAAAGCAACCAGACCAGTAATAAGCCTGCCAAAACTAAGTATGAGGCTCCTGGCAAAAGATTCTGACCCAAGCCAAAACTAAACCCAGAGTTGGCACTCCCCCATCCAGACAAACGTGTTCGGGATTGAATCAGCCACTCAATCAACACAAAAAGAAAAACAAAAACCAGTTTCTGGGAACGGGAGATCACTTTCTTTTCTTGGACTCAACTTCCTTCTCGCAGACAAAACAATACTCGGCCGTCGGTTTGATCGCCAGCCTGTCAGTATCGATCATCTTGCCACAGTTCTCACAGATACCATAACGACCGATCTTGATTCTGGTCAGGGTCTTTCGAATATTGATGAGGGATTTCTTTAACTCGACCCTACTCGCAAAGACGCGGTCATGGTCCACCTGCTCCGCCACATCGGCGTCAATCGAGTTATCCTCTTCCCGGGTCCTACCCTTAAAGGGGTCTTCCTTCTTCAAACTACTTTTTGCTTTCACCAATCTCTTTTCTTCACCCTTAAGGTAATCCATCAATGGCTTCAAAACATTCATCGGAAAACTGACTGGCGCTTCAGCTTTGGTTTTCATTTCGACTTAGTGTACCATCGTTTAACAAAAGGAAGCAACTTGACATCATGCACTAAACTTCTGCCCGACTGAGTATAAACCACCACCATACCAACGATCGTCGAGACTAACCCCAACCCGACCGTAACCAAGTTCGTCTTCGGCCAAACGTTGGAGAGAATGATCACCAAACCGGAAAGAAAAAGAAAGGCCCCAAAGATAAAGCCGCTTCTCGCCTGAGTCTTTCGGAAACGGTACCACTCAAAAGTACGGTAATCACTCTCAAGTTTCCACAACCAAACAAAAATCAATAAAAATAAAAACGCCTGAAATATCTCTACTGGCAGACCAAACACTAAGGTTGCTTGGCCGGAAAAGACCCGCCCAAGCCTTTCGTAGGCCACCGCCCCCGGAAGACCCAGTCCGATCAAGTCCAACCCATCGCTCCCCTTGACCTCCCCGCGACGGGCGAGCAAACCCACCCCGACGACCAAGCCGATTAAGAGACCAAAGTAGTCATATCCAGGGTAACCATTGAGCAAAAAAACGCGCAGCCAGTTGGCCTGAAAGGTGGGCAGATGGGTCAAGATAAATCCCAGCCGGGACCCAATCCAACCAAAAAGTCCCGATAAAACAGAAAGATCCAGCAAACTCTCTGGAGCATACCGATACTCCAAACCTTTTTTATAAATCACGAAGCCATACCAAAAATAAGCCAGCACCACAAACGAAGAGAGCGTATAAACTGAAAGCCTACCGATATTGACAAGGACATCACTCATGCTGTCTATAGTATACTAGAACATAACCTATGCTCTCGATCGCTCACGCCACCACGGGTGCCTTCATTGCTACCAAGATCCACAACCCCTATCTCGCCATTCCCCTGATTCTCGCCTCCCACTTTCTCGAAGACTTCGTCCCCCACTGGGACGTCGGCCAGGGCCTCACCAAGAAGATCAAGAGCCACAAGGACGCCTTTCTTCAGGAACTGCTAACTGACTTCCCCGCCAGTATCTTGCTTGTCTTTTTCTTTTTCCAGTTTGGTAAACCCTTCTCGATCTACCCCTGGCTCGGCTGGTTCTTTGCCCTTCTCCCCGACTTTCTCGAGTTTCCCTATCTTTTCCTCGACTGGCACTTTACTCCCATCAAGGAACTCGCCGCCTTCCATAAGTTTTGGCACCACTCTATTCCCGACAAAGTAAAAGGCCTCATCCCCCAGATCATCGTCATCGCCCTCATCTACTACTTCCGATAGTTCATTTTGCAACGCAGAAATATGTTTTTTATACGGCTGGAGCCCGTTTCTTAGTTCCTTCATCCCTGAAGCCAGGAGCGATACCCATTAACCCCCGTTAGCTGGAGTCCGTTAAGAAAAATTGAATGAATACCGCAAGAAAGTGCTGTTTAGGCATCGCTTGACGAACTGCCTACTACACAGCACATAGCTATGAAGTGAAAATTTTTAGGAAGGCAGCTACCAGGGCGTGTTTCTTGGTCAGTTCTTTGCACGAGCAAAGAATGAACAATGGTTCTTACTCATTCACCCGTCCAATATACGACCCCTCTTCCGTATTGATCTTGATCTTATCGCCGGTCTTGATAAACAACGGCGCCATGATCGTCATGCCACTGGCCACCTTTATCGGTTTGGTTAGATTTGACACACTATTGCCTTTTTCCCAATGTTCTGCCTCAGTCACTTCCATTATCACCGAAGCCGGCACCTCAACTCCCAGCACCCGTTCACCCCAGTACAGGACCCACGCCTTCTCCCCTTCGATCAAATAATTGACGTCATCCCCGACTATCGACACCGGTAACTCAATTTGTTCAAAACTGATCGGGTCCATAAAATAAAGTTTCTCCTCATCCTTATAGAGATACTGGAGGTGCTTTTTCTCAAGAGCGATGTCCTCAACCGTGTTCCCCGACTGAAAACTTTTCGTCACAATCGAACCGGAAAATAGATTTCTCGCTTTTACCTTGATTGTCGCGTTGCCACGACCCATCTTGGTGAATTCGTACTTCATTACCTTCCAGGGCGCTCCTTCGTCTGCAAAAGCGACCCCGACTTTGAGTTTATTTACATCAATCATACCGACCTATTTTACTCCGTCAGCCTCGATTTTGCCACCAAACCATGAGATAATAAGCCCCATGCCTGGGTGGTGAAATTGGCAAACACGCGGCTCTCAAAAAGCCGTGACCGCAAGGTCTTGCGGGTTCAACTCCCGCCCCAGGCACAATGCCCAAACTAAGTAGTGATCTAGCTTATGCCATCGGCCTGATTACCACTGACGGCTGCCTGTCATCTGACCACCGGCATATTTCTTTTTCCTCAGCGGACAGAGAGTTGATTGAAACGTTCAACAAAAAATTTCTCAAAGTCAACCGGATTCATCTTATACCAACAATAGATCGCCGGGTACGTGATGGCGTCAATCGCCTTTCCCAAAATCATGACCGGTTGACTTTTCTCGATCAACTCCAGAATATGTTGAAAGTCCTTTGACTCAAGACAATGAACCCGAAAAGTCTTGATCACTTTTTCTAACCGTTGCCTATCCAACATCCCCAATTTATACAAACTTGGAAAGAGTTCCTCGCTAATATTGAAGCCGGAAACGTCTATTGATTTGCTAGGAGTCATCAAAATAGACTACAACATTCTCAGGGAAGCCACAATACTAGTGCATGGTGCAAACCTACGACGAAGGACTAAATAAAGCTAGACAATGAAACCAAAAGACTTCCAAACGCTCAACAACCGGCGCAAGGAAAAACTGATTTTTGCCTTTAAAATAGGCAACACCTCAAAAAACATCGCCTCAAGAAGCAAATCAGCCAGGAAAAACTCTCCATGGACGCAGGTTACTACCACACCTACGTTAACAAAATTGAAAACGGCAGGTACTCCCCCAGTATGCACACCATGTGGCGGCTTATCCACGCCCTTGGTCTCACCCTGGCGGAATTTTTTAAAGATTTTTTCGTGGTCGTTGCCACTATCGTCTCCGCTCTGTTCCGAAGAACTTAATCTTCTCCCCCTTAAACGTTAAATCAACCTGAGCCAACGGACCATTTCTATGTTTGGCGATATTCAATTTGTACTCACTTAAGTTATTATCATCCGGCTTATATAGGAACATAACCACGTCCGCGTCCTGCTCAATGCTACCTGACTCCCGCAAATCAGACAGCTGCGGAATTTTTTCTCCCCGACTCTCAACCGCCCGAGAAAGCTGCGACAAGGCAATCACCGGAATCCGTAACTCACGGGCAAGATTCTTCAGCCCCTGAGAGATCGCTGCTACTTCCTGAACCCGACTTTCATAGCGACCATCACCCACCGCCAGCTGCAAGTAGTCGACCACCAATAACTTCAGACCGACCTCGGCGTGGAGTCGTCTGGCCTTGGTTCTCATTTGCAGGATCGTTTGCCCCGGCGTGTCATCTATAAAAAGCGGTGAGTCAGCCAAGATTCCCATTGCCTCAGAAAGTTTCTCAAAGTCCTCAGGTTTAAGATTTCCAGTCTTCATCTTCCAGGCATCAATCCCAGCCTGCCCAACCAACATACGATCAACCAACTCGAGGTTACTCATTTCTAATGAGAAAATCCCTACGGGGATTTTTTTATCCACCGCCGCAAACTGAGCGATATTCGTCGCTAGGGCTGTCTTACCCACACCCGGACGCGCCGCCAGGATGATCAGGTTACTATCCTGCAGTCCGACCAAAACATCATCAAGATCCGAAAACCCAGTCGGCACTCCCCGTAACCCGCCTTCAAGTTTCTGAAGTTCGTCCAACCGGTCAAAACTTTCCGCCAAAGCCTCCTTGATCGGGACAAAAGAACGTTTAATGTTTTTTTGCGAGAGTGAGAAAACCGCTTTTTCGGCCGTGTCCAACATCAGCTCCAAACTATTGCTGTCGTCAAAAGCCAGTTCTCCCAAAGTCGCCGAGGTCGAAATCAACTGCCGCTTAATATAGGTCTCCTTTACCAACGAGGCGTACTTGACGATGTTCGCGGAAGTTGGTACTTCGTTCGTCAAAGCCGAAAGATAGGCCATTCCACCGACTCTGGTTAGACTCTTATCCTTCTTTAACCAATCCGAGACAGTAATGACGTCAATCGGGTCGCGATTTTCATATAGCGATATCATCGCCGAGTAGATCAGGCCGTGGTTCTCGTTGTAGAACATCTCCGCCTTGACCGCTTCCGCCACCTCAACGATCGCATCCTTATCGATAAGTATCGCTCCTAAGACTGATTTTTCCGCCTCGTCAGAATGAGGCGGGATCTTCGGGTTAGCCATTTAAGACCACTACCTCAGTGTTTTCGGGCAGAGAGTCAGCGTCTAATTTGAGTTTTTCGACATCCCGTTTCACAGTCTCGAACTTATGGGCAGCCAAAAACCGATCTACCTCGGCTAAATTCTCATGGCCCATCAATACGGCAATATAAGGTTCACAAGCACCAATCAGCTCCACCGCCTTCGCCAAAGTGACCAACAAGACGTCAGACTCGGTCAACTTTTGCTTCATCTTCTCCTCCAGTTCAACCGTCACGGCTCCGGTGTGAGTCACCTCGACTCCATCGCCGCTTACTCGAACCACCATTCCTGGTTTGCCGAGTTCCAAACGGTCCACCATAATTCCAACCCCACCCAACTCATACTCCCCTTCCCGATCGATCACAAAAGTCTTTTCCCGGTTGACCGCGCCGGCAATCTCCCGAACTCCACCGTCGTTAGTCAAAACGATTACGTCCGCTTTTTCTTTAGAAGAAATTGGGTCGACCACTAAAATCAGACTTTTTGTCTTAAATTTGAAGCTGGTTTTACCTAAAAAAGTTACCTCCATAATTTGGCTTTATCTTAACATATAATAAAGATCGCTCTCCTTGCAAAACCGCCAGACGCCTGCTATCTTGTTGCAGAGGAAAGCATCTCTATTATGCGCAAAGAAGTCGTTTTTGCAATCATCATCGGTTTGATCTTAGGGCTGGTCATTCTTTATGGCATTCAACTGGCGAACCAGTCGACCAAACAAGCCGCCAATTCGTCCCTTACTCCGACTCCAACCGAAACGGTCTCGCAGACACCCGCTCCTGGCACCAATCAATTAACCATTACCTCGCCTCAAAATCACGCCGTCGTCAATACCGGTTCCATCAAGATCACTGGCAAAACGGCCCCAAATTCTTCCGTCGCCATCAGCGACACCGAAGATGACGCCTTGGTTACCGCCGACAAAGACGGCAACTTCACTGTCGACCTTAAACTAGCCGGTGGCAGTAACACCATCAGCCTCACCTCTCTCAAACCCGACCTCACTACCGACACCGCCAAAATTACTGTTATCTACACCACCGCCAAAATCGACTAACCATGAAAAAAGCCATCATTATTGCCACCCTATTACTACTTGCCGCGACCCGTCCAGCCATAGCCATCACCCCCACCCCAACCGCCATCACTACCCTTATCCCCACTGATGCTCCAATCGCTTCCGCCGAATCAATAATCAAGAAAACCAAAGACGAAATTCTTAGAACAGCCCTCGATAAAAACCTCAAAAACATCCAGGGTGTTCTCGGTGATAACGTCAACCGAAACCTATTGGTCGGTTACGCCGGCACCATCAGTGACATCAAACAAGGCGTCTTCAGTCTCAATACCGACGAAGCCCCCCTCCAGGTCAGTTACAACTCAGCCTCGACCATCCTCAAAGACACCAAGCCCCTAAAGCCTGAGTTTATCTCCCTCAAGGACAAGGCCATCGTCATTGGCAACCTGACCTCCCCGGACATCCTGACCGCCAAACGAATTGTTATTAGCACCAAGAATGACACGCCCAAGTTCGAGAAAAAAGTCATCTACTCCCCCGTTGTGAAGACTAAGGGAAACACCCTTACTTTAAAGATCGATAATCAAAACCAAGACGTTACCTTGGGCAAAAAACTCAAACTAGATTTGAAAAGCATCACTCCTAACAGCAAAATTTTCGGAATCATTCTCGTCGGTACCGACAGTACTATTACCTTGATCCAAGCCAAAGTCTTCTAGAAAAAACTGACGGGGGGGGTGGACCTTCCGGCTCAATTGCCGGTATGGTTTGGGGACCTTGAATTTGGTCCACCCCTCCGTCCCGCGATTTTCTGCACGGGTGCAAGTTATTGTTAGTTCACCGGCCTTCCCATCTCCCAGGCGATCTGCGTCAGCAGTCGGTCGCCGGAAAGAGAAATCATGCCGATGATGAGAATGCGAACCAGCCAAACGAGGACGGCGACTATCACCGGTACAACCGTGAGCGCATCGCCACGCAGGTGGAGATTACTGACCATGGCGAGCGAAATTCCCCACCATGTCAGCACCGCATTCATGGTAGCCGCGAGGAACCACGCGGCCAGGAGATACCACACTTCCAGACTTTCACCCCGGACCGTCCCAGGCGTGAACAACCGAGCCATGCCCGCGAAGTCCATTGTGCAAAAAGCGGCTGCCAGGATCATCGCCCACTGAAAACCAGCGAACTGGATGTTGCCAATCAGGTCGGTCAGCGCGTACTGGGTCACCGAAAAGTTGAAAAGTTCGAAAGCCAGGAGTGATGAGAGCAGGATTGCCCCCAAAATCACCCCCCGACGCAGAAACAGCCGAAGGAGATTAAGTAAGCCATTCTTAGACATTGAGACTCCATTTCTGTGGCCCCAAACCACTTCGTGTGCCGGTCCTGCCCGAGCCGGCACAAAAGGTGGTCTGAAACCACACTCCCAAACCAATTTAAGGTGCGTTCCCCGCACCGGCGAACCGGGCAGTTAACTGGCCCATAATTTACACCTATTAGCCTCAAATGTCAAACTACAGGTCTTCAAAACTTGACAGCAATAGAAAACAGTATTACCATCACCCCCACAAGTTAACCAAAAGCGCTACACCGGAGTCACGATCCGGAAGCTGACTCGCAAAATCGAGCCCGGAAGTCAAACCGTCAAATCAGACAGTCGATGTCGCACCTAGCGGAGTCGGCCCAAGAGTCTCGAAGAAAAAAGCTTCGGGAAATAGAAGATGGGACCGCGGGGGTCCTTTTTTTATGCCTACACCTTTACGGTGTAAGGTCTAGAAAACCCTCGTTCTTCAAGTACATTAACGTAGTTGGAGGACGAGGGTTTTTGTTTTCCAAGGAGGAAAACATGCTCAAGCTCTATGTCTTCGAAGATAAACGAGTTACAGGAATGGCCGAAGGTGAACATAGCGCACCCATCCTCACCCCGACCAGAACAAAATCGGTCGATCTCCACGGAGTCGCAGTCTCCCTCTATTTCTATCGCGGCGCCGAAGGTCAAGCCGTTGGACCAGGGCTCTTCTTAAAACTCCACCAGGAGCTCTGGCAAGATCCTAAAACCCCTCTCTTTATCCTGCTCGATCCCATCCCCGACTACTAACCCCTGCCATCCCCTGGCGGTAGTGCCCAAAAAGCACTACCGCCACACTCGCTAATAACATTACAAATTAAGATACAATTAACTGAAATGTCTAATCAAAACATTCAAACCCTCAAAGGCTTTCGAGATTTCTTACCCGAACAAGCCAAGAAACGCCAGTGGCTAAAACGCCAGATAGAAGAGACTTTCGAGTTGTGGGGCTATGATCCACTCGAAACACCCACCCTCGAACCACTCGAGCTTTTTGCCGGCCAAATTGGTGAAGACGAAAAACTTTTCTTCAAGTTTAAAGACAACGCCGGCCGCGAGGTCGCCCTTCGGTATGACCAGACCGTCCCCACCTGCCGCATCGTTGGCCAGTACGCCCAAGAACTACCCATGCCCTTCAAGCGCTACCAGATCCAACCAGCCTTTCGGGCCGAAAACCCCCAAAAAGGCCGCTACCGCGAGTTTGTCCAGTGTGATGCCGATATTTTTGGGGTGAGTTCCCCCCTGGCCGACGCCGAGGTGATCGCCCTTTCCTTGGATATTTACCGCCGCCTCGGCTTCAAAAACGCCTGTGTCAGTGTCAACGACCGTTCCTTACTGGCGGATCTTCCCTACGAAGCCATCGTCTCTATCGACAAACTTGAAAAAATCGGTGAGAACGGCGTGATCGCGGACATGACCGCCAAAGGCATTGATGCCGCTACCGCCAAAAATTATCTTGATAAGGTTAAAAACCTAACCCCGAACGAAACCATCAAAACTATCTTTGATTATCTTGACAAAGCCGGTTTTGACTCCAGCTGGTATAAATTTGAACCAACCCTGGCCCGTTCCTTCTCCTACTCCACCGGCCCTATCTGGGAGGTCAAAATCATCGGTCTTGAAGGCGGCTCGGTCCTCGGCGGAGAACGTTTTGACAAATTAGTCGAAAGAGTCTCCGGCACCAACGTCCCAGGTACCGGTTTTGGGCTCGGTTTCGATCGTACTTTGGAAGCCGCCGAACAATACGGCTTAGTCCCCGACTTCAAAACTGGAACCCTAATGCTCATCTGTACCTTAGGCAAAAATTATCTAGATCTCTCCCTCACCCTGGCTAACAATTTACGGAAAAATGGTCAGGTCAACACCGAGGTCTACCCTGACCCCGATGCCAAACTCGATAAACAACTCAAGTACGCCAACAAAAAAGGCATCCCCTTTGTCGCCATTCTCGGCGAAAACGAAGTTGAGACTCAATCACTGACCCTCAAAAACATGATCGATGGAAAGCAAACCAGTCTACCGTTAAATAAATTGCCTGACATCGCTGCCTATGTCAAAGAGCCACCTCTCCTCTAAACGGTCCTTTGCCTACGCCCTCCTACTCCTCAACACGGTTCTTTGGGGCCTGTCGCCGCCGATCATTAAGGTCGCCTTAAACTTCGTCACCATCAACCAGTTTCTCCTCGGCCGCTATCTGATTGCCTCTCTTCTCTTTCTGCCGCTTTATTTTATTTTTCAGCACCACGTTCGAACCAGAATTCGACATAGTAACTGGCCGCTCTTGATCTTCCTCGGGCTTCTGGGTACCCCCCTAACTCTGATCCCTCTATACGAAGGCATCAAACTGACCAGTTCTATCGAAGCCTCGATCCTCACCGCCACCGGTCCCCTAATGGTCATCCTCGGCGGCCGGTTTTTCCTTAAAGAAAAAATCAGCAAGAACGAAAGGGTTGGTTTGATCATTGCCATACTCGGCACCCTACTCCTAGCCTTCGAACCGCTCATCAATGACGGCTCCGGCTTCAGGTTCTCTCTCCTCGGCAACCTCCTGATCCTTGGCAGCAACGTCATCTGGGCCGCCTTTTTACTCATCGTTAAGAAGCTCAGGGTCGACGCCGCCCAGATTAGTTTGGTGAGTTATCTAGTCGCCATCCCCGCCTTTGCCCTGCTTCTCTTTTTGGAACCAACTACCAACCTAGTCAAGACTAACCTTGGGGCACCGGAAGCCTTATTTGGCATCTTCTACATGGCCATCTTTGGCTCAATTATCGCCTTCTGGGCCTATGCCAAAGGCCAGGAATACATCGAGGCTGGCGAGGCCTCCATTTTCACTTACCTTCAACCCTTGATCACCTTCCCCCTCGCCTATTTCTGGCTGCACGAAAGTATCAGTAGCATCGGCCTGGTTGCCTGTCTCCTAATTGCTTCCGGCGTTTACTTCTCCGAGTACCACGGTTAGCCTCAGTTTGTGGTATAATTTCAATCTGTATGAAAGCCAAACTGCATCCTGACTACCAGCAAACTACCGTCACCTGTGCCTGTGGCAACACTTTTACCACCGGTTCCACCGTGAAGGATCTCAAGGTCGACATTTGTTCTAAATGTCATCCTTTTTATACTGGCGAACAGCGCTTCCTAGATACCCTTGGTCGCGTCGACAAATTCATGGCCAAGCGTCAAGCCGCCTCCGCCATGCCGAAGTCCAAGAAGGCCAAAAAGAATCAACCGGAATCCAAACAAAAAGCCTTAACCCTTAAGGAAATGCTCACCGTCACGAAAACCGACAAAGTCGCTACTGCCGCTAAGTAGCTAAACAATCGGGTTTTCATGGACTATCTTTCCAAACAAATCAACGAACTCAAAGAAAAGATCGAGGCCAACCAGAAACTCGTTTCAGATCCCGACCTGGGACCACTTGCCAGCGAAGAAATAAAAGGACTAGAAGAACAACTAAAGTCCTTGGAAGCGGTTGAGGTCAGCGCCTCTGGCAGTTCGGGGGACGAAGAAACCGACCTCTCCTACTCCCCCGCGACCATTGAAATTCGCTCTGCCGCCGGTGGCGATGAAGCCCAGATCTTTGCCAACGACCTGACCCGCATGTACACCCGTTTTGCCCAAGCCCAAGGTTTCAAGATCGACCTGATCGACGCCAATATCATTCGCATTCATATTGGCAAAAATAATCCCTGGGGTCATGGCGCCTATGAAACCTTTTCGGTCGAGAGTGGCGTCCACCGCGTCCAACGCGTCCCCGAAACCGAGTCAGCCGGCCGAATTCACACCAGTACCGCTACCGTGGCCGTCCTGCCTGTAATACCGCCAAAAGCCGTCGAGGTTAAAGAAGTCGACCTGGAGTGGGCCTTTACCACCGCCGGTGGTCCTGGCGGCCAGAACGTCAACAAGGTCAACACTGCCGTCCGCCTGACCCACAAACCCACCGGTATCGTTGTCGCCGTCCGCGAAGAACGCTTCCAGGCCAGAAATAAAGAAATTGCCCTGGAAATCCTCCGAAGTAAACTCTGGGAACGTGAAGAACAGGACCGTTTAAGTAAAATCGAGTCCGGTCGCGCCGCCGCTGTTGGCCGGGGCATGCGCTCCGAGAAGATCAAAACCTACAACTTCCCCCAAAACCGACTCACCGACCACCGTCTGGGTAAAAGCTGGTATGCCCTCAAAGAGATCATCGAAGGTGACCTAGCCGAGATCTTCACCTACACTCTCGACCACCTAATTTAACTTACTTCCCAAAAGTTCTACAGTTACCTTTTGCGTTTTACCTCCCCGGAAAATCTCCACCTCTAATTTATCTCCAATCTTCTTCGATCCGATCACGCCCGCGAGTCCTCCTTTGATATTCTTCACTTTCTCACCATTGACTGAAACGATGATATCGCCATTTTTTATCCCTGCTTTATCAGCCGATGAGTCAACTACCACCTCCACCACATAAGCTCCCTCCGGCATATCATTGAGTAACGCCGTCTGCTGATCCAGCATCCGATAACGGACTCCAAAACTCGGTCGGTCGAACTTACCGTTCTTGTTGAAGTTAGTCAGTGAGTCCTTGATCACATTGATCGGTAGGGCGAAACCGATGTTTTGTGCTCCTCCAGCCACCGCCACGTTCACGCCGATCACTTGACCCGAGCTATTTAGAAGTGGTCCCCCAGAATTCCCCGGATTAATCGCCGCATCGGTTTGGATCACGCCATCGAGCTGTTCCCCCGACGAAAATCCGTCTCCCGCGGTAATTCCCCGCCCCAACCCGGAAATGACCCCCGTCGTCACCGTATGACGGAACTCCCCCAAAGCCGTCCCGATGGCGATCACGAACTGTCCAACCTTTAAATTACCCGAGTCACCCAAAGACACCGCCACCAGGTCCTTTCCAGCCACTGGTTCTATTTTCAGGATTGCCAGGTCGTTGATAGGGTCACGGTAAATATTCTTCACCTCATACTCAGTATTGTCTTTTGTGATCACTTTATATGTCGCGGTTAGGTCGGCCACCACATGCCGATTAGTGACGATCAAACCATCACTGCCAACAATAAATCCCGTTCCAATATCACGCTGGACCGTCTCGGTTTTCCCCGACGGAGCCAACTGGTCGCCCATCACCCCAAAAGGATCAAAAACGAAAGGCGTCGCCACCGCTTGGTCTTTTTTAATCGCCACCGTTACTACTGATGGACTCACCTTCTCGGCCACATCGATGACCACATTCTCTTCGTTGAGAACCAACCTCTGACTCCCTGTCCCCACTGCGGTTTTTCTTCCAAAAATAGCGTCAAGCGGTTTAAAAACAAACAATCTGTCCGCCAACGCTCCGCCGAGCGCCGAGAAAATAACGATCACCGATATCACCAAACCAGCAACGAAGTTCTTCATCAAGAAATATTTATACCACAACTACTTTCCGGCGGTCATCACCCCATTTAGAATCTCAATTGCCTTGTCCAGCTGGTTGTCTGCCTTTGGATCTTTGTCATTCGCCACATATTCCACTTTTACATCCGGCTCGATCCCCTCCTTGTGGATATTCTTCCCCGACGGCAGATTCCACTTCGCAATGGTGATATGAATTCCAGCCCCTCCGGGCAAGTCCTCCACCTCCTGGACTGTCCCCTTGCCAAATGTCTTTTCTCCCACCAGCTTTACCCCTAATCTTTCTTTCAGTGCCCCTGATAATATCTCGGCCGCGGAAGCCGACCCTTTGTTCACCAAAACTACGAGCGGTACACCAATCAATCTACCTCGACGGTCCACCCCAAAACTCTCAGTTTGATCGACTCCCTGCTGCTGCACGATCGTTCCACTACTGATGAACTCACTCCCCAGATCGATCGCCCGCTGGAGATAGCCGCCGGGGTTATTGCGCAGATCCAGAACCACCCCCGTCCCCTTCTTATTCAAGTACTCAGTTACCGCCTTATCCCACTCCTCCAAAGTCTTGTCACCGAAACGATTCACTTTTATATCTGCAATCTTATTATTCTTCCCTACCCAAGAGATCTCCACCGATGGCACATTGATCGTATCGCGTACCAAAGTAACTTCCCTTGGTTTTGTGTCTTTTTCATGAAAAATCGTCAGGATAACACTGGTGCCTTTCTTGCCTCGAATGTAGTCAACCGCATCCACCAGATTAATCCCGTTAGTATCCTTATCGACCCCTTTTGCCTCGTCCTTGATGTGCAGGATCAGGTCGCCTGCCTTTATCCCAGCCTTGGCGGCTGGATTGCCTGGTATCGGTGACATCACCGCCAGGGTCTTATCAACAAAACCAAGTTGAATTCCGACTCCTGAGAACTCCCCAGACAGGTCCTCTTTACTTCGTTTGTTCTCCGTTGGCGGGAAAAAAGAAGTGTATGGGTCGTCCAAAGCCGCAGTCATTCCGGAGATTGCCCCGTAAACCATCTTCTTTGGATCAATCATCTTCTTATCCAGGTAGTTCTTCTCCAGACGGCCCCAGACATCCCAAAACAAAGTCAGATCGGCCTTCTGGCCACCCCCGCTTCCCGAGATAGTTGTCAGCAGAGCCGCTTTCTTGCCGGCATTGTAAGAAGCCACTGACGAAACCAAGACCAGCAGTCCAGTAATCGCCACCAATCTAACCTTCCCTAAAAACGTCATTACTACAGTCTACCGTCAAAAGGCAGAAGTGCCAAGTGTCTGGCGCGCTTCACTGCCATTGACAATCTCTTTTGATGCTTCTGACAGACTCCCGTCAGGATCCGCCCGATGATTCTGTCTTTGTTAGATAAGGCCACCCGCAGACCTTCAATATCCTTGAAGTCTGGTTCGGTCTTCTTGACGCAAAAAGCGCAGGGCTTGTTGCTCTTTCTGATTTTCTTTTTTACTGGTTGTGCCATTTCTTTATTAAATACTTTCTAATTAAAAGGGAATATCATCGGCGACTTCTTCCGCCTTTGACTTACCGCTTTTTTTAGCTTTCTTTGGCGCTTCGGCCGGCGCCTCTTCATTAGTAAAGACAGCACTTGCTTCGTCAGCCGTAGCGTCAGCAGTTGAAGCATAAGCACCATCATCGACCGCTTGTCCGCCCTTACCTTCACCGAAAGCAATCATTTCATCAATGACGATCTCTGTGGTCGTCCGCTCGGCGCCATCCTGCCCCTGCCAATTTCTGGTCTGAAGTCGGCCCTGGACATAACACTTGCGGCCTTTGAATAGGAGTTGGGAACAAATCTCGGCCAGCTTGTTCCAGGCAACGATTTTGTGAAACTCAACCGCTTCTTGCTTCTGTCCGGCTGCATCGACCCATTCCCGATTTGTCGCCAAGCCAAAGGTACAAACAGCCGTACCCTGAGGGGTATACCGCAACTCCGGATCCCGGGTTAAGTTCCCGATCAGCATCACTTTATTTAAACTGCGCGCGCTCATACCTTAGTCTCCTTTCTTGTCTTAACGGTCTTCTTTGACTCGACCTTCTCTTCCAATCTTATCAATAAATGGCGTAAGAGTCCCTCTTCCAGTTTCAAGGCCGTGGCCAGGGTCTTAGCATCACCGCCTTCGATCACCAATCTTAGGTAATAAGCCTTGGTTTCTTTCTTGATCGGATATGCCAGCTGTTTTATCCCCCATTTGTCCACGGTTACCACTTTAAACTTGCTTGCTTTAGCCAAGTCAACGAGGGTTTTCTCGGCCACGATGTCGTTCATCTTGGTCGGAAATAGTGCGATAAGTTCGTATTGATTTTCCATAACTGGCTAATTTTACAAGAAAAGCCTCAAAATTGGAAGTCTTAGCCAAGTAACTCACGCACGTCACCAGCCAAGATTTCCAGGTATAACGCTGCGGCATACTCCACCCCTAAGGAGTAGTCTCCCCACCGTTTCATCCTCTCATCATCGATCACCGTCCGGCTTGCCAATTCCTGAAGCACCTTGACCAGCTCACGACTGACCGCAACCCCTAGTAAAAAGCCGTCGTCGACTACTCTTCCGCTAAAATGATCCCACCAAAAACGTAGGTTTTTATCCTTAACGGTTGTTCCAAGCGGTCTCTCTTCCTTCCGAACTACCCGCTCTCGAATTCCGGCGACGTAGCCCATATTCTGAACAAAATCGGCCATACCTTTAATGGTTTCACTCGGCCAGTCACCCGGCTGAAGACCAAGAACCTCCCAAACCTTGGCTGCTTCTTCACCACCACGGTTGAACGCTTGCTGCAACAATCGCGCCTCATTATGGACCATTAACAACCCGGTTATCTCGGATAAACACAATCTACCACCCAGGTCGCCTCTTGGCTCAAAACTGAAGTTACTTTCGTAAGTTCCCAAAGCGCCTGCGTGACCATGCGGGGCATAAATTTTCCCTCCCTTAGCCACCACCGCTTCAAGTGCCCGAAAAATATCTTTGGGCATCTGGGCGAATCGTTCTCTTGCGTCACCGATCAGTTTTTCATTTCTTGTTGACATGCTCATATCTTACCCCCAGAATAAAAATTCCACCACTTTTCTGTCCGACTATGGCTCAGTTGGAAACCACAATTTCGGTTCTTCCGAAACTCCTTTCATTTGTTCGGCCATCATCTCTACATAATCGAAAATTGTGAATGGATTTCGGCTCGCCGCCGAGGCCTCATTGATAGCAAAAATATTCTTTGACCAATGCAGATCGGAAGAGGCGGCTGTCCCGGCCAACATCGCCCTTCGGGCCTCAAAGAACCTTAGTAAACCAACACCATCACTGTCTCGAGTCAGTGAAACTATTTCAGTGTCACTAACTCTCAGATACGACATCATCGCTTGCGACAACACTGCCACAGATTTCATTTGGTCAGATGTCATTGGCGGTCGCTTCATCCCCAAAGCCAAACAGGTCTTTCCAGCTAAGGAGTACCCCACCCCATCGTGAAACGCCCGCAGCATCATCCTTCCGCCAGTTTGTTTATCCTTACCTAAGAGAGCCAATCCAAAACTAGAGTCTATCGAAATATAATCATTAAAATCAAAGATTTCGCCTAGGCTAACCAACTTCCCCAAGCACTCAAAAAACCCTCTCGCCAGAAAAAGACTCCTAACCCGGTTGACAATCATCCTTTGGACCGCACTGTCAGTCGACCTACTTTTCACTGCTTCCCAAACACCGGCGTCGCTATTCATATAAAGACGCCTTCCGCTGCTTGATGGCACATAGACCCGGTCTGTACGAATTAAATCGCTACCGGGCAAGTCGTTTTGTCCAGCCCCCAACAATGCGTAGAACTGCCTAAAATGATCCTCAAAGGCGGCACCATTTTCCATGATGGCAATCGGCGTTGGCAGCGTTTCCGGTAATCCCGCCACCCCCCGAAACTTAGCCCAAGTGACAATCGCGTTTCTGTCAAAATCGTCCTCGACTCCGTTACCAACCTTCTCATAGTCGGAACTGGAAACAGCCGCCGTCGGTGCGCTGCCACAACCCGAAAGTTCCAGCGCTAAACCGGCAGAGGTAAAAAGCATCACCTTCAATACCAACCGTCTTTGTTCGCCAAAAGATAGCTCTTTCCAGGTTTTGCCCATCTTGGCGCCCTATTCTATCAGCCTCCGATCATAAACTCGACTACGTCACCATCTTGCATGACGTACCCCTTCCCCTCCAGTCGCACCTTCCCCGCCTCAGCTGCACCCTTCCACCCAGCAAACTTCACAAAATCATCGTAGGTCGCCACCTTGGCTTTGATGAATTTTTTGGTGAAATCGGTGTGGATCACCCCCGCCGCCTCCGGCGCCTTCATCCCTTGGTCAATCGTCCAGGCCCGCGCCTCGATTTCACCCGCCGTGAGGAAGCTGATCTTTCCCAGCGTTTCGTATGCCTTTCTGATCAACTTGTCTAAGCCCGACTCGACTATCCCCAACTCTGCCAAATATGCCTTGGCATCGGCTTCCGCTAAACCAGAAAGCTCCGACTCAACCTTAGCACTAATGACCACTTCCTCACCGGCGTACTCCTGTAACCGCGGGTCATTCTCAGCCACATTCAGGACCTCTATTTCCTTTTTCATAGTTAATAAAAACAAGTCTGCCGCCAATTCCCAATTTTCTTCTGTCGTTAAGATTTCCCGTGCCGGCTTTCCAGAGTTGAGTCCATCATAAAGTTTCTCGACCAAGTCTTTCTTCTTCTCCATCCCTTTCTCCCGCAGCGTTTTCCCCTCTTTCATCTTGATTACGGTTTCCAAGTCCTTCAGGATTAACTCGTCTGTTACCAACACATAATCAGACTTAGGATCGACACTCCCCTCCTTCACCACCTCAGTATCCGCAAAATCCCGTAAGACCTGAACGATGACATCGACCTCACGAATATGGGACAAAAACTTATTCCCGAGACCCGCGCCGGTTGCCGCGCCTTTGACCAACCCGGCAATATCGACAAATTCCACCGTCGCATAAACGATCTTGTTGGTGTGAACAATTTCAGCCAACATACTCAGTCTTTCATCCGGCACCTCAACTACCCCCACATTTGGCTCAATCGTCGCGAACGGATAGTTGGCCACCAACGCTTGTTGCCTTTTCAACAAAGCGTTAAACAACGTTGACTTGCCCACGTTTGGTAAACCTACAATCCCTATCTGTAATCCCATATGCCATGTATCTCCTCTCTCATAATAATATTAATGTAACGCCTTATCTATTTCAGCTAAACATTTATCTTTATTTGGTTTTCTCGTCCTAATTTTTCCAGTGATGATTTTATTCTTATAATCTATTAGCAATAGATTTATTAACGCTTCGATTGCTTGACCATAGGCTTTGATCGTATTAGTCATCCTCCCAGCTTTACCAATGTCTATTGGGATTTCAACTATTCTGTTTCTTCTAACAATTCTTTTTTCATTTTTACTCATTTTAACTGTAAAAATCCTTATCAAGGACTTGTTGGGGTCAGAATCAGCATAAACCATCATGCCATGCTTCAGTTTGTTCTGAACCAACAGCAAAAGTCCCGACCTCTCTTTTCTTTGTTTTAGAGCCATATCAATTGAAGATTTAACTTTATTAACAGCATCATCGACAATTTTTTGATCAGAACTTAGTTCTTTGGAAATATGTTCCAGGGACGGAAGGTCCAATCTTTCCAAAAATCCTTTAGTTGTTCTCAACCTCACAAACTTAGATAAAACCTCTGAAGGCTTTGTCATCCCTTTCGATTCGTTTTGATTTATTTCCATTTTTAATAACCTTTCCCATTCATCTCTAAATCTGTGGTTTCCATCATTTCTACCCATAACCGCCACGAGCCACATTGACAAATCTTCAGTGGATGAAGCCAAATCTTCTATAATTCTTAGCATTAACGATCGTTTCTCGAAGTGATCTGTTGATATTCGCAATTGACCCAACAAGACGCTATTTGTCCTATATCTTATATAGGCCGCAAATTCTTTATAATTTTTTAAAAACTCAAATCTATTCATATATCTATTAACTTACTTCTTTCTTAAATTCGGCAAAACAAAACTGAACCCAAATCGCATCGATGGGATAGTGTAATGTAATTCCCAACTTTCAGTGACATATCGCTATTTTAACATTGAAAATAATATAGGACCATGGTAATATGCCTGCGGACATTGACAAGCGGAAGAAACCCAAACAAAGAAAGGACATAGGACTATGTCTCCCAAGTCCACGGAAATGGATTCAAAGGACCCCAGACCATACGAGGCCTTTTTCTCTGAACTGACCGTCGCAAAATGCAAAGTGTTCTCCTATCCCGATCACGACGGGGGGTGGATGTTCGCCCTCACGATCACGACCGAGCAAGGCGACGTTACTCTCTACTTTGAGACGTCAGACTATGGAGAGTTCTGGCTTGTGACCGGACTCTCTACTCCCCTAAACGATCCAGCGTTCCTCACGGGCGAGGCCCTACTCGCTTTCTTCGGAAAGAGGTATGCCAAACACGGCGGGGGGCTCGAGTCAGATTTTACCCAGAAGAAGCCGGTCCACAACTGGCAAATCGACTGCCCCGCCAGCGTTTTGGCCTTGCTTAAGGCCTACAACGAACTTGCCCACCTCCAGGGCAAAATCGAGCTCTGGCACTAACAACCATTAGGGGTGACTTCCGCTTGTCAACCCTAACTCTCAATCAATGTAACTGTTCAAAGGAATACCCTTGTGACCGCAAGTTCTCAATGATCTTCGGTAGGGCCTTGACCGTCGCCAAGTGATTGCTGTGCATCAACACATCCGCTCCGGGAAAAATCGCCGAGGTTACCCGCCTGACCAACTCGTCCGTCCCCGGCTCCGACCAATCCCTCGGATCAACATCCCACAGAAAGAGCTTCATTTTCAAATCAGCCGCTTCATTTCTGACGAGCAGATTCACTCCTCCATAGGGCGGACGGAAGATATCGATCGCCTGGCCATGATTTATCGGCACCAAGACATTATTAGTACTCGCCAACTCCTTCGCGATCCCATCTTTAGAAAGACCCGGCAAGAAAGGATGGGTATATGAGTGGTTACCCAACCGATGACCTTCAGCCAAAGTCCTTTTAGTTATCTCGTTGTCGCGGACTGCATTTTGCCCAACCAGGAAAAAGGTCGCTTTAATATTATTTTGTTTCAGAATATCCAGGATCATCGGGTGATAGATCGAGTTTGGCCCGTCATCAAAAGTCAGATAAGCGATCTTGGGTCCAGTGGTTGCCCCCAAGACTTTGGTCCCCGCCAAACCCTGACCGGTCGGGATCGCCACAATTCTCCTGCTAGTCGAAAATAACTGAGAATAAATTGCTACCCGGGCGTCATGATCGTCAAACTCAGCGTGGGAAACATCTTCAACTTTCTTGGCAAACTCGCCTAGTTTCCGATTCAGAAGAACATCATTCAGCCTAAGTTGCAAGACCAACTTCCTTGGATCCTTTGGGTCCGGTCTCTCCACCACCTCCAGCAAATCCTTAATTTCTGCCGGGCTTAAAGTGAAAACCTGATCCCCTGAAGAGATCGAGATCGCCGACCTCGTGTATCTGACCGCCCGTTCTCTTATTGGTCTTAGTTCTTCCTCTTTGTGCTCGGCTGTAAAGGTCTTGATCGTCGGGACTGCAATTGAGCTCGGCGGTGGATTGTCGATATTGTCCGCGATAAGCATCGTCAACTTATCGGTATTCACTTTAACTCCGTCTTGCGCCGGCAATGTCCTATTAATATCACCGACAAAATCCGGTCGAAGTGGTTTAGCTTCTTCGTTGACCTCACCCTGGATCTCCAGTATTTTCAAATTCAACAAAGTCTGTGAGATCTTTGCTTTGGGCCTGATGTTCTCCAAACCCACCAGGGCTTTATTTTGATTGACAAGATTCTCCAGTACCCCCGCTCGCTTACCCACACCAACCGCCTGATCAACCAAGCTCTTTTCATCGACGCTCACGCCAATATCTACCGGTCGAATCTCGAACCTCTTCCCTTGATAGACAAGAACCAGAGACTGATTTAGCACCTTTTTGCTCTCTGCCAGCACCAAAGCCTCAAGCTGAGTCTTATTTAAGCCGGAAACTCCTTTGCCATAGACTCTCAATCCCAGTATCGGATTGGTTTTTCTAGCGGCGTTGGTGACCAGGATAACGTTCTCTCCAACCAAAGCCAAGAAAATCACCAGCAACACCACCCAAATCTTGGCAGTGACCAGAACATATTTCTCCCAGTACTGCCTAAATATTTTTACTGTCTTTTCCATATTATTTCGTAAACTCCAAACACTTGGCTCGGTTAATCTCGATGTCCTGTTCTTCTTCTTCTGGTACCGATAGCTGCGCCGATCTTAAAATAGAGTCTGCCTGGTTACAAAAATTAGTGAGTTGTTTCGTCACTTTCCTAGCTTTCTCCGGCGGCAGGTTGTTGATGTTATCTACCACTCTGTCCAGATGATCGTTAAATCTTTGCGAAGCAAAGTTCGTACTGGCAAAGTCATCACTCTTAATAAAGGTACTGATATCCCTGACCTTATCTGTTGCGAAATCCACCAAAACTTTTGACTGCTCAACCGGATCTTTCATCTCGGTGATTTTTGACTCCTCAGTTTTTGCTTCGTCAATCGATTGCTTGCTCACCTCTTCAGCCGAATTTAATAGATCAGTGGGATTTAGCACTGCCGCCGTTTGAATGGCGGTCGCTTCGACCGTTACTTCAGCCGTCGAAGCCACCGAAACTGATGGTTGAGTTCCAGCAGGCGCCTCAGTCGCTGACGCTTGGGGGGTCGGTGTTTCTGAAGGCGATACCTCCAGAATGTCTTTAAATAAATTACTTTGATCAACTGTCGGTGTTAGATTTTCTACAGTTGGCTGTTCGGTCTGGGTTTCACTACTGGTTGGTTGTCCCCCTCCAATCACCGGCGTTTCCGTCACCGGTTGCCCTGGTGCAGGTGTTCCGGTTTCTGGAGTTGGAGTACTTGTTTCCGGCGCGGGGGTACCGGTTTCTGCGGGAGGAGCAGGCGCCTCAGTCGCCGGGGCAGGGGCGCTTGTTTCTGGCGGCGGAGCTGGGGTGTCTACTTCCGGAGCAGCCGGTGCTGGCGCGCTTGTTTCTGGCGGCGGAGCTGGGGCTTCAGTCGTATCCGGCGCCTGGGCAACCCTCACCCCCAAAACATTCCCAAACATCACCTTTTTGTGGTCGACCGGTCTTAGGAAAAAGCTCGCCAGCAATATCTGTCCAACAATTAAAAGTGGTAATATTGCTTGCATCAATGAAACAATTATTGACTAGTTATCTCAACTTTGCAAACAGCTAACCCCCATCTCCACGAAGACGGCAGCCCCTCCACCTTGATTTCTAATATTCTCTGATCTGAAACTGTCTCTCGATGATCTTTTGACCTCTGCCATTGATCAGGTCCAGAATGTCGAACATATCATCAAAAGCTTTATCCAAGGACCGGATCTCTTCCTCGGTCATCCAGATATTTGCTCCTCCCTCATACTTTTCTACCAGTTTTCCTTTCGGCTTCTCTGCCTTAAAAATGTAAAAATATTTGTCCTCTAATACTTCACCGTCTCGAATATCCATCTTGTGTTCAATGCCCTTAAGTGTCAGCTTCCCCTCCAAACCAGTCTCTTCCAAAAACTCCCGCTCTGCCGCCTCTTCAATTTTCTCTCCCCACCTCATCTTTCCCGAAACATATCCATGATAGCCGTAGTAAGGTTGCTTCAGTCTCTGCTGAATTAGAATTTGCGTCTGGCCGTTTAGTTCTCGCACCCCGACAACACAAACCGTTAGTTTTGCCTGTCGTTCCATCATCGCCGTATCGGTGTCCATTCGGTTGGCAAACTCTTTTCCTTTGGTGGACAAGGTATATTTAGCGCCGATCTTCTCGACCATTCCGTCCTCGACTAACTTCTTGATGTGGAAAGTAAAGTGATCATTGAATAAATTGGAAAGATTGAGCTCCGAAAACTTTGCGTTCGGTTTAAATAATAATGCCCGTAATATCCTTGCCTGGACCGGATGCAAATTTATTTGTGTACTCATAACAGGAAGTATAAGGTCAAAAAATCAGAAATCTAGTAAACCGCACTTCACTAAAAACCTAACTCGTAAGTACTCTTCCCAAAGCGTCATACGCTAACTGTTTTGTCCCCGATCGTTTCTGCATACCGCTGACCGGAAGCAATACGTAAAAGGTCGTTCCCTCCCCTTCTTTCGAGTCAAACCAGATCGAACCCCCGGTCGCATCTACGATCGACTTCACGATATAAAGGCCTAAACCCGTCCCCTCGGTATCCTTTATCTTGACGTTGTCCGCCCGGAATAACTTGGTAAAGATTTTATCCTTCTGTTCCGCCGGAATACCATAACCGTTATCACTGACCTTGATCAACACCGAATCGTCAAGGATCGTCCTGCCTCCTACCACCTCACCAACCTTTTCCAACTTAACCTCCAAATCCACCTTTCCCTCGGGTTCCGTGTACTTGATCGAGTTTGTTAATAAGTTTTGAACTACAATTCGCACCAACTGAGGGTCGGCCTTGATCGCCGGAGTACCCGGATCATAATTTTCGCCAAACTGGATTTTCTTGTATCCAATTTGAGGTTTCAATTCACCAACCACGTTCTTAGCGATTTTCTCAACAAATAGCTCCTCGGGCTCAATCGCAAAAGTCCCCAAATCGATCCGACTAACGTTAAGTAAGGCGTTTACCAACTCCACCATCCTGCGGTTAGCATCATAGATCTCCTCCAGATATTTCTTCTGATTCGGATCGATCGCTCCCAGGTCTCCCGATAACAGCATCTCGGCATACCAGTTGATCGCTGAAAGCGGTGTCCTTAATTGGTGGCTCGCCAATGATACAAATTCTGTCTTCGCCGTGTCAGCCGCCTTCTCACGAGTGATATCACGAAACACATCAATCGCCCCAATAATCTTTCCTTCCTGGACCACCGGCGAAACAGTAATAAAGGCCGGAAATAAACCGCCATCCCTTCTAGAAAAGAAATATTCACCGGTGGAAGTTGACTCCCCGCTGGATAAGGCTCTTTGAGTTGGTCGGTTTACAACTACGTTTCCCCATGTATCTTCAAGGTTCCAAAGTTCGACATAAGATCGTCCGACCATCTCACCAATCTCATACCCCAGCATCCTAGCCGCCTCTTGATTAACTAATAAGATCTTCCCGTTCTGGTCGATTACGACCACTCCTTCACCAATACTATTCAGAATCACTTCATCTTTAGTCTTTTCCTCCGCTAGTTCTTTGATTTCTTTCGCTAGTTCCTCCTCGACGACTTTTTGGTCAGTAATATCATCCTCCAAACCGACAAAGCCGATCAGACTATTTTTCTCATCAATGATTGGCGAAATCGACATCAAAGCGGTATAAATCTCCCCGTTTTTTCTTTTGTTCCTTACTTCCGCTTTGAATGGCTTTCTGTCCGTCTTTATCTGCCGCCACATCTGCTGATAGAACTCCACTGGCATCTGTTTCCCCCAGAGACTCGGCCGTTGACCAAGCATCTCTGCATTCGAATATCCCGTGATATCACTTGCCGCCTTGTTCGCATAAACAATCTTGGCGTCAGGATCGGTAATAATTACGTGACTACTGGCGTTATCGACCGCCTGTTTGAACTTCGACAAGTCTCCAGTCATTTTCGAAGCCAGCGTCTCAGCTCTTGACCGCAAACTGGAAAAAGAAAAAATGCTGATAAAAACCAGTAAGCTGACCAAACCGCCGATCACCAAAATCACCATTGGCACCAAATCATTTGAAATAATACCTGCAGTTTGTGGCACCATATTCCGGTTGACGGCAAAGTTCCTGGCAAGAAGGGTTATGGCCAAAACTAAACCTGCTATCAAAAAGGGCACTAAAAGATTCCACAACCGAGACTTTTCCCGCTTAAGCAAAAGTGGATTTCCCATGGGCAGTTGTTTTCATCAAGTTAACCTAACTAGCGCGTCACCGTAATCGTTAGCAACTAATACTTTCATCATCAATGTAAATTATGCTTTACTTTGTGATTATCCGCAACCTCGCTCCGGAAATCGTCACACTTCCACCGGTGGCGCTCTTCACCTGAATGTAATATTGGTTTTGTCCCCGCCAAATCGCCAATGGGGCCGAGTAAAAACTGGCCCTCGAGTCAGACGATAAAGTCATCTCGCTACCATCCACCCCCCGCCCGTTTGTACTATCAAAAAGTCTGACTGACCCGGTGCCATTTTCCAGCCATCCCTGCCAGGTAACACTATCAACATTTCCATAAAGGGTCTGGTCAAAAGAAAAATCGGTCCCGCCAACCTTGGCCCAGTCGGTTCCGGAGGCCATCCCCCCGCCGATACCCTTGAAATTTTCCTTAGCTACCCCCGCTTTGGTAGACCTTGCCACTCCACCTACTCCTAAGATTTTTTCCAACGCCACCACCCGGCGGGTCAACGCGGACACCTTATCGCTCAAACAATCGATATCACAATCAGTCTGGGCCAGCGCTGTCCGACCTCGACCTAGGTCGACCATCACCAAACTCAAAAAAACCGCCGCCAAAATAATGAGCAGATCCTCTTTCCACCTCACCTTTTCAGTTTACCATTCACACCTGACCGCTGTATAATCCAAACCCAACTATGGCTGTCGAACAAAAAGGACTAAATCATATACAAATAAAGCATACTCAGCTGGCAGAGCATGAGGGTTTATCGCGACGGGAATTTGCCCCCAACGAGACCACTCGTGGCCAAAGCGAATACCTTCTTCCCTCCTTAACCGAACCGTCTTTCCCCCTCTGGAAAAATATCACGTATGAAGCCGCCCTTGCCCGGTTTCTTACTACAGAAAGTGAAGTTCGCGTTCTTGACCTAGGTTGCGGGGCCGGCTTCTGGATGGAAGAACAGGCTAGAACACCCGGCGTGACTACTTTCGGCATCACCGCCATGGACTACCGCAAACGCTCAGACAGACCACCGGTTGTTTATAAAGGGACCTATCAGGGAGCGCCGGTTTACGAAAACCCCGACGGTATGGTCACTTATATCGATACCGACCTGGCCAAATCAGTCGAGATCGACAACGATCGTTATTTTGTCGGTGACGTTCATGAAGTCCTGAGAAACCTTCCCGAAGGGTCATTTCACGCCATCGTCTCCCACCAAGCTTGCCGCTACCTTTTTGATCCCTTGCGGGTTCTCAAACAGGTTCATCGAGTTCTCGTTCCTGGTGGCTATGCCTTTCTTGAGTCTTTTACCGCCAAAATTTATCGCCCCGACGAAACCCCGGCATCAGACAAAACTGTCCAGCAACTTCTTGGTCGAACCGGACAACCAGTCTCATATGGAGGGTATACTCCTGACGGACTCCGAAACCGGTTTGGTTTGGCGTTAAAAAAAACCAGGCGAAAACTAAAAATCTCCGCCCATTATCGCAGCATCGAGGAAAGCCCTGTCGACAAAACCAAGGTGACCACCTATTATCTTGACCGCTAATTATTTTTAACCACACGAGCCCCCTCCGGCGTGTCTTCAATCGAATACCCCATCTTTCCAAGCTCGTCTCTTACCGCATCAGCTTCATCATATTTTTGTTCTTTTCGGAGCGCTTCCCGCCTCGCGAGCAGCCGACCGGCTTTTTCGTCTAAGGTCACTTCTCTTTTATAGTACTTTTCCAAACCCAATCCGAGGACTTCATCAAAACTTATCAATAATTCATATTTATCATGATCAGGAATATTGCTTTTCACTACCTCCCAAACCACCGCTAAAGCCTGAGGTAAATTCAAATCGTCGTTCACCGCTGCAGCGAACTGCTTACGATACTCGTCGATCTTCTCCAGTTTCTCAGGTGACAGCTGAGTCCGGTCAACGCTGTCTCTAAATGCCGCCGCCAAGCTCCGCAGCTTCGCCAAAGCCGCCGTGGCCGCATCGAGTGCTTCCCAAGTGAAATTAATCTGTTTCCGATAATGCCCGGACAAATAAAAATAGCGCAGGGCCAAAGGATCATAACCACGACCAACAACATCGTGAAGCGTATAGGCGTTACCCCGACTCTTGCCCATCCGACCGCCGTCAACCAAAAGAAAGGCCCCATGGACCCAATAGCGGCAAAACGGTTTCTTGCCGGTGGCCGCTTCACTCTGCGCAATTTCGTTCGGGTGATGGGTACTTTTCAGATCTTCACCGCCGCAGTGAATATCAAGTTGGTCCCCCAAGTACTTCATACTCATCGCCGAACACTCGATGTGCCAACCGGGAAAACCGATCCCCCAGGGAGATGGCCACTCCATGTCTCGCTTCTCTCCAGCCGGCGAAAACTTCCACAAAGCAAAATCACGCGGGTCTTTCTTCTCCGGATTTATCTCAACCCTGGCTCCTTCCTTGATCTCATCCAAGTTAGACAGTTCACCGTAGGTATTCCCTGCCACTTCATACCTCGCCACGTCAAAATAAACGCCATCGCTGGTCTTGTAGATAAAACCGGCTTTTTCGATTCGCTCCACCAAATCAATTTGTTCCTTGATGTGATCCGTCGCCTTTGAAAAGATCTTCGGCCGGACCAGGTTGAGCGTGTCATAACTATCGATAAAATCCTCTCCGTAAAAATTGGCCACCTGCCAGGCTGTTTTTCTTTCCTTCTTCGCCGCCAACTCCAGCCTGTCCGCACCGGTATCGGCATCACCGAGGTTGTCTCCGGTCAAGTGCCCCACGTCGGTCAAGTTCATCACAAAGTCTACCTTGAAACCAAGGTACTTCAAGGCCCGGATCAATAAATCGCTCATCACATAAGTTCGCCAGTTCCCAATCGTCGGATAGTTATAAACCGTCGGACCGCAGGTGTACATCGCCACCCTCGGTGGCTTCATCGGTTCAAAGTCCTCGACTTTTCGCGTTAATGAATTAAATATCCGCACCCCCCAATTTTACCAGAATCAGTTTCCGCTCTTCGCCACCTCACTGGTCCCCCCATATTGACTCGACAACCTCCGCAAAACTTCTTTCTCCTCCTGCTTCTTTTTTGATTGTTTGATCTGAACCTCTTCCTGCTTTTTCTGTTCCTCTGCCATCACCTCCTCCTGCTCTTTTTTCCTTTTCTGTTGCTCAAAATAGTCTTGCAGTTCGCCCCGAACCTCAGCCAGTCTTCTCTTGGCTGCCGCCTCCTTCTGAGTCTTCATCGCCGCCATCGGGTCACTCGATGCCTGCCCCGCCTCCGCTACTTTTCCCTCACCGGCTGGCATCGGGGTCTGTGGCGTTGCCGCCGTGACTACTTTCTCCGCTATTCCGGTCGCAATACTACCAAAAGCCTTAGCGGTATCTTTTACCACTGCCTTCGGAATACTCGTGAGTTCGCTCACAATCTGACCAGGAATGCCTCCGCCAAAATCTGCCATAACTAATCTTCAAATCCTCCGCTACCCACTCTTTTAATCTTTCCTTTCTGCTGGGTTAACGATTCACTTACTCCGCCAGAATTCTCCTCCTCTGTTTCGCTAGCCAAGTCATCCAGCCAATCACCAAATTCTTCTTCCCAATCGGGGTCATCTGAATCATAGTCCGGGTCATCCACCCCCCCCTCCCGCCACATTTTAAGTAATTTTTTTGCCTCGTGCTCGCTTATGTCCAACTGGTCAAATTTCCGATCCAAAACCTCGCTAACTACCAGCAGCCCTTCATCAGTTTCCACGGCAACTGCCTCCCCGACTCTTAATTCGTCCAGTTTCTCTCGCCCCTCACTACCTTGAAAATCTTTACTAGACTTGATCGCCTGTTGATGAGGTCTTTTTGTAATTGCACGTTCCCCAGGTTTCCCTTGCCGCTCAACATAATCCGGCGTTCTATGTTCCCCGTGGACAACCTTTCGCTCGCGTTTCCGATGTTGTTCTGCAGCTATATTGCCTTCGGGCATATCTCCACTATAGCAAAATCGTTAACTCATTCTTTCGAGAAGCTCCAGATGCTGGCGGAGAACTTCTTCGACCAAGTATCCGACGGCACCCCGCAAAAAGCCCGCCTCTTGGAGAGATAACTGACTCGCCCTCTGTCCGAGAACTTCGTAACCAATCAAACTCCCCAACCGATTAGCCACCCAGTCAATTCCTTTTCCGAGTAGTCCCCGAGTCAGCCCATAGTACAAATGAGAATCTCTGGCGATCAGGTCATACAAGGCTCCGGAGATCAAAACCTCCACAAATTGATCCGTGCCGTCATCAGTCTTATGAATAAACGGGGGTTGTTCGTCTTCAGTCCACTTCAGTCTGATCTCCCCACTCGCCAACGCTCTTCTCATTTCATCAGTAGCTGCTTTTTCCTCAAGCGCCTGATTTTCAAATACCCGGACTAGTTTTCCCTCATTAATCTGCTCAAAATAAGACACCAACACCTCCGGCTTGATCCGCTCTCTTTCAAGTGCCTCCTGCTCTGCAATCCAGATTAAGGTCTGGTAATAACTCTCATACTCCGACCCGTTATGTGAAATCATAAAGACAATATATCAGATTTCCCGTCTTCCCTCCAACGCCCGCGACAAAGTCATGCTATCGGCGTACTCCACCTCCGCGCCGGTCGGCAGACCCCGCCCGATCCGTGACAACCGCAGTGAGTCATTGATCAATTTCTTCTTCTTCAACTCATTCACTTGGTGCGTGATATACATCGCTGTTGCCTCTCCCTCCATCGACGGATTCGTCGCCAAGATTAGCTCTTTCGTCTCCTTCCCTTTCAAGCGCTCCAGCAACTCGCTAATATGCAGCTCATCCGGCCCGATGTTCGACAACGGATTCAAGGCACCGCCTAAAATATGATAAACCCCCTCGTAGCCGTCGGCCCGCTCAAAAGCGAGTAAATCTAACGGTTGTTCCACGACGCAGATCACCTCTTTATCGCGCCCGTCATCCTCACACACCGGACACAACTCCGACTCACCGATATTAAAACAAGTCTTACATTCCTTAGTTTCCAAACGAAGGCGGGACAAAGACAACGCAAACTTCTCCAGTCTTTCCTGGGGTACATGAAGCAGATAATAGGCCAACCGCGCCGCTGTTTTTGGGCCAATGCCCGGCAAACTCTCGAACGCGTCAATCACTTTTTGAACCGGTTTCAGGCTTCTCACAAACACCTAGTATATATGAATAACTTCTTAGTGAACGACCCCGGAAGAGACGATCTCCGATCGCTCTTTCGCCAACCGAATCATCTGAACCAAAAAGGCCCACTTTGGTCCATCTTCGATATGTGTCGAAGAGTAGGTTAGCTCCGAAGCCGCCTCTCCAGGCTCAGACTCCAAGTGACTGACCAATACCTTTCCAAGTTCAACATTTTCGTATTCGTTAAATAGTCTACCATGAGGATGATAGGTTGCCCCAACCTCTACTGGCTGGCCATCCACTTTTGTCATTTTTAGCGTCAAAAAGTCGAAAAAAGGCAAGGTCAAAACCACCTCAGTCGTCACCGGTCCGCCTTCAACGTAAATCGTCTCGGTGGCCGTCGCCGAGGCTAAAATCCGGTCATACACCGCCTGCCCCATTTGAATCATCCTTCGTGACAAAACCAACATTTCCTCTTCGGGCCGACCCAACTCAGCTAGCTTTAAACCCTCCAGTCTTTCTCTCATCAAAACTGATTCTAGTGTCTTAACCTATATAAGTCAAACCTTATCTTCAAGAGGCGCCACATACCACTTGGCCACTGGCCAGGCACCAATAGCCTCCTTCACTCCACCATAGTACGGGCCATTAGCCAAGAAGATCTCATCATTTTGCGGAACCTCGACGACTACCGTCCCTATCAATTCATCAGCATGAAAACGAAACTCTTTGCCAACCTGCCAGGTATTTCCAGCACCGGAATAAAACAACTGTCGTAAGAAAACCAGCATTCCACCAAGTGACATGATTATCTCCCAGCGCTCCCCCCCCTTAGGATTTTCGAGCTGGATCACCTCGGCACCATCCTGCCGATTGAACTCACTGATATCCTGAGTCGCCGGACCGGCTTCCTCATGCATCAACCTAGTCAGCGCCGCTTTCAGTAAGCCCAGACGTCTTTGTCTCAGTAACTCCGGACTGACTCGAATTCCTTCCTTCATTGAATTATTTCTTCATGCTTGATAGCAGCTGGGACAGATCCCCCATCGCCCCCTTCATTTCTTCCGCAGCAAAAGCCTGCGCCTTGTTGATCGCTTCATTGATTGCCTTAACGACTTCATTCGCATCTTTACCATCAATCGAAAGGGCTTTCAGTTTTCCGTCTCCGGTCACAGTAACTTTAGTTGACCCCTCGACCACGTCGATCTTCTTATTCTTGATTTTCATCTGGAGCATTGCCATCTTGGCCGCCGCCGCTCCCTGACTGCCGAATTGCTTGATGTTGTTGAACATACCTTAGATACTACCACAACCTAGGCGGCTTCTAACGCTGTAACTCTCTTCTCGTGTTCATCCAGGATTTTTCCCTGATGATCAGAAACATTCCATAAAGCTTTTTTTAGCCCTTCCATTTCGGACTCCATACCGTCCATTCTTGTCTCCACGTTTCCCAATCTTGTCTCCACGTTTCCCAATCTCCCTAGTACTTCATTCATCACCGGCTCCTGAACCTTTTGGTGAAACTCCATCAACGTCTCCATCAATATCTCTTTTGTTAGCGGTTCATTCTTTGCCATACCTCCATCATACTACTCCAAATATCGTTTACCTCCTCCTCCAAGTGTATCTAGCCTGGGCCATGGGATTGGGTGCATTGATGGTTAGGTCAGGCCGGTAGATGAACTTCTCCGCTGGTTGAGTGTTGTTGGGTAAGCCTTGGTCTCTTGAGAGGGTGATGCCACTCCAGCCAATAAAGGAGCCGTTACCGACAAACTGGACGTCGTTCTTGGCCCCGGTCGTCGGGAAGTTTAAGGTGTCACCCACCCACCAGCCATCGACACTGGTCACCCCGGTATTGAAGGTGATTGAGCCACTGGCGATGACAGCCAGGAAGGAGGGAGAGGCGGTTGGGACCGTGATGTTCCCGCTGACGGTAACGTTGCCCTTGATCAGATAGATGACCTTGTCTCCGGCTGAAGGACTCCAGTTCATGGTGACGTTCCCGGTAAACAGGTAGATCTCGTAACCATTGGCCCCAGGAGTGTAGGTGGGTTTGGCCAGACCATTCCAGGTGGTGGTCTTGCCGTAGCTACCCATCTTGGCGACAAAGTAGTTGTAGTCCATGTTGTCTCCGGAGTAACCCGAGTTACCATTCCAACCCGAGACCGAGACGGTGAGGC
>OBEQ010937669.1_pt1 | contig 43280 bp, 1 predicted proteins | sample 1670901 | NCBI WGS metagenome assembly OBEQ01 (sample SAMEA104232315, study PRJEB22302) | groundwater metagenome | biome: forest; feature: aquifer; material: groundwater | place: USA | collected 2011-08-07 | depth 5.4 m
AGGAATATATAAATCAAGACGAAATCGGCCAGGATGTCTTCGGGCTTGAAGAAGAAAAAGCTTTCCGCAAATACGCAAGCACGATCGGTGTGGGCGGTGTGGTCCTATCTGATATTCTTGTCGCACTCGAATACACCAGGGCTCACGCGCTCATGCTCGACATTATGAAATATGTGAACGGCGGATTTAAGTCACTTCCCGAAAATCCCGCCGAGCTTGAGTCATTCCTCGCTACACTCACGATCGATACCATTTCAGACGACGGCAAGAGCCGTTTAAAGCAGGCCATCGAAGCCGAGCGGATCAATATTGAAACCCAGCGCAAATATTGGGAACTGTTCCTGCTTGGCCAAGTGGACAAACCGGCCGAAGACGCCGTAATCGGCGGTGTAAACGTCAGCGCCTATTATGGAATTCTGAAAGATATCGCGCCTTATTTTACCCAAAAAGAATTGGAAGAACTTATCTACGGCGAAGAACTGACGCGCCTTAAGACCCGCTTGAACGGCCTCTTTGAATCCGTTGTTGAAGATTACCAAGGCCTTCTCTTTAATTATGAATTGGGCCATAGCTATCAATTGCCGGACAAAAACGGTGTCTTAAAACCCGCTTCGATCGGGCAAATGATCTACGACGTCTATCTCCGCGAGATGGGAGAGCGGCCGGGATCGGGCAGTTGGGATCTAACGACGCACTTTGGAACACGTGTTCCGGGCCGTGAAGATCCGGCAGGCAAGCTACTCGATCTCCATAATGGTAAAACATATTGGGCGGTTGATTCGAGCGGCATTCTCTACGAACGGACCAAGAGCGCCGATCAAGCCCAATTTGATATTTCGAGCATTCATAACGATTTCCGCTTCTACGAAAATCGCGTCTACGATGTTTACAAGACCGAAGTAACGCAGGACCTGGTCAAGTACCGTGGCGATATCGAAACCATGCTTCAAGCCACGGAAGGTCTCGATCACAAATGGCTCGATGTCTTCAGCCGTGAAAATAATGTCATTGATTGGGATCATCCCGATGCGGTGCGCAACGATCCCATTTATAAATCTACCGAACTTCTGGGCCAAAAATTGATCGATACCGCGATGTCCGTCATCGGCGCCATCGGGGAAGAAATGCACACGGTTTGGGAAATATACAATCGCGATTATTGGGGCGGCATTCTTACCGATTTAGTGCGTCAGAATACCATCGATCAGCGTTATTACGAATTTACGCATGTGCTGATGCAAATTCTCGAAACCATTTTCCAAGGCACGTTCACCGATTATGGACTTGTTAGCAATTGGTGGACGGTGGACGGTAAAAAACTTCAGCAAAGCGTATTTCCGGATGCGGCAGAAGTCGGCCGTAGGTGGCTTGAGAAAGTTGCTTCTTATGGGATGGAAAATGGATCGACCGCGGAAGAAAGAGAAATTATCGCAGCCCTTGTGACACTACGCGGGCAAAGTATGGGCGAATTCCAATATAAAGATAGCGTCAGCGAGCGCGACGACCGGAAATATAAATATGCGGTGGTCGGTGAAGATCGATACGCGGACGAAAAAGGTACGTATGCGAAAAAGATGCATGAGCTCGATCTTAAGATGAAGCTCATGGGCGGTACGGGAGACGATATCTTTGAATATGAAGATAAATCGGGAGTTTGGGAAGATTTGGATCTACTGCCCACCGTTAAGCAGCAGGGCAGTATCGTTTCGAATTACAACAACACCCTTAAAAGCGCCTTGGATCAATTCAGCGAAGATTTAACGAAACGTACTGCTTCCGCACAGAACGGCGGAGAGGATTTCTTCGGCCGCCTGCAAAATATATTCCTTCATCCCTGGAAGCAGGGCGAGCCGGTTGCCGCCTTTGAAGGATTCGACAATCCGGACGGTTATTTAGCCACATTCTGGAAACAAAAAATGGAAGAAGACCGGGACGCTCAGGGCCTTCACACCGGAAAAATTATGCCCATCGAAATATTCGGGCAATTCCGCGATCAGATTAATAAACTCTTAACCTCCGGGAGCTCGTCGCTCTTTGGCGCGCAAAATACCAAAGATACGCAGCTTTCCGATCAATTGAGAAAGCTTAGAGAAAATATTTATCTGCCGGCACGTGAGAAAGAGGGTTCTTTTGAAGCCGTGGCCGACGATCTCATTACGCTGACTTCAACTCAGCTCAATTTATATAAAGAGGTTTGGGATCGCTCCATCGATTATTCACGAAACGGCCCCGAAGGCAGCACCGTTCGGGATGTTCTCTCGCAAAGTTATTTGGAAGGTTACAACAACATCCGCGATTACGCGGCGCATTTTGCCCAAAAATTTGCCACCGTAAATTTATTAGACGAAGATGCGCCGAATACGCTTGAACGCTTGTTCACAAACGATCCTCTCTACAACCACCTTGAAGACATCGGCCGGCATACGCTAGAAGTACTCGGCGTCGATCTCAACGGCTCGACGCATAATTTCTCCTTCCGGAATAATCAGGATTATTCGCGCGGTCTTTGGTCGGAACAGGAAGATTTCAAGGCCGGCGTTATGCAAAGAGTCTTCCGCGATAAAATAACCGGTTTGATTCTTGGCCGCGAAACCTACGGCGATCTTCCGTTTGGTTTAGCCGAGGTATTCAATTACGACAGCAAAGGAAAGCTACTCGGCTCGAATGCTACCGGAAACGCTTTTGGCGAAGCCGGCCGGCGTCAGGCGGAGCGTTTACTTCTCCAGGATAAGTTCCGTTATGCGAGCGGGCTCGGCAAGGATAGGCGCGAAACGGTTATTCGTGAAGTCGAAGACGGTTCGGAACTCGAATTTACGGAAATGGTCAAGAATGCCCAGGGTACGTTCGATCAAGTTACTACGACTATCCGCAATGCCCGTGAAATTGTCGAAGACGCCAACGGCGCCAAAATCAGCGTTTCTAAATTTAATGAAATTAAATTTAACGACGCTCGAGAAGTGCTTGGCCTCGTACCGATTTATTATAAGGATGTTACTCGTAACGGCATTCGTGAATCCACAACGCTTGATCTTCTCGGGCAGGTGAGAATCGTGAGACTGGACGGTGTCGACGGCACGCTGTTTATCAAGGACACGCTTGAGAACATGAGTGCGTTTGATTCGATTAAGTCCGAACTTTTCTCCGGAAATATCGGGGTTGCTTTTGATCTCCTTGTTTCTAAAGGTGTCGCTTTTACCGGACAGCTGATTGATGCCGGTATGCTGTTTAGTGTGGGTCAGAATTTTCTTCTTCTCCCTATCGGTGATAAGTTTGTTTTCAGCTCAACCTTTACAGGATTGAATCTAGCTACCGGTAATCTCCAATTCGTTAAAGTGACCGATTCTATCGGGCAGCTAAGCATCAATTATTTTAAGGATTCGTCCGGGCAGCTTCAATCTTCCACTCAATACACCTTCTGGCGTAATGCTCCGGTTGATCTGAGAAATACCCTTTTAGGTATTGAGACCAAGGCGAATAATTTAAAAGCGGGCGACCTGGTTCGATTTTTGGATAATCGGTTATCCGTTATATCGGGTTCCATAAATTCAAATGAAATTCGATTTATTTTAACCAGCGATTATAAGATTAATATTTTGAGCGATCTCGGCACAATTCCAGGTGATCTTTTAGGACAATTTGCGCCGGGCCAAACGCTCGCGGGCGATTTGTCGGTGTTCGAAACACTGTTGCATGGCATGCCCGGGTTTGAATCTTTAAGTTTTGGCGAAGCCATTTCCGTTGCTCAAAGTTTTGATGTTCAGCAGGCGATTATTATCGCAGGCCAGCAGATATTGTCATTTTCACCGTTAACGAATGACGAGCGAATAGCTAAACAACTCGGCGGGCGCATCCCACAATCCAGTTTGATGCAACAAATAAGCAGACGTTTTGTTATTACGGATCTCCAGGGAAATCCGCTGTTTATGAGGGATGTAATTACATTTGGAAGTAGCGTGGTTATGGAAACGACTATATTCCACGGTCAAGATTATACGCGCGTCCTTGAAGTACAAATCGTGAACGAAGTTCTTCAGGCTACGGAAGTTGGTATTCTGCAATTCACAGATTACAAAAAGGATATTGGAGCAACGATCATTGATTTCAACCAAGATTTTGGACAATTCGCCATTTTGGGCAAAAACGGTGAAATTGTGCAGGGCATGTTCGATACCGGCGGCGCACTTGGTTCCACCATTTCAGTCGAAACTCTTACACGCGTGCTTGGTAAGTTTGTGGTTAACGGCAAGTTGGTAGACGCAGCACAACTAGATCTTTTAGCGAAAAATTTTACTTTTGTTACGACGGATTATATTGCTGCCGGCTCACCTAAGTTCTTATTTAAAACCGGCGATACGCTTACTGCTATTTATTTGGGTACATTAGGAGATGCAAAGGAATTTTCTGCGATACGGCATATCACCACAATCCGGAACGGAGGTCCGGAAAGCGGGAGAATTGATGGAGTGAAGATTGAGAAATTTGGCAATATTCTTACGCCTGAAAATTTACTCGATTATCGAATAACGCGTTTTATATCGGCGAGTTCGGCAAGTAACTTGGATACCATCATAGAAATTCAAGCAAGTAACGGAGCGATAACCAAAGGTAAATTAAGAGATCTATACCAAACGCATATAGTTAACGGTGTATTTCAGATTGAAATCGGGAAAAATGGAGTAAAGGAAAGCCTGGCAATCCAAATGGATTTGACATGGAAAGATGGGCTTCTTGTATTGGGTGGTGAAAATGGCATAAGCAACATGCTCGTTTTTAATATGCAGGAGATTGAGAATAAAAAAGGAATTAAGGAGCTCAGACCCGTAATCACTCTTATGTTTATGGATAATGCTACCGGTAATGCGCTTGTTAGCATTCCAATAGCGATTAATAAAGACGGAATTTTTAAGAGTACTTTTCCGACCGATATGCCGGCCAATAATTTCCTTGAGTTTATTAAAATATACATTGCGGAATTAAGCAGCGGTGTTGATGAAGCTACGGCATTAAAAACAGCAATAGAAAGCACGCGTGTCGTCATTACTTATCCGGGACAAGAAACGAAAGGATGGTTTACACGTTTCTTAGAATTTACCCGCGCATCTTTTGAAATAATCGGCGGCATGATAATTGGATCAACTATTGAAGATCAGTGGGCTACTTGGGAAGTTGTTAGAGATTATTTAGGCGGACCCGTTCCCGAAACTCCGGTTTCCGACTTTGATTTCTTTATGCACGTTTTCAGCGGTTTGGCGGCAAAAATTAAAGCAGGTTCGATACCTGGTGTCGATGCGGTTCATTACGATGCCAATGGGCAATTCCGTCTGAACATCACAGACCCGGAATTGATTAAAATATTTATAGAGCATGCTGTAAGTTTCCATCAAGATCTTGGATTTCTCAATAAAGTGAAGATAACAAGTGTCGAATTTGCGATAGGCTCAGAGTCATTCGGCTTATTATTCTTCTCCGGTAAAGATTTACAGATGTCGGTTATATATAAATTTGGAAGTTTAGATACCATTGTCATTCTTCCCGAAATTTGGAAAAATATGCCCGCAGAACTCAGGAGGGATACCATCATCCATGTTGGAAGAAAGAATCCATGGGAAGGAGTTATTGAAGAAATTGGCCTGACGCGGCTTGGGATAACTAAGGTTTTCAAAATCACTTTCCCTTCTGGTGAATCTACCGTATTCCAATCTGAAATTGAAAGGTATCACCGGGATTTTGCCAAGATTCTGGCCGGAGAAAATCTTGCCGGTTCAACCGCATGGTTGAGCTGGCAATCCATAAAAGATCGATGGCTGCAGGTGGGCGTAGCTTTTGGAGAATTAAGCGACAGTATCCACGGTTGGTTTGCTACGAACTGGCTCACAAACTGGGCCAATTTTACACGAGCGGACGGCACCACAGGAAATTTTCTGTACTATGTTGCTGAGTTTGTAGTTGTCGATCTTCTATTCGGTTTATTGACATTTGGCGGGAGCGTAACGCTTTCGATTGCCCGATGGTCTTTACGCGGGGTCGGTCATTTACTTGCTTCTGCCGGGCTCATTTCAACACGCGCCGCCGCAATAGGTCTTGGAAGTAATTTCGCCAAGCAACTAATTTTCAAGCTTTTTGGAAAGGAATTCTATAAATCCTACGCGCGCATGCAGACGGCTCGCGCTATTTTGCAGCAGCCCGTTCTGTTTATAAGAGATGCCCAGGGCGTGCTCCGGTTAATTGGAGAACCTCTATCAAGCGCAAATACGCAACTTCTTCGGGTGGCGCTTGGGTTTGGCGTCCCAACCTCACGGGCCGGACAGTTCATCTTTCGCTTTATTTTCAATTTTGCCGTAACCCATCTTAATATAGGAAGTTTTACAATGAGTTTGAGTGCCTCAGCCTCTATTCTTGCGTTTCTTTTTGAGAAACTGGGAATAAACGGTGGGTTTTTTGGGGATGCCATTAGATCTTTTTCACTACAGACACCGCTAGTAGCTCTGTTCACTCATCTAACGGATCCGAACCAATATTATTTTAGTTTGTTCTTCTCCATATTCGGCGGTTTATTCAGCCAGATAGGAACGAAGCTGGCAGAACGTCCGGTTATAGGGTGGTTCAATAGCAAGGTTCTTAATACTGACTTTTTTAAATCAGAATTTGGAAAACAATTTATTTCCGGAATTTTGCAAGAGGCATTGATTGAAAATATAGTGAGCGATTTTCTCGTGCAACCGCTATTGATCGCGTTGGGCGTTGATAAACGCACAGCTGCATTGATAGGCGAGTATATTGCCGAAATTGCGACGGCACTCGACGGTGGAAGCGTGCGCCATCTCGCTGTGCTGGAGGCGATGCATAACGCGGGAATTGAGGGCATCACGGGAAGTATCGATACGGATTGGAAAGCTCTGCTCCATTTGGCGACCGTGAATCCGGGAGTTTTTACGGATCTGATGAAAGTCTTCGAAACGGGAGATATTGAAGCGTTCCATAATCTGTTCAGCCAGAAATTAAGCCAGCAATCGTTTGATTTTGCTTCGGTACTTGACGGACTTGTTAAGAACCAAATCGATTCGATTAAGCAGCAATTTGAATCATTCAAATTGGAATTCCTGCGGGCCGTTGCGGTGGCATCCAATCAAACGCTTGAAGTTGTGCAAAACGCCTTCGACGCTGCGGTTCTAAATACAGCCGGTGGAATTAAGAATTTCAATTTTACAGATTTTGCAACCTCTCAAATCCCCGAAGCGCTCCGCGCCGGTGCGGTTCCAAGCGGTGTTGCTACGTTCGCCGATTTTTCAACGAGCTTAAGCAGTCTCCGCACAACCCAAACGGGATTCCATGATCTTTTGATCGCAGGCCGCATTGCCGTTAATGCCGATTCGGCAAAAGCGTTCAAGCAGGCTATTAAGAGCGGTATCTTGAAGACGCCTGTCCTGAATAATTTCAGCCTCAGCATGCTTAAGGACAACGAGCATTTGTTTGAGAATAATGCCATCAATGCTTTAGCCGATATCCTCGGACCCGTTGCGCGCCAACAATATGGTTTCAATATTGCGCAGACGATCCTCTTCCAAATCGATCCGAACATGGGTAAGAGTTTCACTTTCTTCCAAGCCGGCGAATTCGGGTTTACACTCGACAATCTAAACGGCGCTAAGCTGGGATTTAGAATCGATAAATTTGATAAGCTGCTAACGTCTAAGATTGCGCTCTTTGCCGGCGATGCGAATGTCCGCGCTGTTCTTGACTCGGTCCGGGCGCTAAAACGCCAAAATAAGGTTGTGAACCTCGACTCGATCCGCGGGATCGCCGCACGGTTCATGATTCCTCAAATTAACCAGATCGCCAAGCAGCTACGGAAGGACATGGTAAGTGATTTGCGAATTCCCAATATCGAGATCAGCGCATTTAAAAATCTTCTGAGCGGATTAATCGATAAGGACGCTATTGAGAATCTTGTGAGTAAGGTAAACGGCATATTGACGGCTGAGGATCTTATTCAATCTATTCGCAGCGTCGCCGACGCGGCTAAACAAGGTAAGCTGATCGATGTAAAAGCTGTCCGCCAGATTGCTATAAGAATCCTAGGCAAACAAGCAACGCCGGTTAAGATCGATCAATTGTCTCTCTTTATTGCTGAAATTGTAACAGGGCGGACATTTGATACTGACCAATTAGCCGCAATAGACCGGATTATTTCGGTTCTTCATGACCATGTCGGAGATTTTTCGAAATTGGGCAAGGTGGATCTCGTCAATTTCGGTCAAGGGTTAGCGAATTTATTGGAAGGCGCCGGCTTTAGCCCGAACGCCATAAAAGCGCTAGAAGAATTAAATGCGCTCGCCAAGAATAATAAGACCATTACGCTCGGAGATTTCGGGAAGATACTCAAAGATAACTCGCTCGCGTCAATCGAAGCGGTAAAAACCGCACAAGCGAACGGAGCGAGCGCGAGTGAAATTAAAGCATTAATAAAGAAAGTGGCTATAACGGATCCGCAAATTAACGTTCTCTTCCACATTTTTAGCGGGTTGGATGTCGGGTCTACGTTTACCTTTAACGATTTTATGGCTGCCATCGGAGAGGAAATTAAAGTATTAGATGCTATCGCTAAACAGAAAGGTCTTCCCGAGAATGCCGCGGAGGTATTCAATGCAAAATCGTTTGCGATGCTCGCCAATACTTTCGCATTAAGAGCAGCGGTTGATGCGGCACGCGGCACTCCGTTTGATGCTAATGCGCTTGTCAATTTTGCAAAAGCTATTACGCAGGCCGGCGCGTTAAAGAAAGGTGTCGTTGACCGTCTGAACGTTATCGGTTTCAAGGATATGCCCAAGAAGACTTTGGGCGATTTATCAGCCATATTAAGAGCAGCGCGTACCGACGGGCGATTTGTAGAAATCGAAAGGATATTTGAGTCGCAGGGATCGCTAAAAGGATTTACATTGTCGCAGCTTGCAAATTTCTTAAGCGCACTGAATACCGATTATGCCCATAGCCTGAAACTGGCTGCGCATATTCCGCAATTAAACGAACTGGCTGGAATAAACATCGTAGATTTAGCAGCCGGAAAAACGAATATTCCTAATTTGACCGGTGCGATTGGTTTTGCCAATGATATCCAAGCGATTCGCACCGTCGCCGAAGTAGCGAAAGTCAACGGTAAGGTATCGCACGGCGGGTTATTAATTTTACTCAAACACGCATTGGCAAAGTCGCCCAATTTTTCGGATCCGAACGTGGCCACGCTCAGATTTGCCCGCGTATTGGAGCTGCCGGAATTCAAGGGTTTATTGGCCGATCCCATGAACATTGTAAACGCGGCTCTTCTGGATATGTTAAACGGTATTGCCGGCGCCAAAGGGCAGATTGACATAGGGAATCTGCAGGGCATTCCCACATTTACAGCGGATATGCTAAATGCTGCGCTTATCTCACTCGATCCGAATTTACAGGGCATTGTAAAAATTTCGGATATTGAACGATTACTTGCGGGAAGCAAAGTCAAAGGCGCAGAAAAAATTAATTTTGCGCTAGGCCAATTTGATAAGAGCGCAATAACGTCCAGACTCAATGCGATTGCGGCGCTTTTAAAATCCAAGAATGTGGACAGCTCACTCCTCCAGGCCATTGCAGAATTAAGTGCGGCTGTAGCGGCGCCGAACGGAATCATTTCGATGCAGGCGTTGATTGCGGCTGCGCAAAAAATGCCGAGTATTCCGCGCGATCAGGCTATTTTCGGTCTTGCCCAGCTTGCGCTCGGAAGTTCGTTTAGCAAAGAGCAATTCGATACGCTTGCCTCCATTTTAGGTACGCTCAATACGCAGTTTGCCGATGTGCCTGAGATGCCGCAATTGGGTTTCGAAGTATTCGGCACAAGCTTTATGACCGTCTTGTTTGATCGCGTACAGATCGCGTTTGAAAAAGGACAGTTCAGCCAAGAAGGCTTGGATGCCGTTCGCGCTATTAAGGGTATTTTTGAAAGTTCGCCAAACTTATCGTTTGAGCAGTTCAAAGCACTTACTGTCAACGTGCCGTCCGTAGAGAGACTATTTATTCTTTCTGCGCTAACGGGAATAGACAGCGGGAAAGCCGTTCGGGATGCGCTGGGCGCTATTCGCGCCTCTCAAGTTGATCTTCAAACGCTCGCCACGAATTTGCCTGGAGCGATTGCTCAGTTTAACGTCGATATCGGTTCGGTCGGGCGCAGCGATGAAATCAATTCCCTCCGTGCGCTAAAAGCGGCTCTAGAAGGGCACAGTACGCCGAGAACCAATACGATAGGAAAGTTTTTTGTAGCTAAATTTGGGCAAGGATTCGATGCCAGGATTCTTGCCGCTATTACTGAACTCGAAAAATTGGCTTCCGGACTTCCTGTGGGAAGCGCATTGCGATTAAGTATAGAAAGTCTATTAGGCGCTGGCCTGACGGATTTAGGAAGCACGGAAGGCTTTGCCGACATCGCAGACTTACTGGGTAATTTCCGTGCGATTTCGATGATGGGCCAACTTGCCGCGCAAGGCCAGATCCAAGCCGGCGAGTTTGATTTCAATCTCAGCATCCTCCTCGGATTCTTTGAGCAGACCGGATTTGTGAGCCCCGATATCGTCTCGGTACTCGGCGCGCTCAGAAGCCAGCTAAAGACCGACATTATTGATATGAAGTTGCTTAACGAGATTATTAAGGAAAAGGCTCCCAATATCCCGGCCGGCCTCCAAAATCTCTTCGCCAAAAACCTCGTTCAATTAATGCTCGGCCAATCGCTTACCGACGCTCAGTTTAATAATCTTGCGCGCGTTATCGATCTTATTCAATCGAAGTATCCGAACGTCAAGTTCGGCCTTACGGATTTCAATCGGAGTGTAATTAACGTTCTTATCGCAAAATTGAACTTGAGTCCTGAAGCGATTCGCGCGCTTACGAGCCTGCAAACCAAATTTGTCGAAGGTCCGGTTTCGATGGAAGATATTCGAACCATTCTTTCGGCTAAGAATATTCCCAATGCTGACGAACTTGAATTCTTGACAAAGATTTTTGACTTTGATTCAAGTTTCGTATCCGCGCTATCCGCCGTTCAAGCTGCGCAATTTAATTTTGACGTTCTTAAGACGGGCAAGGTCAATGTGATCGATATCGATTCACTCGGAAGAGCTATTCAGCTAATGATCGGCGAAGGAATCGGCGTGGATGTCAAGTCGCTCGCTGATTTGAGAGATATACTGCAGAAGGCCGACGTTCCGACATTAGAAAAGATCAATAGAATTTTCTCGTTGCAGGGAATTGGGGTTGAAGGCCAAATTCCGCATATTCAAGTGTTGACCGCGATTCACGAGCTGGAGACTTTTGCGTTCGGACTTCCCGAAGGCAATTTAAAGGATACGCTGAATGCCTTTTTAACTGCCGCGATCGGTGAAATACCGTCGGTTAAGGGATTAGAAAATGTCGGCAAGGCGCTCGGCGATTTCCGCGCTCTGGCCATGCTCCAGGCCTTAGCGGCGCAAGGAGAGCTCAGCTTCGATCAATTACCCTCACGGCTTCCTCTTATAAGAAGCTTGCTTAAGAATACCAGCGTTGATATCGCTAATATCATTGAAGCTATCATGGCTTCGGATGTCGTTACGCCAGAAACTATTGCCAAAATCGTCAACCTTTCCGCGCTACCCGAAAGCTTGAAGGGTCAGCTAAGCCTTGCGCTCCAGCAAATTTTTATACCGCAAGTTCCTCGGCTGCGATTTGAAGTGACAAGCTTTAAGAATTTATCGCCCAACCTAATCGCCGGCATCGCCGGAATACTAGGAAGCGAAGTAAAAATAACCAATCTCAGTATGTTAAAGAACGCGATGGCCAACGCAACGCCGGCGCAAATAGCCGCTCTTAATAGTCTGCTTGCCGCCAGCGGATTTAATTTAAATATGCCGGCCGCTATACCGACCACTCAAATTTTTGCTGCGATTTTGAGCCTTGAAACTTTAGCAGCCCGCTTGCCGGAAGGTGAATTAAAGAATGCTATTCAAAGATTCTTGAACGTTTCTATCGCAGAAATTCCGTCATTTTCGGGACTTGAGGCCATAGGCGTTGCGCTTCTGGATTTTCTGAATTCACCGCTCGGGATCGCGTTTGAGCGTTTGATACTGCCGCGCATACCCGCCTTTGGCGACATCTTTGCAGACCGTTCGCTTTTTAATCTGCAAACCGAGATCGTAAAACTCGCGATTCTACCGGATACTTTTTCCGTACCCCAAGGAATTTCTGCAGAAAGCGCAAGGGACCTGCGCGCTATTGCGCTTGTGGCTAAATTGGCAACGCAGGGCACGGTTCGTGTTGAAGGATGGGATATTCAATTTACTTTTATACAGTCGTTCTTCGAAAAGAACCAACTTGCAAGCGGAGCCGTACTGCAAGTTTTAGATTCTCTACGCTCCAAGATTACGGCCGGAATACCAATCACGTTTGAATTTATCGATAGCCTGATCCAAGGTTTTGACGTCAATATTCAAAATCAATTCCGGTTAAGCTTGGTTCAATTGGTGACAGGCCTGGAAATTACCGACGTGCAGATGGTCAATATAAAAGAAATTATGAAGAGCATCGAAAGTCGGGCATCGGCGCCCATAAGCTTGGCCGATTTCGGCAAGGGAATCGTACACATACTTATAACCAAGACCAATCTCAATCCGGCAACGGTAAAACTGCTTGAGCAATTCCAAAATCAATTGCCGAATATCGACAGCATGCCTGCGCTAATCAGCAGCATTCCCGAAGTCGATCGCACTCTGGTAAGCGACATTCTCAAATTTAGTCTGGATATGTTGAACGGAGTTAGCGGATTCAGCACGATTAAATTTGACTTACCCACGCTTCAAACGAACTTACCGAAGGTAAATACGGCTGCGCTCGAAGTATTTGGAACCGGATTTACCACATTATCCGGTTTACGAGAAATGCTTGAAGGCGCCCGGTTGGCGGATGCTGCTAAATTGCCTGCTTTTGATCGGGCATTGAGTGCTCACGGATTGCCGCATGTAACGAGCGCGGGCTTATTTGCTATGTTCCAAGGGCTTGACGGTCTTAAGGCGCAATTTACGGATGTCAATATTCAGAGTTTGATTACAAAGGTTGTAAATACGTCCTTTGTGGATCTTAGCTTCGTAGATCTCAGCGGATTAAATTCCAAATTAGTGAACTTCCAAGCCTTTACCGCGCTAAGCGGACTTGTTGGCCAGGGCATCGTAAGCGTGGATGTTGTCGCCGGACAGCTCGCTGCTATCCAAGTCATAAGCGAACTGCGCGCCGATATTGCCGGCGGAAAAATAATGGATGCGCCGCGTCTGGCTGCTATTCCTCAAAAAATAGCTGAGCTCACGAATTCGTTTAGAAATAAACTAAATATAGCGATTACGGACTTCAAAGCCGGAAATATTACTTCGTTTGATCAGATTCCGAATCTCCCGCTTATCATAGTGACACAATTTAATAGCGCAAGCTTACTGGCGGGCCAGGACGCTTCGTTGTTGACCTTCCTGAGCAAGTTGCTGGATGCGGCTCAAGCTAAAATTACGCTTGGCGAAAAAATCACGCTAGCCGATTTTAGAAATCTTGCCATTCATCTTGTCAATACGGAAGGCGCTTTAATTCTCCGCGTACTCGATATGTTGGATATTCAAACGGTACCGAGTTTTGAAAATCTTAATATTTCTCCGATTCCGGCTCTAAATATTCCGGCTTTGAATGCGCAGAATCTCTTTACTACACCGCTTGGAATCAATGCCGTTTTCGGATTCCTGCAGCAAGCCCTCTTGGATGCCGCCGCCCGCGCATTTGCCGTTCCGACCCAAATCGCCATCGGAAAAGTTCCGGCCGTAGCTGATTTTATCAACGCCGCCTTACTCCAAGTTCTAAGGGGTGCGGATGGCAATCTGCTTCCTGCGGCAGGACTGATTCAGCAATTGATTAATTTCAATGTAAACAATACAAAGTTCACTAATAATTTTAAGGCGGAAATCAATGCCATCCTTCAATTGGCCAAGTCCTATGCTGGCCTGCTCAAGCAAGACGGTCATTTTGTTTCGTTCGATCAATTTTCAACCCTTCTTTCACGCAGACAAGCCGCTCTTGATGTGATTAAGGCTTTAACCGTAAATGCGGGACAGATTTCGCAGGAGCAGCTTGTGAATTTGGCAAACATTTTACGCAGCGTAGGTATAAATGTTTCCGATGTTAACCTTGACGCTATTAAAGCGGCGGCGATATCGGAATTCGAGGGGTTGTTTGTTGACGGGCAAATTACATTGGAGCAAATTAATTCGGTGCTCGCCAGCTTAAATTTTGCGAGCCGGTTTACTTTTAACGCGGCCGCTTTTGATGCGCTTATTCAAGCGTTAACCACCGGCCAGCTTGCTTCGCTGTCGTTCAATCTAAATCTTACGAGCGACCTTTTCACCAACGCGAATAGTTCGCTGGAAGCTCTGGCGGCTATCCTTTCGCCGCTCCAGCAGCAAGCTATCGTTTTCGATACATTCCAAAATGCGTTGAAAGCCATCGACCCGAAGCTTGCGGGTATTCTCTCGTTTACTCAGCTTGCGCAGCACTTCCAAGGTAACGTTTCTCTCGATGTGCTCGACGGGGCAAATTTGGCATCGCGATTACAAGTTTTAGCTACCGCGCTTCAATCGAAATTAACCGACGGCACTTTTAATTCCGATATTTCTGTGCTTGCAAAGATGAACGCGATGCTGTCGGCTATTCAAGACTTGATTGGCATCGTGAATACACCGGGCGCCAAAGTTACGCTGGATTCGCTTAATGCCATGTTAGATGCGTTGAATATTGTGGGCAGCCTAAGAAGTCAGATACTCCTCAGCTTGACCGAAATTACCGCCGGCCGAGTTCTCAACGCAGATCAATTGGCAGAAATAAGCCGAGTACTGAACTTATTCAATCAAGGTACGTTGGAGGTGCCGGGTAATGCGGTGGATATCCGCGATTTAAGTAAGGGGATTGTGGCTATCTTAATCGAACGCGCTCCGCAAATCGGATTTAACCAAGCGACGATCGATCAATTAAATATTTTAAAGAATGTAGTCAACACAAAAGGCTTTGTATCGCTTGCCGACTTCAGGCAATTTATAGAGACGCTCAAAACCGTTGAAACGGCAGATAAATTGGCAGCTCTCTTCCAAATCTTAGCTGGTCTTGATGCGGGCGCGGCGTTAACGTTCCAACAAGTACTGGACGCTGTTAGCTCATCGACCGTGGAAGGATTAAATACCGAATCGCTGGAAGTGGTGACGCGGCTTATCCAGCTTCAAGGTACGATTCGTACGGTTCGCGGTGCTAAATTGGAGCTCGGTACGTTTACAAGCAAGGCAACCGAATTGCAACAAGCGCTCGCCGGCCTGGGCATTGCGGGCAGCATCAATATGATCCAGCTGGCCAGTATTCTCGATCAAGTGGTTCGCGGTGCGCATCCGACATTGAAACTGGCTGATTTCAATACTGCTCTTGCGGGAATTTTTGGGGCGGATGGAACGTTACGGCTGCTCAATCTGATTAGAGATTTAGGCCGCCTCGGACCCGAGTTGGCACAAAACGCCAATCTTTCGGCTGTGCTAACGCAGTTATTAAATACAAATATCGCGAATCTGGCCGGAATTAACAGCATTCCCAATTTGAGCGGTCTCGTCTCGTATGCCAACGACTTCCTATCAGTATTGGCGGTATTAAGCGTTGTACGTACCGAAGGAGTAGGAACGCCTGCGGCGCTCTACCTATTATTAAGGGATCAATTGCAGGGCGCTACGGCTTACGACATTAACGATCCTATCAGTTTCGCCAAGATTCTTAACATGCCGGAGTTCAGATTCAGCCTCGATATTTCGGCACAGCTTGCGCTCCTCGCTCAGTTGGATGCGATTGCGGGACTAGAAGGCGCTACGTCACGCAGCGGACTTGAAGCCATTCCGGATTGGCGCGGCCTTACTTCGGCGCAAATTTTGGGCGACGTCAAACATTTGGCCGAAATCGTATCGCTTGCCGAACAGTTTGCCGACCGGCAATTGCAAGCTATGGGCATGCGGCCCGATGCGGTGAATACGTTCTCGAAGAATCTTTTCGTGAATCAATTCCTCATTAATCTTTTAAGTATTCTCGCGCCGCAGGCAGATATTGCACGCATTACTCAGGTTGTGACGGCGCTTTCCAGTATCGATAATATTTTGAGGCAGGATCGCAATGTCTCCGCCACAAAATTACGTTCGCTCTTAAGTATCGGTGACATCATTACGCAAACTCAGCAGGGAGCGGCCGCTGTGCCGGCCATTATTAATTTAGCGATCGCCAGACTGAGCACTGCAGGTCTTGCAGATATCAATACCGTTTCGCAATTGATTGGTAAGCTTCGTAGCATTGCCGACCTTGCTACGAATAATGTCAATATCAGCGCACTTAAACTCGCGGACGTTCTCGGTTATGTAACTTTGAAAGACGCTAATAATAATGACATTATCAATAGCGATCTGCTCGCCATATTTAATTTACTTTCGACCATCAGAGTCAGTATTTCCGATCTCGAGTCCTTCAAGTTGGCTGGGCTCGACGGTATTGTCACGATTCAAAACATTATCGATGCGACACCGGCTCTGCCTTCGCGGTTCGATACGAGCACGGGTCAGATTGCGGCGTATGCCCAGAAATTGAAAGATATATTAATTCCGCATGTGAGCGAAAACGTGCAAGCCGCTCAGATGGTGGCCGCTCTTACCGATTTATTGGATAAAATTAGTACCGGTACGGTCCTGAATTTAAATACACTTCGCACTCTTGCGCTCGCCATGCCCAATCTTGCTTTCTTAGACTTCCTTAAGGTCATTGGTTTTACAGGCATGACAGCGGCTCAGTTGAGTTCCCTCGAAAGTGCGCAGGTGAATTTGGCTGCTTTGGGTATTCAGAATATCGATATCTTCATGCAAATGAAATACACCGATTTTAGATCGCTAAATTTTGCGAAAGATATCGTAACGGGAACCGTTGTACCGACGGTAAGGCTAGACGCGATCAAAGCCGCAGCGCAGGGTATTTTGAACTTGGGAACGGTAAAAATTACGTTGGACATGCTTGAGAATCTCTACAACACCGTTCGTGCGGCGCATCCCGATCTCACGTTTGCCGATGTGCTTGCGCTTGTGAACGCCGGGTTTACCGTGGCGCAGATCGCCGATCTCAGAAAACTCCAGACCGACTTCGGACATTTTGCGGCAGCGGGCGTGACTTCGATAACTCAAATGTTGAATCTGGATCTCGATGTGCGCTTCCTCGCTATTCTCGACGGCGCGGTCGAACAGCTTAAACAAATTAAAACCCTCAAAGGCATGGTTTCGGACAGTGATTTCCTCCAAGCTCTCGGTGAGTTTGGCATCTTGTTCTCTTCGGTGCCCGGTCTCTTGGAATTTGTCGCCATTAAACTTGATCTTATCGATACGACTACGTTTGCATCCATTCAAGCGATCGTTCAGCGAAATAGAATTAACCTGGACGCCATTCTCACGGCGATTCCCAAGACAATCGAAGACATCACTATTCCTGCGAATGTCGATGCCGCCAGAACGGCGCTTAAGAACGGTCTTATTTCAAAGAATATGATTAATGCGACGCAGATTGCGGTTATTGATTCCTTGAATGGGGAAGCGTTAAAGAGCCTGATCGCTTCCATCCATGCCATTCAAGGTCAGCTTTTCTCCGTTACGAGCCTTAAATTGCTTATCGGAAATCTAATTGTGGGAACGCAGGAGCTTGTGAGAGTCAAGCAGTCCATCACTGCGTTAGAAGCGCTCGGAGAAAATATTTCTACGGCAGATGAATTTAATCTGGCCGCTCTCCGCAGCCAGCGCGAGGCTTTGCAGAGTATTTCAACGGCGCTCTTAAGCAAATTCGATATTCAGAAGTTGTTTACGGCGATTAATATTCGTTCCAAACTTATCGCGGCCGTTGAGAAGATTGTGACGGAAGGCGGAGATATCCGGCAAATATTGCAAGCAACGAACTTAACATTTAATCTCGATTTCTTGGTAAATGCAGCTACCCATAATCCGGCGCAATTGCTTGAGGCGTTAAAGTATATTTCAGTTTTTGATTTACTCGAGCTCTCGGCCGGGGCAGCCGATATCGAAGCCAATTTACTGGCGCAGATTAACGACATCGTCAGCAAAGTCATGAGCTTTAAGCAGGAAGTAAATATTGTAGACGATATCAGAATCAATCAGGTTTTAAGTGGGTTGAACCTCAGCGGTTTGGGGAGCCTTGATGTCACGGCGCTTAAAGCGGCGATCGAAGCTGCGCTCCAAAGTGTTAATCTCACCCGTCTCCAGAATTTCACACCGGCGCAGCTGGTCGATATGCTTATTCAACGGGAATTGCTCAACCGCTCACTGGTTCTGGCGGGACAGCAAACGATTGCCGATGTAATTGCGAACATTGATGTGACGGCGCTCAAATCCATACGAAATCTTGGTGATATTGCCAAAATTCTTAACGATAACCTTGCGCTGGTTCAGCAATTCTTGACGGATGCCGCCACGGCAAGTTTTGGCGCGGCCGAGATCGCGCAGTTCCTGGCTTCGGCTGCCGAATTAGATATTTTGAAACAGGCCAACGGCGCCATTCTCACGCAATTAACGACGCTTGTTCATCAACAGGCGGTCACGCTTCGTAGCGGAAGAAATGTGGAGACCGATCGTGTGCGTCCGTCCGAAATCTTATTCTTCGGTAATTTGGCGCGATTCAGTACGCTTAACCTGGATGCCGTGGAAACCTTCGGTCCCGAATTTATGAATTGGCTGATAACCGATGTGTTTACCAAGATTCCCGTCGGGTTCCAGAGAATCAGCGCCGTTAAGGTTGGCGATAAATTTAACTTCCAAATTTTTGCAGCGGACGGCCGTTATGCGCCGATTCCGGCCGATGTGTTGGACGCACTCGGTTTTACGGCCGGTTACGACACGGTAATTTCCGATTTGGATCAGGGTCTTTGGATTGGTACAAAAATAGGTAATGCGGGCGAACAATTGATTCAAGTCAGATCGCTCCATACACCCGAATTAAATTTTGAAGCCACCGAACTTGTAAAGCGATTGCTCGGGCTGGAGCATGTGACGCTCAAGGCCATTACGGCTAGCATTCAGGAAACGGAGAATCTCAAGCAAATAGAAGCCATCGTTCAGATTCTTGAAACGGGTGAATTTGTAAAAATTATCATGAAAGTAATTCAGGTTGGTGACGACGTATTCATCGTTCAGCAGGCGCTTTCTCAGGTGAACGGAGTCGTTACGGGTAGCGGCATTCAGGCCTTCCTTAACGACATGCTTCAGGATTTGGAACATTTGATTTTGGATTTCAAAGGATTCCCGCAAGGATCAATTACGTTCGACCAGTTTATCGATCAGTTTATTCTAACCTTAGATCAGTTGATTATTAGGATTCCGCAGGCGCCGGATATTCGGGTGCCGATGATTGAACTTTTGGGTCTGGCGATTGAGAACATTATTCCATCGCTTACCATCAATGTTCCCGGAGCAACGCTCGCTTCGCCCCAGCAGCTTATCGAATGGAACAACCGTATTCAGGAGTTATTCAAGGATCTTCTTGCAAATGGCCGCTTGAATGGTGATGAGATTAACCAACTCCGAGAACGGCTCAATACGGCGTTTATTCGAACACTTCAACTTAACAGCCTGAGCTTTAATTTGGATCTGCAGGCTGAACGCGACAGGCTTACAGCGCTTATTAACAGCAACAGAAGTTTGAACGGTCAGGCTCAGCCGTTTGCCGTTCATATCGCGCTCACCGAAATTAACGAAGATTTTATTCGAAACTTCTTAGCGAAATTGGGCGTCGAAGTTTCCATTGTGCTTGTCGGCGGAGAATTGGTCATCTTCTCAAGCGGTCAGGTTGGGGATGTCAGCCTGAACGAACAGCTTAAACTGTTCTTTGACGGACGGGATATTTCTGGCGCGCCGATTATACGGTTCCTTTTAAATACGCAGCCTTCAGCGCAATTGAGCTTCCAAGATTATCAAGGCGCTCGAACCAGCTTCGAGCTTTCCGGCAGAACGATTGAATTTCACTTGGCCAGCGATCAAATCATTATGCTGATGACGGAGCTGGACCAGGATAGCCACCTCATTCGCATGACGGAAACCATCATTACGCCGGCTGAGTTGAATCAGTTCTATCATTTGGCGCGGGACGGGGACCTTGCCGGAATTACAAGTTTGCTTGAGATTTTCCGCCTTGTTCACGCCTCCCGTTTAGTTGACCCAAGTCTATTTGAGCCATTCCGCAGTAATCCCGACGCGCCTTTCGAATTTAGAAACGATAGAAACGATTACATCAATACGCTTATTCGCGACCTGTTTAACCCCGAATCAACAAGATTCTCGCTCGGTGCGTTTGAGGCATTTGGCTACATTCAGTCCCTCATTGATTCGTATAACAGATCCGTCGGCCTGGATTATGCCGCTCAAGCTGTACAACTGGGGATCATTTTAAATGCCATTATTACTCAGGCGGGAAGAGTGTCCATTGCAGAATCGGAAATGTTCTTAAACGCCATCAATTTCCGCCAGCTTCTGAGGCAGTTCGGACAGATTTTACGCGAACTCAATTTAGACGATATGGCGGCTATGCAATTTAATTCGCATCGAATTGAAGTAAAAGGCTTTGAAATTATTGGCAACTTGATTCGGAATATGCAGCGCGTTCCGTCGATGGCCAGCTACATCGAATTGGCCGCTTCGGTTGAAAATATCGAAGACACGCTGAATATTGCTATGAGCATGATCAACGGACAGATCGAAGAAGTCGCCGGGGTATCGAAAAATAGCCGTAAATTAATCGCAACCGGTGAATTCCTTGTCATTGGCAGAGACGTCGCGGTGGTTCTCGACGAGGCGGTGGGTCAGGCGCGCATGGCGGTAGCAGAGCAAATGCTGGAAAGAGCTGCAGCCGGCCTGCCCGAAGGAACGCTCCATAACGGCGAAGAGTTTAAGATCATCGTAGTAAGCGGAAAAGTACCTATGCGGCTGGATAGCGCCAATATTCTTTCGTTCAGCGAAGATGAACTTACGAAACTAAACGGCGACGGCGGCGCGAAGCAAGCCTTGGAAAGAGAAATCAAACGCGTAAGAGGGCGAGTCGAGACGTCTACATTGGCGAAGAGCCTGCGTTCGCGGCAGACGGAATTGACACATCAAAACCGTGAAGTTACGGCTAAGGCAAGCGAAGAAGCATCCGTTGATGCGAGATCCGAATCGCTGCAAAGAGAACTGGCAAGTTTAAGAAACCAGCTGGCCAACGCGCAGAATATCGCCGGTACCGCCGGCGCCGGATTCAATTATGACTTAATGCAAGCTCTCGTGAGACAGGTTGAGTCTAGGCAGGCGCAGCTTGAACAATTGGCGCTTGAGAAGACAAAATCGCAGGCGAATAAAAATGCCGCAGAAAAAATAATCCAAGAGATAGATGCTTCGGTCGAGGCCGATCAGCTCAAGTATGATGCGCAGGAAAAAACGCTTCGCGAACGTAAAATCGCTTTAACGAAACTGAATCAGACGCGAGAGAAAATAAACGCTCTCATGAAAGAGGCGGTCGAAGCAGCGCGCAAAGGAGAAGATTGGAAGGCGAAAACATTTGAGATTCGTGGACTTTTGAGAAGTATGCGAACGAATGCTCGTAGAGTTGGCGAGCCGTACAGCGGAGAGGCAGATCTTCTCGTTGAGCAAGTTAGAAGCACATTTGCGCAAACGATCAATAACCTTAGACAAATACAGCGCGAAGCCGAAACAGCTAAAGAATTAAAAGCGAAAAAGAAAGCCGAAGTAGCTGTTGAGACTGCAAAGACAGATCAAGAAAAGCTCTGGGATAAGACGCTCGGGCAAATTAGACAGCATGTTGAACGCAGCCTTGCCGAATTGCAGGCAGCCGATGCGGCTTACGAAAGCGCGAAGAGGGAATTTCAGGATGCGTATCGTGTCTATAGCGCGGCCTATGTTGCTTCTAAATTGGGTGAGACTACGGCGGTTTCCCTCGATGACGCAACCGTCCGGTTTGATGCGGCTAGAGATCAAATTAGGAATGCAGCGCAGAATCTGAATATGAAAGCCCGTATGTTCAACAGAGTGTTTGAATCGGCAACGGCTACATTTGTAGAACCGCTTCGCCGCGCCGGAATACTAACGCAAGAACAAGCCGAAACCATAGCGACCACCGTTCGCGATGAATCGTTTGCCGTATTTAATAAAGCCATCACGATTTTTGAAGAAACCGGCGAACTCACACAGCTCTTCCGTCAATTTAGCCGCTCCGCCGCCGATCTGGAAGCCCAGCAAGCTTTAATTAGGAAAGTGGTCGAGCAAAAACCGGAAGCAATGGAGAAGGTTGTCGTGGAGGCAGAAAAAGCCAAGCCGGCGCGCCACACGGGGGTTGTTCCGATTTCGACCTCGGCAAAGATGGTTCTTGGTAAAGGAATAGTGACCGGCACAAAACTCGGCCGGTTTGCGCTTATCAATCAATCCGAAGATGCCTCATACAATCAAAGCGTCACGTTCCAGCAGTTTGATGACGGACGGACGGTGGTTGCGGCGTATGGTCAGGCGAGAGCACTCGGACAAGTCGCTATTGACGGGGAAATCACTTCTATTCAGTCCGAGGCCCGGGATGACGGGAGCATGTTTGCGCGAATCGTTACCGCGGAAGGCGTTGTCGATGCTCAATTCAATTTGGGCGAAAAGGTGACGATTAAAGTGATTTCCGCCGCCGTTCCCGGTGGTTTGGAAATGCTTTTAGGCCAAAATGCCGACAGATCCTACGGAATTCAAGAAGCTACACTCGGTAATCTTGCTGAAATTCATAACCTTGGCATAAAGGAAAAAATCGCGGTGGCAAATTCGCTAGGCGATATGGATATTTTCGCCCTCTCCGAAGTTCTGCGTGCCCGGCCGGGCCGCGCGGCCGGTCTTGGCGACCGGTTGACGACGGAGGATCTCATTGCCGTATTCGGTACGCATTTAAGCAGGTTAAACGGCGATACTCTCGCGTATTTGCTGGAAAGCTTGCCGGAGAACGAAAGGGCAAAACTCTTTACGAATACCGAATACAGCTCACCCAACGCGCAAGTTTCGATTTTTAGAGTTGTGTCCAATTCAGCCATACCGCTACTGCTTAACTCGTTAGATGTAACAAACTTAATCGCGGCTCTTGAGTCGAATGGCGCTAAAGTCACAAGGATTCATGAAGACTCCGTAATCCGAATTTCCGATGTTCAAGGTAGTGAGTATGTTCTTGTCAAGAGCACTAAAGGATACGCCCTAGTTGCCAGTACGGTTGCCGGCGTCACCACACTTTTTGATCAGACGGGAAGCTTCCTGGCATCAAGACAGGGTCGCATTGTGGGCGTCGGAGCGCAGCCATTCTCGGCGGAGGCAAACGCAGCTTTCGGCGTGGAAATCATCGTCGACAATGTCGATTCGCCAGCGCTTGTTTTCACCGTGCTGAAATCGGGCGAGATCCTGACGCCGCCTTCCATTGATAAGCCGCTCGCATCGTTTAACCGGACAGTAACGAAGATGGAAGCCGCTTTCGATGCGGTCGACATCAAAGCATTTCTCGATGGCGAAATCGCACAGGCGAAGCAAGAGGGCCGGCCGATACGATTTACGGCATTGATGGAGCGCGTGGGCGTTGTTGATTCCCAGGGGAAATTTAAAGAGGTCCTGACCGATGCCGAGGCACAGGAACGGTTCATGGCTTTCGCATATGTGGCGCTTGAACGGCTTGTTACTGCCGACAACGAAAAATTTAGACTGAAAGCCGACCAGTTAACGCTCATTCGTAAATTACTCAAAGGCCGGGTAGCGACGCTTGAAACAAGTGGCGGAAAAACCATTGCGGCCGATACGCTTACCATGGGAATTTTCCACGCTCGAGCCCGCGTGAAGGGAGAATTGACTGATTTTAGTGCCATCTTAAACGTCGAAAAAGAATCCGCCGTAGATAAGCTCGTTAAACAGCCGGCGGGCCAAAATATCCGGCTGGCCGGACATCCCGATGTTCAGATCGATCATCAAATGATCGCCTCGCTTTTCGGCATAGAGTTCGATGATGGCGACAAACTGGCGAGCCAAGCCGCTCTAGGAAGCTATGCGCCGCTCGTTAAGGCTTTGCGCGATCCCAGTAAGATTTTGGTATTCAGTCCGTCGCAGATAGCTTTCTTAAATCTCTACAAGGAACGAAATCAAGACTTGTTCGATGCCATGACCGATATTAGCCTGATCGGCACCGACGAAATTGCGGATTCTGCCGTAAGCCGCCTCCAGGTAATTACTTCATCGGCGGGCGAGTTTGAAAAAACAAAAGTTCCGACGCTCGATTCCGCACGCTATATTGCCGGCTATCAATATTTCTTTAAACAGAGTGATTACCGAAGTCGTATTGTGAACTACCGGAATGAAATTATGGAAGCAGACCGTGCTTTTGAAGCATTGCGGGGGCAATACCAACATAAAGACGGAAGATTTATCAAGCCCGTTTCTGAATTGCTCAAGACGCTTCAACGCGAAAGAGAAAAATATTTCATGGTTTATGCGGCTATAAGCGGCGCCTTGGAAATGACAGACATTAACGCGAGCAAGGCCCTGCAATTCATAGCGCTCGAGCGCGCCGAAATTGAGAAAGCGCTCCGCGCCGAAATAACGGAGGAAACCAAAGACGAAATAAAGAGCCTTTTAGCAGGGCTGGCTATTACGCCAAACGTTCGAAAATGGTCGGAAGACGAATCCGCGCGCGAGAAGCTGGAGGACGACTCGCTTAAAGGCTACGAGATTGCAGGAATCTTGCGGGCGGCCGTCGCCGATAAAGGCATTCATTTCGACGTGAACGATAGCGGGCATATTCATCCGGCAACGGGTGGTGAAATGCAGCACACCAATTTCTCCGATCCGGCCCTTCTGACCATTCTGGCGCATCGTTCGAATGCCGACATTGAAGCGAAACTCGCAGAATTACGCGCGGAGCTGGAACAAATTGGACAGCCGGAAGCCGGCAAAGAAGATATCCATGCCGAGCGCCGTCAGGCTATTTCCGGGCTGATTGAAAGTTTAGAACGCCATATCGTAAAGATCGAAACGCTTGAAGTCGGCAAAACAAAATCGCAGGCTTCCACAATCGAAACCAAGACGGACGCCGTTCTTGAACGGGCCAAGCGCGGAAAGAAACCGCCCATTGAGTGGGGCACCGTTGCTTATGTCGGTCAGACTCAGTCCATCCTCAGAGCCGTCAACGGCGCCAAGATAAGTTATATTCAGGAAAATAGATTCCGGATTGATCTCACGGAATTGGAAGGCGACTGGACCGAGGCCATACGGCAAAGGCAGAGAACAAGAATAAGCGACGGCTTAATTCGCGAATTCAAAAACCGTGCGGAAGAAATAAAGCGGTTGGCCGTCAATATCAAAGCTTCCAACGGAAAAGGAGCCGATGGAAGAGCGGTGCTTAGCTACATCGATAATGTCCATGATTTGGAGAGCTTGCTTAAATTATTTGAATCAGATCAGTACGATGTTGTCTACGTCGGCGATGAGGTCAATAAGACAGAAGCGCAGGTTGAAAGTGCAGAACGCGCGCTCATCGAAGCCGAGCGAGAATTAAGGGAATCGAGCGGGGACAGCAAGAAAGCGATTCTCGAGGCGCAAATCAAAGCTAACGAAGCTCTGATAAGGGAAGCAGAAATCGTTCTCAGGCAAAGGGAGCTTGAGGGTAAAGCAGAAGAGGCCATGATGCTAAGGGACGCCATCGGCCGATTGGCGGAAAATATTTCTACGGCAAGAAATCAGGTGGTGGAGGAGGGTATTCCCACTAGGACACGCGCACAGCGAATTTTATCGGGTATCAATAATTTGTCGGTGTCAGGCTGGATTGTTGTTTCAGTTCTGGCCGGCGGCGGTACATGGGGACAGGGTCTTGCGAATGCAACAACGATTGCGGGTTTCAGCCGTGTTCTCGGTCAATTGAAAACCGCAGGGGTAGGATTCGGCTTCTATCAAGATGCCTATATTGAACACGAACGCACCCGCTTAGCTCTAGAAACCGCCAAAATCGTTGAATCCGAAAAAATCAAAGCCTCTCCAAAAGATGGGAAACGCCGCATTGTTGTACTCACTTCCCAAACCGATCCGACCCTTGTTAACATTCTCGCTGAAAAGGCAAGCGCCCATAAAGATGTCATCGTTACCGCCAATAGCAAGAATCTCACGGGCGTTAATTTCCAGGGCGATTTTGATGCCCATTTCTTCGGTGTTGATGCACTGGATGAAATTTTATTACTTCAAGGCAGCGGCCGTATCGCACGGCAGAAGGCGCTCGGCAATTATTATTTCTATGTTGATGCCGCGCGAGCCGCTGGGGATCTGGAAAACTTGGTTGCCGGCGAAGGTGAAGAACTTCGAAGGATTTGGACTTTTGGCGCTAAACAGCAGATCGCCGAGTGGGAACTGGACTTCCAGGAAGGCGATATCACGCTCGAGAAATTTAACCAGCTTGTCAAAGAAAATGTTTACTCGGAAGGTTTGGAACTTCTTTCGCGGTTCGAAATGGCGCGAAAGGACGATAAACAGCCAAAGCTTTCCGCAAGGGACCGCCTGCTCTTGCTTGCCAAAATGCGTACTACGCAATCGGTTTGCGAAACCCTGTTATTCAAAGTCGATGAAGCTTACCGGACGCGTGAAATCCATCAGCGCTTAAGAAGATTACAAATGAAATTCGGCGAACAGGCTCTGCCGAGCGGCCTAAAAGCGTCAGACGCCGTTCAAGAGCTGTTAAACGAAAAAGCCAGAAAAGTCGCTTCCATCACAGATCAAAAAGCAAGCGGAAGGCTCACTGAGACGCAATTTGATACTGCGCTGAAAGAAGCTGAGGATCAACTGATAGGGCGTGTTCGCGCGCTGGGACCGGCGGCGTTGATGTACCTTGTCGCCACGCGGACCTATGAGGAAAAAGTTCTTACACGGGAACGCCTTGATGAGGACATTACGATGAATGCTATCGTGAAGGGCGAACAGCGCGTCCGCGAAATTATTCTGGGCGCGGTATCGGCCGCAGAGAAGGCCGCCAAGGATCTTGAGGAAACGTACGAAGATGTAATCAAGTTTGACCCCTCGTTCGCCGGTCACGACGATGTGAAGTTCCTGTTAGCCCAGCTTAAGGATATGAAAGATACACAAGAGCTTGTCCGGACCAAGACTGAAGCGGGATTCTTTGAGGGGGCCGTAGAATTTGAAAATGTTTCAAAAATAGATCGCGAAACATCCCTCACACAAGCAGCGACTACGGAGGCCGCACTGTATGTAGTTCGAGATATCGTGAGCCATTTCATTCTGCCCGGGCAGTCTAAATTTATAAAGAAGGACGCCTATTCGGAAACGACGATGCAGCGCGCACCGCCGGTGAGTCAAGCCGAATTACTTGATGCTATCAAAGAAGACCAGAAATCCCTGCCCGAAAATGTCCGTCCCTCTGAAACAGAACTTGCCTCGCTCATAGAAGAAGTGCAATCGCTTGCCGCCGAACGCGCTATGGTTTCCGATTTTGACGGCCATCTCAACTGGCGCGGCCGCGCGTTTTACGCACTTCTACGTGAGGTAGATACCGTATTAAAAGACAAACAGCATCGCCGCATTCTATTCAAACATTTCATCGATTTACCCGATGACGACGAATCGGCCAATTATCTAAATTTAACGCTGTGGATGCTCAAAAATAATAAGGTGAGTTTGGACGGCTATCGGTCAGGAAAGCTAATTTATGATTTGAATGAAATTCTGCGCAGCCAGGTTGAAGCGCGTAAACTCGATCAAGCCCGCGGGTTTATTCCGAGCGAAAAGATTTCAGAACTTGATGAGGAGACCCTAACTCCGCTTAGTGTTTTAGATGGAAAAGGCGAATCCAAATTCCTGCCGGCCAAGGAAAAGGAGTCGTTCCTTAAACAAATCGGTGAGCGCAAGGTAAAGCACCGTTCGCATGAAGCAAAAATTTACGAGATAAAGCGTAAATCCGCCGATCTTAAAAAGAAGCAGCCGAAAACTCAAAGCGACCGGATTCGGATTGAGAGCGAGCAGCAGGGGCTTAATGTTCAGTACAGCGTCGAAAAGGACGCATCCAATAGACTAGCTGCTGAAATCGCATTTTTGCGGGATCAACTCAGACAAGGACAAGTTTCGGAAACTTGGCTTGCTGATCTAAGAGAAGAGCACAGACAAGCTGCGGGAAAACTGGCCGAAGCGCGGCTTGCGGCGGCCTCTGCACTTAACAGCGCGGCTCAAATCTATGAAAACAAGATGCTTTCCGAGTGGGAAAACGAAGTTTCCGCTCTGAGCGGCGAGCTTTTGGATCTTGAGGACGTGATTGAAAAAGCCACGCAGCGTATTGCCCGGGAAGAAGCCAAGGGAAGAAGGCGCGAACGCGATCCAAAACTTAAAGAGAAAGCTGACGCGTTCGAACGTGCGCATTATGTAGCGAATTCATTCTTCCAAAAAGACCAGGAAAATAAAGAGCCCGGTCCAGAGCTAAGAGCCAATTACAAACAGATAATCACCGCACTGGTTCTCGAGCCCGAAACCGATAAGGGCGAGAAGGCGCTGGATATTTTATTTAAAAGCATTACGGATCGAACCAAAGTTGATTCCGAGTCCGTAAATTCGCTGGCCGTACGAGCATTTCTCTTGCAGCTTGGAATCTATATTCCAAAAGACCGCACTCTGGATTTGAAAGACGCAATCGTTAGAGAAGCTGTTACAGCGGTAATTCGTAGCAGGATTACTGACCGCCACGCTGCATTTCAAGCCTTTAACCAATCGGATGTTCAAAACGGCAAAGATTTACAGGATGCCATTGACCTTTATATAAGATTCCTTGATATAAATGCGAGAAAAACGGAAGGATTAACTGAGAAATTCCTGCTTATGCGGATCGGTTTGGTGCTTGGAGATGTTGGCAAGGCAGAAGCAACGCTTAAAATTTTAAAAGAGGCCACGAATCGACTGGATAGCAATGGCTATCAAACGCAATTAAATGCGCTCGGAATCACAGATTTACTGACAATGGATAAAACAAATTTACTCGCGCAAATCAAGGACGATCTCGAAAAGTCAAAAGGAGAGACAGGCAAGAAAACGGTCAAAATTGCAAATGAATTGAAAGAGGAGCTTAAGAAGCCCGAGCAAGCGAAGCAATTTGAAAGCATGCCCGCTATTGATCTAAGCCAAAAGCACTCATTGTGGAATTCATCCGGCGAATATCATGCCAAGGCATTTAACCGCGCAACACAGACCGTGGAAGATGCGGAAAGCGACAAACAGGAAGAGCTCAGAATGCGTGTTAGCGATTACCTGGAAGAGTTCAGCGTTAAAGGTGTCGGCCTGCTCGTAAATTCGGTTTTGGATTATTTGCGCATACCCGCCAGCAATCGTGAAAATTATAGCCTCACCTATATTGACCAATCCGGAAAGGAACAAATAAAAACCGGCCTTGCCAGGAAGAAGGCCATCGACGCCATTCTCGGTAATGATGAGATCCTACGCATTTTAATCTATCAACTTCTAACGGGTGTCAAGGGACTCCATGCCAAAGTTAAAGCGAATCAAGAGAAATTAGGAGATAAATCCGAAGATAAACGCAAAAATGGCCTTACCGCCGATATCGAGAAAGAGGCGCTTATTTATTACAACTTGGCCGTCATGCTGGCGACGGAAAAATATTTCGCTTACGGATTTCAGGATCTCGGCATTCTGCTTGCCGCAGACGGAGAATTTATTTTTGCGGCCACCGGTGCCGGTAAGACGCTTATGGGTGGCGGCGCGACATTCTTGCGCGCTTTGACAGGGGATACCGCCTATTACGTTGCGCCTTCCGAAAATCTGGCCAAGCAGAATCATGACGAACTTAGACCGATTTTTGACGTACTTGGCATGGGTTTGGAACTCTATGACAAAAACGGAAAAACCGACGATGAACGCAAGAAATTACACCTTCCGATGCGTGACGTGCCCGAAAGGGAAACGGGTCTGGTTGTGCTGGCAACGAATAGCGAGCTGCACTTCGAGTCGGCCGAAGATCAGACCCGGTCGGACGCCGCCCGCGTGCTTCTGCATCAAGAAGTGGAAGATGCGCCCAAAGCGGTGCAGAAGCTCATGCAAGAAAAGAAACTCGGCGTACTCAAAATTCCGCACATTAAATTCGCCCTCTTTGATGAATTTGATCAGGTCGCTATTTTCGATGCGATGAACCCGCATATTATTGCAAGTGCCCGGGAGGCTATTTTCGATGCCTACTCCCAGCATTCCAATAATCCCGAATGGCTACAGCGCCGAGTTGTACAAACGCTCATCGAAAACCCGCGTTTCGGCGGCGTTGAGAAAGAAGAAGAAATAAAGAAACTGCGTGAAATTTGGCAGCTGCGTACTGGCGAGTCGAAAACTACACGGCTTTGGATCGTAACCAAAATCGATGCCAAACATTTGCAGATTCGTCTTACTGAAGAAGGACGGGAATTCTATCGCGACCGTTACGATGAATTAAAGGACCTGTACAGCGGCGGCCCGGTTGTTGCCCAAAAATTTGAAGACTTCGAGCGCATGGTATCGCAGGCGCTGTATGTGAACTATATCATGAAAGAAGGTAACGATTGGAGTATGAACGGGACCGTTGTCGAACTTATCGCCGAAGGTTCCGGCGAAGCCGTCCGTCGCAGCTTGCAGGAAGGATTGCAGACGGCATTAGATGTAAGAGCCCAAGCGGCCGGATACAAAGTCCAAGTTAGAGATTCGCGTGGCGATACCACGGCCATGGTTGATACGCGGCTCTTTATGAGCTACATCGATCTTCATCCCGGAATGAGCGGTTCGCTCATTGAACATAAGGATGAGCTGGTTAAAATTTATGGCGCCAAATTGCGTAACCAGGGCGAAAAGCAAGTAGCCCAGCGCGTCTACAGGCTTCCCAAACAAGTGCGCGGAATCAGACGCATTCTCGCCGATATGAGTGCGCTTACCATTGAAGAGGTTTATGAAAACCTAAAGAACATTGTGGAAACCGCTCAAACTGGGTCTACGGCCCAGCCCATTATCATTCGCATGGCCAATTTGCAGCAATTAAAACGAGTTTATGAACGAATGCTGAAAGACGAAGTCATTACTGAAGAGCAGGCTCACTTCATCGCCGGAACAAAGGACGAAGAAAGGGAAGCTAAGAAACGCACGTCAGGACTACCCGGGCATGTCACGTTCATTCATGATGACGGTGCCCGTGGCGTAGATTACAGCCTGCCCGGTTATGAGGAGCCTTTCAAAATAATTCGCGACCTTATCTTAGGTGAATTTTTCAAATCCGATGGTCAAGCATTTGTGAAGAAATGGGAGACCTCAAAAGCCAGCGTCGAAGAGCAGCTCGCCGATCTTGCCAAGCAAAATCAGATACCCGAAGAAATAACAACGCTTCTCCAAGAACTTCCAGGACTTGAAGCAGAATTACTCAGACCCGAAAACAGACGGTCAGAGACCGGCGCTGATAATGTCATTGAAACGGTGCCCAATCACGATGCAATCATTCAAAGAATCGCCAAGCATTTTAGAGATATCGAAGACAAAGGACCGCTTGAGGCGGACGCAAAGCAAAATCTCAAGGCCGCTTCCGATCTTCTTTTCGCAACAATGAACGGATATTACGTTCTTATTCTAAGAGCAGATCACGCTTCTAAGGATACACAAGCTCTTGGCCGCGGCGGACGCAAGGACGATTATGTTACGCTGCAAACTATTAATATCGCGAAACCTAGCGGACTTGCCATTGATGAGAAAGAGGAGCCTGCCAAGCTCTGGGATACGCCGTCCGATTTATTGGTTGCTCTTAAGCAAATGCCTTTCCATATGGAAATGGATTGGCGGCGGGCGCAGGCAAGAGAAGGAAAGCCGGAAGTTTCGGGTCCCAAAACCAAAATCCAGCAGTTTATTTCAACGGCGAGGACAGCTATAAAAGTTACAGCCAAGCTTTTTATTCTTCCCTCAACTCTCGTTGCTGCGGTCTTATTCTTCATTGCAAATACCGTGTCGTTTAAGATAAGCGATAGGGTTCTTGTAAATACCAATTTTATTTCTCAGATGCTTCCGCGTGAAGAAATTTCCCGCCTCTATTACAACGAATGGCTTAATTTACCGTCCAAAAACGTACATCGCTGGATTAACCGACTTAAGATATCCGAAGAGATACTTCCCAATTACGGCCATGCACAACTGCGTGAGTTCAATAATTTAATTCGCAAACATAATGAACTCGAAAGAGAAGGTAAAGCGGGCGAAGCGAAAAAGAAAGGGGAGAAGATTCTCGAGCTGCTGCCTATTCTTTCCATGAAAGCGCAATGGGTAAAAGGCGTGACCGATCGCAGGAGAAGGGATTTTCAATATTCGTACCGCGACATGCGCGAGAAACTTCTCCGCCGCTTCGTAAGCGAGCTTACACGAAAAGTTTCTGCCGGCGAATTCGAAGAACTTACGGCAACCGATATCGGTCTTAAGATCGTCGATGAAGCTTATGAAAAGTACCGGAAGACTGAAAATCCGACTGAGGTTGATTTCAAACGGTTGAAGAACGAGTTACGTGCGACTCTGATTGATTATGAAGATGCTGATCAAGACCATGTTGAAACCTTGATCGATAATTTACGTGAGGCCATGAAGAAGGATGCAGTCAGGTACTTCACTCGCGAGCATATAGAAAAGCTCGGCGGCTGGGTGAATTCCGATATGCTTGAGGGGAGCGAAAAAATCCTTCGTGAGCAATACGGCCGCTTGACCAAGCGTGGATTCAGAAAAGAATTAAACGCCCTCCGTAACGATTACGCCTCGGATTTAGCGCAAAAATACGCCGAGTCGGCTATCAAACGCGCGGTCCAGGATGCTGAGGATATCGAGGCCGCCAAGCGGGCGCCGTCCAAATTCGAAGATAGGGAAAATGATATCAAACAGATTAGAGACAAAGCCGGCCTGAGACATTTAAGTAAAGCAGCGCGTAAGGAACAAGCCCGCAAAGTCATGGAACGGCCGGAGTTTCAGGCAGCAAGGAAGAGTTTGGTATTGCTCATGGACAAACTTGCGGAAGCGACTTCCGAAACTGAAAAAACGGATCTTAGGAAAGAGATGGATAAGATCGATCCGGATAGAAGCTATAGAGCCGTAATCGGTGAACAAAAAACAGAGCGCCGAAATTGGGTTAAGGCGGCATTCAAGTATGCCGGAGGCGCTGTTTCCTGGGCGGTCGGTTCGGCCGTCTTATCCGTGGGTCTCAAAAGTTTCCTCGGATCCGGCGCGGTACTTTTGAAGGCGCTTCTAACATTTAAATTGGCAGGCCTCGCCCTACCGATGGGCGTGTTAACTATTAGCGCGGCTGCCATTGGGGTAGGCGGTCTACTTATCGCAGCGGGCTTAAGTTTAGACAGACCTATTTTTTACAGAATCTGGCAGTCAGCGCGTTATGCGATCGGTAAACCGGTCGTAACTAAGACGATCGAAGCTTACGGCCCCGTCACCGAAGAAGTTCGCGCTCCAAAAGAAGGCTATGCCGTCACGCCCCTGGAGACTGCAACGGTTGCGTTAACAAAGGCCGTTGCAAAAGACCCGGTTGAAAAGCGCTACCTGAACCCGAATCTTGAACAGGCAAAGAAAATGGCGAAGCAGGCCTCGCAAGAAATGATGATCACGGATCCTGAGCAGGTGGACGGAAAGTGGCAAGTCAAAGCATACGTAAGAAGCGGTTCGGAAGGTGACGAAGGAAAGCGGGTAGCTTATGTTGCACAACATCTGATGACAAGAACCGAACAAACCGCCGGAAGCGACAAGGGAAAAATTACGATTGATGATAATGCTGATTTCCAAATTCTCTTTTTTGTAATACCGCCGTTCCCGCCCGAGCCGCCGGATGAAGAGAAATATCCTGCGCTCATGCATGTAAACGTTACGGGCAAGACACTTAAACAATGGGCGGGTTATCCGAGCGCTCTTGAAGAGCTTGATCTTTCCGGCCTGAAGCCGACTATCGTTTCCGGCGCTCGCCAAGTGATTGCTATACCCATGAAAGATAGAACCTGGATATGGCGCGAGCTGGATGGAACCTATCAAAACCACGCGTTGATCAATGCGCTTGATCCGCTGGCCAACCTGACGGAGGAGGAGCGCGCCAAGCCGGAAAATAAACAAAAAGAGCCACCTGAAGTCCGCCGTGTCCAACGCGCCATTGCTGATTTTGTAAGTCAGTACAATCCGGACAGATTCGGAGACGACACGCTTATCTTGAATTCGTTACTGGATTCCACAACTTTGGCCGGGGCAGGTAACGTTCTCGACAATGTTGAAACGGATCAAAATGTCGAAATCGGAAATGCCAATTCGGTTTATTTTGCTCAACTCGGAAAATTTGTTCGTATCGGTAATAACGGAAAAATTAAATTTGTGACGGCAGGGGACGAATCAAAGATTGGAGATAAAGTAGATCTCGAGAACGTGATCGGCAAGCTGAATATTGGAGAAGGTTCCATAGCGCGCAATGTAGCAGCCGATTTGACCATGGGCGTGGAGAGTTTGGCTGAAAATATTCCCGGTGTGGAAGGCCCCGTGACGGTGGGTGACCAAGAGTACGCATTTGGCATCTGGATCGACGGGAAATATTATGGCGCAGGGCGGGTCAAGCTCGACGAAAAGGTTCTAACCGGCACGGAACGGGTTCCCGAAGGCGCGGAGCCCGGGTGGGTGGAAAGAATGTTCCGTCAATTCTTAAAGCGCGGGTTCAGCCGTGAGGAGCTTGAACAGCGGGCGCTGGATAATGCATTCCACGGTTGGGCATCAATACCACGAGAAATTTTAACGGATATACCCGTCAAAGGCGGGGTCGTAGAAATCATTAACACGGAATCCTGGTGGAATCCGGTGACCCTCTGGAACCGCATTAAGCGCCGATTCATCGATCAAACGGCCTCGTTTACTATCTACACAGCACGCAATAAGGTCCTGTCCGAGCAAATTAGAAATCTTGCCGAATCCTCGCTCGCCTCCGGCAAATTACCCGGCTTAGACATCAACGACGCTAACGCGGGCGTAATTCAAAGGCGGCTCAAGTATTATTTGAAATTAGGTGACGAGGACGCCGCGGCGCTCGCGGATGAAATTATAAAGAGACGGACGGTATTCGGCACTGAGGTGACCGATCTTAGCGATCTATTCGCAACCCAAAAGGATCCTAAGGATATAGAAAAAGAAGCGGGTATGGAACTCGCGAGTTTCCGGCGGCATTTGAAAAACGCCGAGAACGCCGAGCGCCGCAAGAAATTCGCTTTGGCGCGTCTCTATGCTACGAGAGCTGCCGATGGTGCCGCCCGTTTGCGTTCCTTATACAAACAACTTGAGGCTTTAACCGGCCTGGATATCGACGTTGAGGTGCGGACTGAAAACTTGAAGCGCATCAAGCGAAAATGGATCGATGATGCTGAAGCCAATTTGAAAAAAATTCGTAAGATCCGCTCCCGCGAACCGTCAGTGCGCGAACCCGGTGAGTCGAACGATATTATCCGCGCCGCAGCCGGGCGCGTGAGTGAGCTGGCGAAAGATGCCGGGAAACTTCCGACGGTGGGTGCGATCCATCGTCTTGCCAAACAAGCGGATGCCGAAATTGAAAATATTGAAAATGCGATCATCGATCTAAGCAAAGGTCCGCAAAAGAATAAGGACATGATTTTGGAAGCGGAAGAAATGCTTAAAGCTGCTCTTGAGGAAAAGCAAAAGATTGAAAGAGCAAGAGAGGCCGTTGGGCTTCCGGATGAGGAGAAAATCGCCGTCTTATTTGCTCAAGATCCAATCTTGAGCAAGCTAGGCAGCCTTGACAAGCTGAAAGGGGCGGGCATTTTTGCCAATAATTCAACCGATAAGGACATTATGCAGAGAATGAATCTTAAATTTGAACGGTTGTACGAAGCTGCTGCAATGCTCGATCCAACCAACGAAAAAGCACAACTTCTAAAATTTAGAAAATATGGCGACCAAGGCGAGCATGCCCAGGGCATGAGGGCTTTACAGCGCCACATCGACGATGCAAAACGCACAGGATTGCCTGTAAAGATGCTTAAGAAAGCTCTTAAAGAAAAGATTACCGAAGATTATGCAGTCAAGGATATCGACGACGCGTTCTTAAATAGTCCCGGCTATGCCAAGAAATTGATATTAAAACTCGCCCGGCGTGTGTCGAGGAGCGGCGTCCTTGCCAACTCATTAAAGGAAGAAAAGGACAAGCTGTCACTTCCGGCTAAGATTTATAAGTTCACCAAATACACTGCACGCTTTGTCGTCGGCGCTTCCTTCATTATTGTGCCCCTTGCCGCCTTATTTACAGGAAGTGCCATATTAAGTCCCGCAGGTCTTTTAATTGCGTGGTTGGCCTTACCCGGCACAGGTTTATTAGGTATGTTGAGTCCGGCTTTAACTGCGCTGACATTTGCCGGTCTTTTAACTTTTGTCATCGGTCCAGCCAATGCTTGGAAGGCCGCGAAATGGGCTTTGGGCCAGCGCGGGAGCGACGTCAAAAAACAGCGCGCGGAAAGAAGATTTGAAGAAATAGAAAATCAGGTACGGAATTTCTTCGCCGTGCGATGGCTTGATCGCATGTTCAGACGTTACTTTGAAGAAGATTCGGCTACCGAAAGACTCGATCGCTTTGGACAGCATTGGAATACGGCCGGCTGGCAGGTTTCGTTTGCTCAGACACGAAGAAAACTACTGGCGTTGCTTGGTGAAACAAAGGCGTTTACCTCCTCAACAAATGTCGATCGCCCGCTGATCTATCATAATCTCTTGATATTGGAAGAAATCGAAGACGATCCGTCGAATGCGGAAAATCGAAAGAAATTAAAAGAAGTCCGATCGGATATTCGAACGATTGAGCAGAAATTAAGGTGGGAGAAAAAGATTCAAAATCAAACCCAGCGATTCCGTGCGGCCCAGAAGCGGCTTGAAATCGCAACCATTCGGCATGGAAAGGATTCTGAAGAATTAGAATCTTATAAGGCATTTGAGAAAAGTATCCGGCGCCAATTCGAAAAGATCGAAGCGAGATATCAGAAAATTCATAAAAAATATCTAGAACGATTCGAGCAAATCATTCGCCGCTCTTACGGCCCGGCGGGGGATGCGCCCTTATTCACAGCCGATGAATTTATTCGTTGGATCAAAGCACGCATTCTTCAGGCAAAGAAGGAAGATAGACGTGTTGAACGAGTGGCTCGCTTGATTGATGGAATTGTTAGCAAAACAGGTGCTAAGGAATTAACGGCGATGAGCGCTAAGGACTTCGCGGATGCCATAGGTGCGATTTTTATTCCTGCCTCTGCCGATCCAAGGGATGTAGCGCATTTCATAGCCAAGGGCAACCCGGCCTATACGCGGGATTATGCGTCGTTTAAGCGCGATGAACATATTTTGCGCCGCATCCTAAATTTAGGCCCCGACGATGAAATTTCCAATGCCCCGCGCGGACCCGGGGAATCCGTAATGTACGTGAGCGGTGACGCCATTAATCAGTACGGCGATCCGTTCGCCAAAATTACCATCATTCACGAATTGGTTGAAAAAATGTTTGCTGAAGATTCGACCGAGTTCGAAAATAGCGGTACCGCTCAGGGAATTTCCCGCGCTGAGACGTTAGGCGGCCACAATACCCTCTATGTGCTTCCTGAAGAACTTGCGCTTGCCAACCTAATGGGCGGTGCCGGACTACTCGCAAGATGGCGTCAATCGGAAATAGCGAAACATGCTGATTTGCGTGCTGCCTATCGTGACGAATACACCGGAGGCTTGGTGGCTCGCGAACGCGAACAGCTTGAGAAGGCGGGTTACCGGCCCGAAGAAGTCGACCGCATCTTGACACAATCACTTCAGCGTTACGGTCGCGTCTTGAGCGATATGGTGAGAATGAATAAGAGCGGCGAATTTGTCCAGAAAATGAAGTCCCTCATTTCGTCCGATGCCGGATCAAAATGGGAATTTCCTGATTTTCCGGACCGCGGCATGAAATCCATGGAAAAATTACGCGTGCTGAAAGCTCAGCAAAATTACGAAATGATGCATCGTAAAGTCTTTGGCAAAGGCACAAACGGAGAGGATGCGGCTGGTGAGCTTGACGAAAACCTGGCTTATCGGCGGCCTCAGATGGAGAAGCTGCACGAAAAAATTGAAGCAGTGGGCTGGGAGCATTTCGTTCTACATATGGATGCCAAAGAACACGCAGAATTTAGAGGGGCGCAAGTCGTCGAGCTTAACGATACCGACACGATAATTAAAAAACACATCTACAGCGCCTTCTTTACGTTGGATCATCCCGCCTATACGGCACTTGTCGAGGAGCTGGCCAATCAAGAAAGAAGATATAAGGATGCCGAAGAGAATAGTCCTATCCGGCAGCAAGTGCTTGGCGCCGTTAGGCAAAAATTAAAGCAAAAGAAAATTCTCGAACCTTCGCTTACCAAGCCAAGTATTTTGTATGTTCCCTCACTAGATAGTGGCAGCTTCCCGAGCCGTGTCGGTATTGAACACGAAGTGGAAGAGCAGAGTTATACGGAATCCCAGCTTATAAAGCCTGAAGAGGAAAGGTATTTCAATCCGATAGCCCTGCGGGGCGGTCATTCGACGATGAACGTCATTACCTGGGAGCAATGGTTTGCTACTTTGATTGGCGAAGAAGAGAAAGTGCAGTCCATCCGCAGATTGGAGGCAAATCATCCTGACTTGCCCAAACCCGCTCCGAAATCCAAAGAAAAATTGGAACAATTTATGGAAGATAAAGAACTAATGATTTCATATTTAGCGCGGTATGCAGGTTATTTGCCTGAAGAAGCCATTTACCGATACGGCCAATTGGGTCATGCCTATGGAGAAGAGTTAAAAGCAATTATGGGCGAATACGAAAAGGGGAATTTCGTCTTGTCCCATCCGAATACGTCACCCGAAGGGGTTCGTGCGGTTTTTCCTGAATTAATGAAAATAGCGCCGGAAACTGAATTAGTCAGACCGAAAGTTAATATGGCTTTTAGGCAGGCGGCTGCATATCTGCGGAACGCCTTTCTTCAGGGACAAGGCGTCGATTTTGTAATCGAGCAAGTTAAGGAATATTTGCGTAATACTGTGGCCGAACCCGATGAGGAGCCAGAGATTCCGGTTGAAGAGGCGCGGGCCGAAGAAGAGTTCGGAGTGGGAATCGGTGCCGGCGTTGCGGCAGGATTCGGCGCGGCGGCTGCGCCTGTCATTAAAGCCATACGCAATATGCCACGTTACCGCGTGCTTAAAGCGTTAGCCGCCGGTTTCTTGGTTTCCTTCGGCGCAGCATGCAGCAAGTCTGCTACCACCGGCAAGCCGGAAAGCGCACAGCCCCCGACATCTCAAGCGAGCGAAGCCCCGCAGTCGGGCGAGCCGGGTATGCGCGAAATGACCCCACGCCAAATTGCCGAGCACATTCTCGATTATGAGTCGGTAACAAATGGGCAAATAGAGCCGGCTCTGACAATGATAGAAGATGCTTTAACGCTCGCTTTCAAAATTGATCGCAATCGCGCCTTAAGTAATATCCAACATATTGAAAAGCTTCAGTTGTGGGACGATTCCCGACATTATGCCGATGTCGACAGCGGTACCATAAAACTGCCGCGCGGTGAATTTGAAAAATATTTGAATAAGAATACCGAAGAGCGGCGCAGATCCATAAAAGATAAAATCCCCTTCTTTATGCATGAAGGACGTCATATTGCGGATTATGTTGAAGACCGTTATGACTTTACCGATCAAACTTTAAAAGGCCATGCGATCATTGAGGAATCAGGATACAAAGAGACATCATGGTGGGTGGAACATCTTGGATATCCGGAGTACGAAACAAAAGTTCAGAACTTTGTAAGAGATCACATCAAAGATCATGATTATCAGGGTTGGATGGCTCAGTATGTAACCGGAGAAATTGTAGGCGACGATCTTGTAAATCGCGTTCTCATGCTGCATAAGTTCGATCAAGATTTACGAAAAATAAACGGGACTAATGCCAAGATTGAATATTTAGATATTTCGCTTCAAAAATTCGATGACGGTAACCACTATGTAGCGACCTATGTTAGAAATCGCGATGGTGCTGAAACGCGGTCTATTGTAGATGCGGGCTTTGGCATAGCGCAGATCGAGCAGGTTTTTCGTGAAATTCCGGTTTCTTATTTCGCAAAACCGTATCAAGAACAGACACGAGAATTAAATGAGAACGAAGCAGGGGCTCTTGTCCGTTTAATTGAAAACGTAAGTACGGAATTGAAAAACCGCGGACAAAGCGGTTTGGCCGATTTGATTTCCTCTGCTGCCATAAAATTCGGTGCGCAGGAAACGTTTACTCTAGATCGATCGGGTATTGCCAGAAAAGTATACGGCGATGAAGTTATTGGAATGAGATTGGGTTTCGTACCCACACCCAACGGCGAAGTTTCCGTCCAAGCCAAACCGGAGCGCGCGAGCCGTACAGGTACATTCAAATCCGCCCAAGGCATGCATTATTTGCCGGAATCGGTCCTCTTATCGCTGGAAGAGCTGATCTACCAAGAGTTATCTCCAAGCACGCTTACGGATGACCAGGCTTCAGCTCTGTACGCGTTCGTTATGGCCGGCGTGCGGATAAGTCGTACGGCTAAAGGCTTGACGCTCACAAACGGTGCCGAGGAGCGCAAAGTGCGCGCCGATACCGACGCCATTATGCTTCAGCTTATCGGTAAAGAAAGACTTGAATATCTGCATAAGCAGATGGAAAGCGAAGTGCTCGGCATCGAAGATGAACAGAAAATGATCGAGCTTGTTGAGCGCGCTCTTGAAACCGGCAAGTACTGGGATCCGGCCGCAGAAAAAGAAATCACCATCACAGGACAAAATTACGAAGCACTTCAAAAATACCGCAACGATCTTTTGGAAAAATTGCGCGGGCATTTACTGCAAACCGGCGTTATGGCGAAGGATCAAATTTTACCGAATTTTGGAAAGCTCTTAGCGTCGCTTCAAAAACCGTTTACCGCGTCAGCGGCCAAGGAAATTAAAGCGCCGACGCTCGAAGGATTAAATGAAATCCGCGAGAAGGGCGGTATGGCGCGACTCATCGATTACGTTAATTTTCAACAGAGCGTAAGAACGCAGGTAATCGCAGAACCGCTCGTGCCCCAGCTTAATGAAAACTATGTACAACAGTTGTTGGCGGATGCGGTTTCGTTTAGACCGGAATTGGCAGATGTTCTTGCCGAGGCGAGCCTGGAAGTTCGCGATCTCGGGATCGATAACGTAAACGCCTACGCCGATTTGAAGGCGCGGAGAATAGTTATTAACGGAGATGTTGTCGACGCGACGCATCCGGTGCTTATGCTCCTTCGTATCGTTCACGAAGCGACGCATATCTTAAATCAAAAAATATATCCCATGGAGTCTGATCTGTCGCTTGAAGAAATGTACGCATACGCAGCGAAAGACGAAGCTTCCGCGCGCCAAGCGGAGTTGGATGTATTGAATAAGTTGAATAGCTTGCTCAAGGAGCGCAAGGGCGATCAGAACGCAACATTCGAAACCAACGAAGAAATACGTGCGCATCGTATGTCTCTAGAAAGCGAAATCCAAGCTTTAGAAACGAACGGCGGAGCTAATGAAGCAGGGCTTCGGTTAATTTTCGGGTTGGATCAAAAGGCGCCTGAGTATGAAGCAACCGTAAATACGATGATGTCGGTCCTTTCGGATAAGGATCAGGCGCTTGAAACAGATATTCATATCGTTGCGACAAGTGATCTGGGAATTCAAAAATTGTTCGAAGGTAACGAATATCAACTTGCTCATATTCACGAAGTTGAATCGCTTAGACAAATTACACCAGAACTTATTGCAGGTTTTGGAACCACCGCGAACCGTGTTGTTGTTATTCACGGTGAGTCGCCTAGGCGCTACGATCAAATAGTTGTTACTAAAGGTCTCTTGAACGTGCACGTATCGGCTCTCGGCCGGACTTCTTCCGTCTTGAAAATGAGTTACTTCTTCGGGCGGAGCTTTGTCAGTCTGACACCGGATAGCCGCGCAGAATTTATTAATAAGTTGGGCGAGGCGTGGAATAAAGATACGCAAACCGTAATTTTATCGCGCCGTACCATTGAGCTGTTATTTGAGGTAATCAAGGAGGTTTACAGAACAAAACGCGCGGTGGCCGTCGCCGCGTAATGCACAGTTTAATCTGCCTCGGGGTGGGGGCATCATCCCGCGGGCGGATGCCAATGGGGCGTGTCCGCAAGGGCACGCCCGTTGGTTTTGTGAGCAATTTAAGCAAGCCCTTGAAATCACGTGATTTAGATGGTTTAATTGAACTAGTTGGTTATGAGGATGCTGTATTAACCTTTTTACGCACGGATGATGGAATGGCACGCCGGTTACGAATTAGTTTTTCACTCTCCTTAATCTCCGCTCTTCTTTTCTTTGTCGCGAGCTGCGCTACGGAGCCACTGGTTGAAAATCCTTTCAGCCAAAGTGTGGGCGCCCCGCCTTTGATAGGGTTCTACTATAAAGTAGAAGCGAGCGATACGTTATCGGGCATCTCAAAGCGGTTCAATGTTCCCGCAGATAAGATCAGGGAAGCAAACAAGCTGAGCGATGGCGGTCTCATCGAATCCGGCCAGTTGCTTTATGTTCCGCTTCAGAAACGATCTGCATTACTGAACGGTGGTACTACCACAGGTTACGATAAAAAATCTTTTTCAACTTCTGTAGTTCAATCCGACCACTTTATCTGGCCCCTTAACGGCAAGGTCATCACAAGATTTGGTGTAAAAAAAGATCAGATCACCAGCAAAGGAATTGATATCGCTTCGGGCGTTGATCATTCGGTGCGGGCGGCAAACGACGGAATTGTTTCTTTTGCGGAAAGCGAATTAAGCGGTCTCGGAAAAATGATCGTGATCGATCACGGTAGCGGATTTCAAACGGGGTATGCTCACAACGAAAAAAATCTGGTAAAAGTAGGTGAAACGGTTAAGCGAAGTGATATAATAGCGCTCGTTGGATCCACCGGGCGGGCAGCAGAGCCGTTTCTCCATTTTGAAATTCGAAAAAATCATCGGCCGGTAGACCCGCTAGAGTATCTTCGTTAATCTATTAATTGTCATCCTCGCGTAA
>OBEQ011728634.1_pt1 | contig 43266 bp, 43 predicted proteins | sample 1670901 | NCBI WGS metagenome assembly OBEQ01 (sample SAMEA104232315, study PRJEB22302) | groundwater metagenome | biome: forest; feature: aquifer; material: groundwater | place: USA | collected 2011-08-07 | depth 5.4 m
CGGCCCGCAGCTCCCCCGCCCCTTCGGGGCGCGCAATTGGCGACGTTTAGGGAAACGCCCGCCGGGGGAGGGCCGCCGCAAGCGCATTTCCTCAACACGGTGGTCGAGCTGGAGACGAGGCTTGAGCCGCATCAGCTGCTCTCGACGCTCAAGCAGCTCGAGCGTGACTTGGGCCGCCGGCCCAGCGAGCCGCGCTGGGGACCTCGCCCGATCGACCTGGACATCCTCCTCTATGACCAACGGCGGGTTCAGGAGCCGACCCTGACCATCCCGCATCCGGCGATGCACACCCGGTGGTTTGTGTTGGCTCCGCTGGCCCAGTTGGCGCCGGATGTCGTCCATCCGGTGCTCGGCCGGACCGTGTCAGAACTCCTCACGGCTCTTGGTGGACAAACGGCGTTGGGCTCATGCGGGTGATCCGACAGGCGCACCACATGGCTCGGACCGCAGCGGCCCTCCGCCGGCAAGGGAAGACCATCGGCTTTGTTCCAACCATGGGGGCGTTGCATGACGGCCACCTTTCGCTCATCCGCGCGGCCCGACGCCAGAACCGCGTCGTCGTCATCAGCGTCTTCGTCAACCCGCTCCAGTTCGGCCCCCGGGAGGATTACGCCCGCTACCCACGAGACCTGCGCCACGACCTGAATCTGGCCAAGGCCGCGGGAGCGGACATCGTGTTCGCGCCAGACGCCAGCCAGATGTATCCGACGGGGTTTTGCACATCGGTGGAGGTCGGGGGGCTCAGCGACAGCCTTGAGGGGGCGTGCCGCCCGGGACATTTCCGCGGGGTCGCGACGGTCGTGGCCAAGCTGTTGAACCTCGTGCAGCCGGCGTCCGTGTATGTCGGCCAGAAGGACTATCAGCAGGCGCTGATCATCCAGCGCCTGATCAAGGATTTACATCTGCCGGTGGCGTTCCGCCTGGCGCCGACGGTGCGGGAGCCTGACGGCTTGGCCATGAGTTCTCGCAACCAGTCCTTGACCCCCCAGCAGAGGTCTCAGGCTTCCGTCGTGGCGCACGCCCTGGAGGCGGCGAAGGCCCGCATCCGGGATGGCGAGCGTGATGCGCGGCAGGTGGCCCAGACGGTGCACACCCAGCTGTCCCGCGTACCGGCAGTCCGCGTGGAGTACGTGGCGGTGGTGCAGGCCAAGACCTTGGAACCCCTGACGAGGCTGGCCGGCCATGTCGCCATCCTCGTCGGCGTCCGGCTGGGGACGATACGACTCATTGACAACATTCTCGTCGACGTGTCATAATACCTCGTCGAGGATCGCCCATGATCCCACCACCTCTTTGGACCTGCGCCGTTGGTTCTAAGAAGGAAGGTGTGTGCGTACCAACGGCGCTGGTGGCGAGCCAAGCGCTGGACAAACGAAAGCCCGAAGCATGAAACGCCGTCCGACCGGAAGGAATTCTACGAAGGCTCGGTACCACGAAGTGGCCCGAGCCACTTCGTGGTTCAAAGAGGTGGTGGGATGATTCGCACAATGTGCAAATCCAAGATTCACGGGGCGTCGGTGACGGAAGCGAACCTTCAGTACACCGGCAGCCTCACGCTGGATCCGCTCCTGATGAAGACGGCGGATCTGGTGCCGTACGAGCAGGTCCAGGTCGTCAACCTCAACAACGGCTCGCGCTTCGAGACGTACTGCATCGAGGGGACGCCGGGGTCCGGCGTGGTCTGCCTCAACGGCGCCGCGGCGCGTTTGGCCGTGGTCGGCGACAAGATTATCATCATCTCCTACGCGCAGGTGCCCGACGACGATGTGGAGTCATTTACGCCGAAGCTCGTGTTCCTCGATGAGCACAATCGGATTCGTCAGGTGCTCACCGAGGGCTGCAGCCTCTCGTCCGGCGGGGGCTAACCGGAGGGTGATGGTCCATCCTTCCGACCAGGACAACTGTAGGTATCGTGGGCTGTGGCACCATCGGCACAGCCCTGGCACACGCGATTGAACGTGACTATGCCGAGGTGGCGACGGTCGTGGCGGTGGCCGACAAGACGCGCGCCAACGCCCTTCGCCTGCAGCACGATCTCGCCGCACATCCCCCGGTCGTCTCCCTGCCCGAACTCATCCGAAAGAGCCATCTGGTTATTGAAGCGGCGTCTGCCTCGATCGCTGCGCGGGTGGCCTGCCTGTCCCTTGCGGCTGGCCGGGATGTCCTGGTGATGAGCAGCGGCGGCTTGCTGGCAGCTCGAGCGCGGATCTACCGTGCCGCGGCGCGCTCGCGGGGCAGCCTCTTGGTGCCGAGTGGAGCGCTATGCGGGTTAGACGGGGTGAAGGCGATGGCCGTGGGCTCCATTCGGAAGATTACGCTCACCACTCGAAAACCTCCCGCCTCGCTGGCCTCTGCGCCCTTCGTGCGGGCCAGACGATTTCAACTCCACCGGCTCCGCGCTCCCCGTCTCGTCTTCGAAGGCACCCCCGCTGAAGCCATCAAGGCCTTTCCGCAAAATACCAACGTCGCAGCCACCATGACCCTGGCCGCGCTCACCCATCTGGGGGCATCAGCGGGGCCGCCGTCCCGCCCCGTCGGGCGGCGTGTGACGCCGACCGTTCGCGTCATCGCCGATCCAACCATCCGAGTCAACATCCATGAACTGGACGTCCAAGGAGACTGCGGACGGCTCATGTGCCGGGCGGAAAACCGCCCGTCAGCGACCAACCCGAAAACGAGTGAGCTGGCTATTCGCTCGGCGCTGGCCACGTTGGCCCAACGATTTCAGCCGGTGCACATCGGCACGTGACACGGAGCGGAGCGCGGCGAGTGGCGGGTGGTTCAAGGCGGATGACACCCGCGCGCGAGGCGCGGTCCGGCATCGGCATCCGACGGTCGCACGCATAACAACAGAGAAAGGGGGTGAGTCCACGTGGCTGAGAAAGTAGCGAAGGTTGGCATTAAGAAGCAGCGGGGATATCTCTACTTCATTGACAAGCAGGGCGATGTTTCCCGCGCCAAGATGGCTCGTGGTGGCCAGAAGCGTCGCAAGAGCCGGCGACGAAAGTAAGTCAGCGTTGATTGTCAGACAACCCCCGCGTGGCTTGCATCATCGAGCGGCCAGGCGGGGGTTCTCTTTTAGTGGGACCCGTCTGGAGGTTCGCTCGCCGCACCGCTGGCCCGCCCCAGCGTGGCGGGCTGCGCTTGACGGAAATGCTCACTCGCCTCGCTCGGCACCTTGCCCGTTCGCATTTCCGAACATGCGGCTTCGCAAACCTCCAGCCACCCACGGGTGGGGGAGGAGAACATAGGAGTACGCGGCTCGTCAATCCTTGCTTCCCGCTGAGGCTAAAAAACTGGTCGCTCGAACATCCACACGTGCGGCTCATCAATCCCTCGCCATCTCCCAGGCGTCGAGGAGTTTGAAGAACCCGCGGCAACCCGATATAATCATCCCACCACCTCTTTGAAATAAGCCCACCATTCGGTGGGCCGCCACCAACCGTTGATTGGTGGCGCTGCGCTGTGCAACGGCACAGCGCAGGCATTCAAAGAGGTGGTGGGATCAACCATCATGTCGGACGATGCGATTCTCATTCGCGGCGCACGCGAACATAATCTCAAGAACATCGATCTGGTCCTCCCGCGCGGCAAGCTCATCGTGGTGACCGGGCTGTCTGGATCCGGAAAATCTTCCCTGGCGTTTGACACGCTGTACGCGGAAGGCCAGCGGCGCTATGTCGAGAGCCTCTCGGCGTACGCGCGCCAGTTCCTGGAGCGGCTGGAGAAACCCGATGTGGACACGATCGAGGGGCTCTCGCCGGCGATTGCCATCGAGCAGCGTACGGCCGGCGGGAACCCCCGGTCCACCGTGGCGACGCAGACCGAAATCTACGATTACCTGCGCGTGCTGTTCGCCCGGGCCGGACAGCCCCATTGTCCCCGCTGTCGCATCCCCATCAGCCAGCAATCGGCGCAGGAGATGGTGACGCAGCTGTTCGGGCAGCCGGCTGCCACCGACCTGACCATCCTGGCGCCGCTGGTCCGCGGCCGGAAGGGGGAATATACGGAGCTGCTGCGCGGCATCCGCCGGCAGGGGTTTGTCCGGGTCCGCGTCGACGGTGTCGTGCACGATGTCGACGACGAGATTCGGCTCGACAAAAAACGGGCGCATACGATTGAGGTGGTCGTGGATCGCCTCCGCCTCGAACCGGACGTGAAATCCCGTCTGACGGAGTCGGTGGAGACGGCGCTGAAGGTCGGCAAGGGCATCGTCATTGTCAATGCGGATTGCGGAATGCGGAATGCGGAATTCCAAACGGCCAGCTTGCAAAGACGCAAGCAGAAGCAACATTCCGCATCCCGAACCCCGCATTCCGAATTGGTCTTCAGCGAGCTCTATGCCTGCGCCCAGTGCGGGTTCAGCTTTGAAGAACTCTCACCGCGCATTTTTTCCTTCAACTCGCCGTACGGGGCCTGTCCGACCTGCGATGGCCTCGGCACGCGGCTGGACATCGATCCGGACCTGGTGTTGCCGGACAAGTCAAAGTCCTTGCGCGAAGGGGCGATTGAGCCGTGGCGCCGCGGCGGCATGCACATGGTGATGTATTACACGCGCCTGCTGCGCGAGTTGGCCGATGCGCTCGCCGTGAATATGGACATGCCGTTCCGGCAGCTCGCCCGGACCGTCCAGCGCACGATCCTCGTGGGCTCTGAAGCGGAGGTCTGGGGCAGCCCGTTTGAGGGCGTGATCCCCAATCTGGAACGCCGCTTCCGACAGACGGATTCCGATTACGTCAAAGAGGAGATCGCCAAGTTCATGAGCGTCCTGCCGTGCCCGACCTGCCACGGCGCACGGCTGAAGCCGGAGCACTTGGCGGTGCTCGTCGATGGTCGGTCCATCCATGACGTGACGACCTTATCGATTGGCCAAGCGCAGGCGTGGATGCGCCGATTGACGCTGAGCGACCGGCAGCGGGTGATCGCCGGGCCCATCATCAAGGAGATTGACACGCGTCTACAGTTTCTCCTGGATGTGGGCCTGGGCTATTTGACGCTGGACCGGCCATCGGCCAGCTTGTCGGGAGGAGAGGCCCAACGCATCCGGCTGGCCACCCAGGTGGGCTCGGGGCTGGTGGGCGTGCTGTACATCCTGGATGAACCGTCGATCGGGCTGCATCCGCGGGATAACGGCAAGCTCCTGGACACGTTGAAGCGGCTGCGGGACCTTGGGAACACGCTGGTGGTCGTGGAGCATGATGAGGAGACCATCCGGCGGGCCGACTATGTGGTGGATCTGGGGCCTGGGGCGGGCAAGCACGGCGGGGAAGTGGTCGCGGCGGGCCCGTTGTCGTCGCTTTTGGCCTGCCCGCGCAGTCTGACGGCCCAGTATTTGAACGGGACCCGCGCGATTCCGGTCCCACCGCGTCGTCGACCGTCAATCGGCCGCGCCCTGCTCATCAAGGGAGCCCAGGAGCACAACCTGAAGCGCATCGATGTGTCCATTCCCCTGAGCGTATTTGTCGCGGTGACTGGCGTGTCGGGATCCGGGAAATCGACGCTCATTGATGAGATCCTGTATCGGGCGCTGGCGCGGCGGCTCTATGGAGCGAAGGACAAGCCTGGCCGCCACGATGGCATCACAGGCATCGAGCACATTGACAAGGTGATTGTCATCGACCAGTCACCGATCGGCCGCACGCCCCGCTCCAACCCGGCGACGTACACGGGGGCGTTTGGCCCGATCCGCGAGCTGTTCAGCCAGACGCCGGAAGCCCGCCTGCGGGGGTTTCGGCCGGGGCGGTTCAGCTTTAACGTCAAGGGAGGGCGGTGCGAAGCCTGCCAGGGCGACGGGATCAAACAAATTGAAATGCATTTTCTGCCTGACGTCTACGTCCGGTGCGAAATCTGCAAGGGCCGCCGCTTCAACGAACAGACGCTGCAGGTGACCTATAAGGGGCGTTCCATCGCGGACGTCCTGGCGATGACGGTGGACGAAGCCCTGGAGCTCTTTGACAGCATCCCCGCCATCGCGGAGAAGCTGCGCACCATTCAAGAGGTGGGGTTGGGGTATCTGGAGCTGGGCCAGCCGGCCACGACGCTCTCCGGCGGCGAGGCGCAGCGGATCAAGCTCTCGAAAGAGCTGGCCCGACGGGCGACGGGCCGCACGCTGTATCTGTTGGATGAGCCGACGACCGGTCTGCATTTTGCGGACGTTGAAAAGCTCCTGGCGGTCCTGCATCGGCTGGTCGAGCACGGCAACACCGTGGTCGTCATCGAGCATAACCTTGAGGTCATCAAGACCGCCGACCACGTGATTGACCTGGGGCCGGAAGGCGGCGAGGAGGGCGGCTGGGTGGTCGCCGCGGGAACGCCGGAGGACGTGGCGGCCGTGGCCGCGTCATCGACCGGCCGATTTTTGCAGGCGGTGTTGTCCGCATCGAGATCCACCCAGGACGTCCTGTCCGCGCAAGGGTCGAACCGATGACGCGAAGGCTCCGGGAGATGGTCGTGGGGCTGGTCAGCATCGGACTGGCGGGGTCCGCATGGGCCGGCGCACCCCTGCCGACCGACGAGGAGTATCTGGCCATCCAGACGGCGTTCCTCCAGGAGAATTTCGCGCAGGTCGTCAGCCTCGCGCGACCGGTGTTGAGCCGACCCACACCGCCCTCGGACGTCATGGTTCCGCTGCCGGAACAGACCTCCCGCATGACCCGCGTCTGGCTGTGGTATGCGCTGAGCCTGGAGCAGCTCAAGCGGACCAACGAAGCCCTGCGAGAGCTTGACCGGTTGAAAGCGGCGCTCGACAGTCTCGCGGATGAAACCGCCGGTCAGGTCGGAGCCGACCGGCTCTGGCCCGAGGTGCTCTTTTGGGAAGGGGAGATCAGCCGACGAGCATCCCAGCTGGTTCGAGGTCGGATCGCCTACCAGCGTCTCTTGACGACCTTTCCAAATTCTTCCTGGCGATTTCAAGCGTCGCTCGGGCTGGGGCGCATCTTGTTTGAGCAGCAGGCCTACGAGGGCGCCCGCGAGCTGGCCCGCGAGGTCGCCGCGGCCGCGCCCACCCCTGTCTTGGCGCGTGATGCCCTATTGTTGGAAGCGTTGTGTGATGTGAAGCGCGGGCAATTCGCCGAGGCGCTAGCGCTCTTGGACGAGTTGCTGAAGCAGCCGCTCGAGGCGGGCGTGCGGACGCAGGCGCTGTTCTATCAGGGTGAGGCCCTGACCGGGTTGGGTCGCTTCGACGAAGCCAGCCAGGTCTACCAGGGAGTGCTTGAGGCTGACCCGGCCTCCCTGTGGGGGCGCTTGGCGCATTTCGGGCTCGGGTGGAGCGCGTTTCAGCAACACCGCTGCCGCGAGAGCCTGCAGGCGTTCGCCGGTTATCTGTCGGCCGCGCAGGAGGCGAAGGAGACGACGTCGAGCCGTGCCGAAGATGAGCTCCGTCCGGCATTGTGGTTTGCCCGAGGCAGGTGTTTCGTGGAACTTGGGGATGAGACGCAAGCCCTGGCGCAATTTGCGGCGATTCGGCGCCAGACGCCGACGCATCCCCTGGCGATCGAGGCGTCGTTCATGACCGCGGAACTGTTGGCACGGCAACAACGGACGAGCGAGGCGATTGATATTCTGGAGTCCGTGTTGCAGGCTGAGCTCACGGCGCGTCAGCGCCGCGTGGCCCACGTGCGGCTGGGCTCGCTGTGGCTGGTGTTGGGAGAAGCGGCACAAGCGACCGCCCAGTTTGGGCAGGCGGCGGATGCGGAGGAGCTTGAAGTCAGGCAGGCCGCGCTCAACGGCTTAGGGGATACGGAAGCGCTCCTCGACCACCCGGAGCTCGCGAACCAGCGCTATGAGGAATCCCAACGTCTTGCTCCCACGAGTGAGGCCGGATTGTATGCGGCCTACCAATGGGCCCACCTCCAGGTTCGCGCGGGCCGTCTCCAAGAGGCCATCGAACGGTTCCAATGGCTTGCTGGGCAGGCCGGTGCCTCACTGGCGGCGGATGCGCGCGTGGCGCTGGCGTTTGCCCTCCTCTCCAATGCCCAACCCGACGCCGCGCGAGCGGAATTGAAGCGCATCCGCGCCGACCAACCGGCCAGCCCGCAAGCGGCGCGCGCCGGCTACTACCTGGCGCTGCTGGCGCTTCATGACGGCCATATCGCGGCCGCCAGGCGGTTGTGCCGGGAAGTGATTCATCGCCTGCCCCAATCAGATGAAGCGCTGGAAGCGCGGTTATTGATGGTGGATTTGACCGCCAATCAGACGACGCCCGAACAGGCGATGGCCAAGTTGGAGGCGATGTTTGCCTCGCTCTCAGGAATGACCAGCGCCCAGCGGGGCAAGTTGGCGAAAAAACTGGGCGATGTGGCGCATCAAGCCCGAGCGTATGCGCAAGCCATTCGATGGTATGATATCGCCTGGTATGACTTGCCGGCCCAACAAGGCGAACTTGACTATCAGCTGGCTTCCTGCTACGAAGAGGGAAACGATCTGGAAGTGGCGAACAGCCGCTATCGGATTATCACACAGGCGCCCTGGCAGGTCAGGGGTCAATTGGCGGCGGCAAAATTGATGGAACGGGGGCAACAGTGGCGCGAAGCGATGCGGATTTACGAGTCCGTCGCGCAACAGCCGGTGCCAGAAGCCAAAGTGGCCCAAGAACGGTTGATGGTGTTGGGGCGATTGCTGGCCAAGGATGCTGCGGAGCTCGTCACTCAATAACGACCTGAGAGGGCGGTGTCCATGCAGGGAAATATCTTCCAACTGATGTTCCACTCCGGGACGGTCGTCAAAATCGTTCTGTTTATCTTGCTCTTTTTTTCGACCTTCTCCTGGGCGATTATCGGCTACAAGCAGTGGTATGTCTCGGCGGCCTCCACAGAGTCTGACGCGTTTCTGCGCGCCTTCCAGGACGGGCGCGGCGCGCGTGATTTGAAGGACCTGCTGAGCACCGCGAAGACCATGCGCCTGAGCCCCATTGCGAATGTCTTCCAATCCGTCTTTACCGAACATGGCCGGGTGAACCGGGATGAAATCAGGCGTTTGTTACGACGCTACGCGGCGTTGGAAACTGCCAAGTTGGAATCGTACCTCACGTTTTTGGCCACGACCGGCTCCACCGCCCCGTTTATCGGGTTGTTCGGAACGGTGTGGGGCATCATGAATGCGTTTCGTGGAATCGGCGCCGCGGGGTCGGCATCGCTGGCGGTGGTTGCCCCCGGCATTGCCGAAGCGTTGATCACCACAGCCGCCGGCTTAGCCGCCGCAATCCCCGCCGTGGTGGCGTATAATTATTATTTGAGCCGCTCGCGACGGTTGATCATCGCGATGGAGGATTTCTCCGAAGAGCTGGTGGACCTGGTGGCCAAGGAATCGAAATGAGGACGGACCACTACCGGGGGGCGATGTCTGAGATCAACGTGACCCCCTTCGTGGATGTGATGTTGGTGTTGTTGATCATTTTCATGGTGGCGGCCCCGTTGCTGCAGCAGGGTTTTGACGTGAGCCTTCCCAAGGCCGCCACCGGCCAACGGATGTCTCATCCAAGTTCGGGACTGGTGATTACGCTGACCAAGGATCACATCATTTATTTCGATGAACAGGTGGTGACGATCAAAGAGCTTACGAACTACTTGAAGCACGCGCAAGCGGGAACACCGGTGATGATTCGAGCCGACCGCTTTGCGTATGTCGATAAGCTGATTCAGATTTGGGATCTCTGTCGCGAGACAGGGCTAAGCAAAGTGCACATTGCCACGCTACCAGACTAGTGAAGAGGAGGCCGCATGATTACAGAAATTGGCATTGTGGCAGGGGAAATTTGGCACTACCTCGATGAGCATGGCGAGGGGGGGTTTTCTCAGCTGTCGAAGGGCATCGAGCGGCCGCGGGACCTGGCCTTGATGAGCCTGGGGTGGCTGGCCCGCGAAGGGCATGTCATCGTCCGCCAGCAGGGCAACGATTTCCAGGTGACACTCCGGAAGCCCTCCTAGCGGCTCGAGCGCTGTCGGATCTAAGGGATGGAGGCCAGCATGCGTGGGGCCAAGAGTCTTCTCGTGGTGCTGATGAGCTGCCCGACGCGGCGGCAGGCCGTGACATTGGCGAAGGCGCTGGTCGCCAGGCGTCTGGCGGCCTGCGTCAACGTCATCCCCAACTGTCGCTCCTGGTTCTGGTGGGACGGCAAGGTCCAACGGGCTTCGGAAGTCCTTCTCCTCGTCAAAACCTCCCAGCGATGCTTTCCACGGCTCCAGCGACTCGTGCCCACCCTGCATCCGTATGATGTCCCTGAGATCCTCGCACTGCCTGTGGCCCAGGGGCACCCGCCGTACGTGCAATGGCTTCTGGACAGCCTCTCCGCGTCGTGACTCGACGGTTCGCAAGCCGTTGCGGGCGTCCTGCCTTGACAGCCAAACTCGCGGTGGGATATACTTTTTTTGAGACGTAAAAATCTGTGGCCCCACCACCTGCCGCCTTGCCGCAACGCGGTAGCCTCGGCTTCAGCCGAGGAGTCGCTTTCGGCGACGCGACAGGTGGTGGGGTGGTGTTCATCTGGCGAGAAAGGCTAACCCGTCGCAAGACGGGGGCGTCCCGCAAGGGATCTGGCCCGCGTGAGCGGGACAGGCAAAGCTACGGGCCCAGCTCTAATTTTCTACGGGCAGCCGAGTTGCCGACCAAGAAAATTAGTGCTGGGTTGCCGAGCTACCGAACCAGGGAGCTCGGCATTTTTATCACATGACCCCATCAGCTTCGTTCGCAGAGCAACACGAAGTCGTGGGGCTCATTGAAGGCCGAACGCCCACCGCGTTCGGCGTAGCCCACGCCATCGAGGCGTGGGCGGAGTGCCGAACATGAGGATGTTCGGCCGTTCCGCGGCTGCCCCGATGGCAGCCGCTTCAGAGGAGAGGACATGAGGCGTCATGAGCGGGGGTTGGCCTTGGGGATCGTCATCATCAGCGCAGTCATCTTCGCCATCCTGGCCTATGCCGTGCTGGAGATGTCGGTCAACAAATCCCAGCTGTCGGGCTACGAAGAGAAGCGGATCCGGGCGCGCTACGCGGCGGAAGCCGGCTTGGTGCAGGCGTATGAAAAATTGTGGGCGAATCCTGCGTATTGCCCCCCTCCAGGTGGCGAGAATGTGCTCTTTGATAGTGACGGCGATGGAACGCCAGACCAGACCATCAATATTCAGGTGACAAATTGCGCGGGCACTGAACACGAGATCAAGGCCAAGGTGAGCTTCTAAGACAGTCAAGAAGACGTTCTTCGCTCGGTGGCATGGAAGGAGCTGTTAGGGGAAGATGAAGCGGGAGGGGTTTACGCTCATGGAGCTCCTCATCGTCGTCATTCTCCTCGGGGTGCTGGCGGGGATTGCCGTGCCCACCATGCAGAAAGCCACGGAGCAGGGCTTCAAACGGGAAGCGCTCGATGTCCTGCTCACCATCTACAGCGCCGAGCGGGCCTATCTGGTGAAGGAAGACGCCTACCACGGCCCCCTGGATCCTTGCGGCGGCGGGCTGATCTGCATGGCTGAGTGGCGGACGATCGGCATGGATGACCCGAACGCGCTTCAGGCTTCTCCTGTGACGTTCAGCGTCGATGTGGTCAACGTTCCCCCGCCCCCGACCTTTAGCGCGACCGCGGACCGCGGGTCCGGAAAAACCCTCACGATCGATGAGAACCGCGTCATCACCGACGCGTGGTCGATTCCATGAAGCCCAACACGCGGCTCACGGCACAGGGCTTTACCCTCCTGGAGTTGATGGTGGCGGTGATCATCCTGGGCATTCTCGGGTCGCTCGCCCTTCCGACCTATCAACGGTCGGTGGAGCGGCGCTATTGGCGCCAGGCGCAAGACCTCCTGCACGCCATCTACGCGGGGGAGCGAGCTTACTACTTCGCCACAGGGTCCTACCATGACCCAGGGCCCTGCGACGAGACGCTGTGCGATCAGGTCGAATGGCAGAAGATCTGCACGGAGCCCCCGTTCAGCGGCTCCGTGCCGCTGGCATTCGAGGTGGACACGACAACGCCGTGCGGCGTTCCGGCGTGTTTCACCGCGAAAGCCACCCACACGTCGGGTCTGGGCGAGTCCATGACGATCGACCAAGAGAACATGCTCTGTGCAGATCCAGCCATACCGCCAAACTTCTGCGGGAGCTGGCCGCAGCCATGACCGGCTACAGGACCCGCAGGATGATGGCGGTGGAACGCAGGCGCCGCGATGGCATGACGTTGGCCGAACTGCTCACCGTGATCATCATCCTCGGCGTCTTGGTGTCGCTCGCCATCCCGACGATGGGCAGGAACATCCAGCGCGGCTACTGGGAGGAAGCCCAACACCTGCTGCAGGCGATCCATGACGGCGAGCAGCGCTACTTCGACAAAGAGGAAAGCTACAACGACACGCTGGTCACCATGGATGACTGGCGCACGATCTTCATGGACGACCCCAACTTCAACAGCATCCCGGTCGCCTTCACAGTCGATGCGTCGTCCTGCGCATCCCCACCCTGTTTCACGGCAACCGCCACCAACCAGACCACGAGCGAACAGATGACGATCAATGAAAATGGGACCCTGGACACCACAAATTGGCCAAAGCCCTGACGGAGGCAGCAGGATGCGCAGCACCCAGCATGGCATCTCGTTGATGGAAGTGCTCGTGGCGGCGGTGATTGGCACGCTCCTGGCGGGCGGAACGCTCCTAGCGTTCCTGCTGGCGACGAAGCACACCCGCTCATCGCTTGAGACGGTGGATGCCGCCGCGCTCGCCGCGCAGACGCTGGAGAAATTCCGGAACAAGATCGCCTGCGATGAGGGGACCGCAGCCGGGACCGATCCATGGTTCGACCCCGCCTGTCAGGGGCTCGCCATTGGCGCGACCTTGGACGCCGTCCCGGCTGACCATCCCATTCTCGCCGTGGATCCATCGGCCACCCGCACCTACACCGTCACCCCCGCCGATTGCGACGGAGTCGGAGGGCCTGACGATTGTTTCAAGGTCGAAGTGAAGGTGCACTGGGACAAGCCGCAATGACCCCACCACCTGTCACATCGCCAAGGGCGATTCCCTCGGCCACATGGCCGAGGGTGCCGCAACGCGGCACGGTGACAGGTGGTGGGGTGATCCCCCCAAGACATTGCGGATTTTGGTGTTTCGATTGTCGATTGCCCGCCTCACCCGGTCCCTTTCCCCATGGGGGAGAGGGTGCGGGAGAGGGGCAATCCGCACTCCGCACTCCGCAATTCGCAATCTTTCTGCAGGTGGGGGGATGACGCGACGGGGGGTGACGTTGCTGGAGTTGCTGCTGGCGGTGACGTTGGGATTCGTCATCCTGCTAGCGATCGGCAATCTCGACGTCACGCGGATGCGGCTGACGCAGGATGTCGCAGGGACCGGGGCGTTCCAGGCCTCGGCGGAACGCGTGCTGTTCCACATGGCCAAACGCCTCGAGCAAGCCGACCGGATCAACCTGCTCTGTACCGGCGGCAGCCCGAACGGACCCAGCCCGGCCTGTGTCGGCGCCGAGACCAATATCCAAATCCGGTTTCCCGATCCGAAGGCCACCAACTGCCCGTCGGTGGCCCCGCCGTCTTGCCCCGCGGTCTGCGTGGGCTGCGGGGGCCCCGTGCCGGAGCCGTGCTGTTTTGACATCCCCACAAACGCCCATTGGGTGGAATACCGCTATGACCCGGTCGCCAAGGCGGTCCGGTTCTTCGACGACTCGAATTACGACCCCAATGGCGGGCCGTATGACTGCACCAGCGTGAAGGTCATCGGGCAGGGGATGGACGGTCTCGTCTTGACCTATCAAGACGTGACGATCGCGCCCGCTGGAGGCGGCGGCAGCGAGCCGTTCACCGGCGGCGAGGACAACAACACGATGCAAATCGAGCTGACGGGCTCCGCGGATCCGACGACGTCGCAGCCGCGCTCCGCGTCGCTGCAGGTGACGATTCGCGCCTCGGCGTATACCGACGTGAACGCCAGCTCCGGCGCCGCGGGCGATGATTCGGGCACCGGGCTGCAGGCGCCCGGCCTTGGCGATATCAACCCGCCGCCGGCGCCGTGTCCGTAGAGACCATGGCTTGAGCACCACGCATGCATCCCGGAAGCTCTCGGTGATGGTCAAGTTTGCCGGGTCCTGCCCCTGCGCCATCCCATCCGTCCTTGCCGCGCCGCACTCTCGGCGTCGTCGGCTGCGGGCGGATGGGAGCCCTGGCTCCGGGTCACCCCTCAAACTTGACCACTACCAAGCTCTCTTTTGACTTGACAGAAACGCTTAATTGAGTTATACTTTCTGCAGGATAACATTAAGTTTAATAAATCTGGCGAGAAAGGCAAACCTCAGCCAAACGGAGTAGTCCGGGAGGCTGACCCCTCCTGGTGGTGAGCAGTGGGCGGGGCGTTGCAAAACGGGGGCGCAAAGCTACGGGTCTCATGGGAAGACAGCCGGGCTGCCGACCAGGATGAGATTGCCGAGCTACCGAACCAGGGAGCTCGGCGTTTTGCTATTTAGAGCCCAGGTGAGGGACGATGAGCCGCATGGCAACACTGCTTAAGGGAGGCCTGATGACTGGAGCAAGCATCGGGTTGGTCTTACGGTCGAAGTCTGTGGAAGTGATCCAGGCACGCCGGAAATTCCGCGGATTCCAGCTGGCGAAAGTGGTCTCCGTGCCAATCCCAGGGACGGACGACGCGCAGGTGGTCGAGGCGATCCGGACTGCTGTGGCCAACGCCGGGGTCACCACCACGCGCGTGGCCGTCTCGGTGCCGTCGCAGGATGTCCTGCTCCGGTCCTTCACGATGCCGCTCCTGCCCAAGTCCGAATGGGCCTCCGCCGTTCAGTTTGAGGCGCGCAAGTACCTGCCGTTTAAAACCCAGGAGTTGATCTGGAACTTCCACGCTGAGGAGCAGCGCGGCGCCAAGCAGATGAGCGTCGCCTTCGTGGGAGTTCGGGAAGAGACGCTCGATCGTCTCCAGGGGTGGTTGTCGGCCGCCGGCGTCACTCCGGCCTTCATCGAAGCCCAGTCGGTGAGCCTGGCGCGTTTGGCGGCGGCTGCAGATCAGGCGCCTGGCCGCACCTTGTCGATGGACGAGCCCAAGGACACCCCAGCCAGCGACCGGTTTGTGGGGGTTGTTGATGTCGATCTCGAGGCCAGCGTGGCCCACATTGTGATTGCCAGACAGCACGTGCCGTATTTCGCCCGTGAGATCACCCTCAAGTTCGACCGTACCGCTATACTGGAGCAGGCGGAGGGCGGTGCAGAAGAGCCAAGCGCTGAGCAGTCGGCGATGGACCCTCGCGCAGAGGTCCTGCTCAGTGAGTTGCGCCTGTCGATCGACTTTTTCAAGCGGGAGAACCCCCAGGCCGACATCAATCAGCTTGTCCTCTATGGCGACCAGGTGCAAATCGGGCCGTGGATCGGCTGGTTGGCCGAACAGCTCCACTGCCCGGTGGCGATTGGCACGCTGCCCATGACGCACGCAGGGGGCCAGCCGGTCAACTTGCACTTTGCCTGTGCGGTGGGCCTGGTGCTCCGGCAGCTTTGTTCGACCAAAATCAAGCTGGAGTTTTCTGACCGGCGGTCCGCAAAAGCCGGCCGGCCTGCCGGCTTTCCGCTGGCGGTGAAACTCGACCCCGCAACGCTGAAAGGGCTGCTGAGGCCGTTGGTCCCGCAGATGGTCGTCGCCCTTCTGCTGATTGTCGGCCTCGCGACCGTCCGCGGCCAGCAGGTCCGTGAGGCGCGGCAGCGGCTTGCGGAGACGGTTCAGGCCTTCCCGGATGTGGGGTGGGACTTAAAGGGCAAATCCCTGGCGGACCTCAAGCGGGTGAAGCAGCAAGTGGACACCCACCTTCAGATGCTGGGGAAACTGTCTGAGCAGCGGGTGTCGGTGACCGAGAAGCTCGACGCCCTGGCCAAAAGCCTGCCCCAAGGCGTGTGGTTGGAGGGGCTGAACTACCAGAATCGGTTTGGGCGAGGCGGGGATACTCAACAGGTCTTGACCCTCCGCGGAGCGGTGTTCCTTCCTGAGGAAGGCGGGGAGATGGACGTCATCCGTCAGTTTGCCGACCAGCTGAAGGAAGACCATCGGTTTTCCAAGGGCTTTGCATCCAGCCAGTTGGGAGAGGTGGGACTGGCTGAAGGGGGGCGCCAGCGGGTCTCCTATCGGACGTTTAAACTGAACTATCATTCAGCAGAACGGAAACTCTGATGAAGCCGGCGGTGGTCACAGGCATAATTGTGCTTGCATTAGGCAGCTATTTCGGCTACCATGTCGCCTACGTGAGCCCTGGGAAATCTCTTGAGCAAGTGCAGTTACAGGCGAAGGAGGCAGAGCAGGAGCAAGAGCTAAGGGCACAAGTGGCAGCTTCACTGAAAGCGCTGGAACAAGCGCGCCGGAAGTTCGCACAACGGTCTGATTCCGACTGGCTCCTTCAGGAAGTGAGCAAGTTGGGCCAAGAGGCCGGGTTTCAGGTCACGTCAATTACCCCCCAAGCACCCCAGAAAATCGGCGAGTATACGCAACTTGCCGTTTCCATGCAGCTCGAAACAACCTACCATCAGCTCGGACGATTCTTAAGCCGGATTGAGCGGACGGATTCCGTCATCCACGTAGATGACCTTGATGTCACGGTGCCTCCACGGGGCGAAACCGGGCGCATCCAGGTCCGGCTGGTCCTGAGCGCGCTGCATGTCCCTCCGGTCGCCTCCTTAATGGGGAGCCAGTCGTAAAGGCGCCTGCCCATGGACCCGACTCGGAAAGTGCGTATTGAGCAGATCCTGGTCGCGGTGTTGCTGGTCGCGTTTGCCTTGGCATTGAAGGCGATGCTAGGGAACCTCGGTGCCTCAAAAAAGGCCACGCCTGCTCAGAAACCCCGTGCCACCAGCGCCGCTCAGACCCGCCAGAAGGAGCTCCTGACACAAGTTGCGGAGCCGTCTCGGACGGCCACCGCCAACGCCGAGTCGGCCACCCGAGACGCAAAGCCTGATGAGGGTGTGGAGTATACCGCCGAGAGCTTCCGGGACCCGTTTATCAGTCTGCTGCCGGCAGAACCGGCGCGACTGGCCGAGGTCGCTTCGGCCGGGAAATCCGCCCCGGTGACCCAACCTCCTCCCGTGGTGGTGCAAGGATTGATTTGGGGTGGTGCCCAGCCGCAGGCGGTCATTGATGGGGAGACCTTCAAGGTTGGGGATACCGTGAAGGGAGCCCGGATTACGGCGATCGACCGCAGAGGCGTGACCGTTGAGCTTGAGGGTGAAACGTTTCAGCTGACCATGGCGGGACCCCAGCAGGAGCTGGCCGGCCGTCAACGGCAAGATGTGTATTCCTACTAGGAGAAGGAGGGACGCGATGCATTACGGAACCGGCTGCTGGCGAGTCGGGCTGTGCGTGGGCGTGCTGCTGTGCGGTTGGGGTGTCGCCTGGGCGCTTGAGCCCTCCAGCCACACGTCAAACGTGCACGTGGCGATCACCGCCTCGCCGCTGGACATGAGCGAGGAGCTGGCGAGCTCCGGTGAGAGCGGTCCCATGCGCATCTCGATGGAATTCGAGAACGCGAACCTGAAGGACGTGCTCAAAACCTTCTCCCAGCAAACCGGCATCAATGTCATCGCCAGCGAGGACGTGGGCAACCGCACCATCACCCTGTATCTGGAAGACGTGACGGTGATGGATGCGTTGGACCAGATCCTCGAGGCGGCGCAGCTGGTGTATACGCGTCCGGCCAGAAGCCAAATCTACGTCGTCAAGTCCAAGGCCGCCGAAGAGATGAGGCCCAGCACCCTCACGAAAATCTACCCCCTGAAATACGCGCGCGTGTCGTCGTCGCGGCTGGCTAAGGCGGTGGAGGCGTTCGGCGCCATCACGCCTTTTGAAGCCCAACAGCTGACGCAGCAGACGAGCGGGACGAGTGGTGGCGCGTCGGGGGGGGGCACGACGGGCGGCGGTGGGGGAGGTGCGTCGGGAGGCACAGGGTCGTCGTCCGCGAAACGGGACGTCGGCCTTGACAAAGTGGTTCAGGAGTTGCTGACCGACCAGGGCAAGGTCACGGTGGACGAGCGGACCAACAGCCTTATTGTGACGGACCTGCCGGAGAACTTCCCGCGCCTCGATGCCGCCATCAGGGTGTTGGACGCCCGCACGCCGCAACTCCTCATTGAAACCGAGCTCTTGGAGACCACGCTCTCAAGGATTAAGGACCTCGGGGTGAAATGGGGCACGGGCTCAACCGGGACGCAATTCTCCTTTACGCCCGCCCAAAAGGATACCCTGTTCCCCTTCATCTTCGGCGAAGGCAAGCAGAACGTCATCGCCGGGAAGTCTGGCACTACCAGTTTCACGAAGGTCGGACAGATCGCCTTGGGAACCTTGGATGCGTCCCAGGCGGCAATGACCCTCCAGGCGCTGGAAAAGGACACGGATACCACGATTCTGGCGCGCCCAAAAATCCTGACGCTGGCCAACGAGAGCGCCGTCATCCGCCTGACGAGCCACCAAGCCATCGGGTTTGAGACGACGTCCGGAGAGACGAGCGGTGTCACCACGGCGACCCCCGAGCGGGCCACGACAGGCGTCATCCTCGTGGTGACGCCGCAGGTCAACGAACACGGGTTTATCACGATGCTGGTGGAGCCGTCGGTGACCAAAGTGGTGTCCTCGCTGATCAACCCGCCGACGGCGGTGGGCGGGACGGTGGTGGATCCCAAGACGCGCAGCGCCCGCGCGCTGGTGCGGATCCGGCAGGGAGAAACGCTCGTGCTGGGCGGCTTGATTGACCGCAGCGAGGAAGAGATCCATCAACGCGTGCCGCTGCTCTCCAGCATACCCCTCCTGGGCGAGGCGTTCAAAAACAAGGACATCAACCGGTCGGCCAGCGAGTTGATCGTGTTTGTCACGCCGCGCATTCTCTCCGAGCCCGACACGACGCAGGTCGCCTCGGCGGCTGGTCCGACCGCCGCACCCGCCGCCGGACCAAACGGGCCGCAAGGACGAACGCCCACGCGACAGGAACTGATGGAGCGGACCTTAGATGAAGTCCTCCAGCAGCGGGTGGGAGCGAACGGAACGTAGTGTACGGTTTAACACCGCGTGGTATTGCGGATTGCCGATTGCGAATTGCGGATTGACGAGGGAACCAATCCGAAATCGCCAATCCGAAATCCGCAATCCCTGGCTTTGAACGAGGCACGTAAACAGAGGCAGACTCAGAATCACGGGGCCCGTCAGGTGGTGTCGGGCGTCTGAGGGTCGGACAACCAGAGACACAGCATGCCTATTCTGAAACTCGGCGACAAGTTAGGCGGCATCCTCGTCAAAGCCGGCCTGGTGAACCAGGAGCAGCTGAAGAAGGCCCTGGAGATCCAGCGGGGAACCACCAAGCGCATCGGGGAGGTGCTGGTGGAGCTGGGACTGACGAGCGAGCTTGACATCGCGAAAGCGCTGAGCAAGCAGCTCGGCATTCCGTACGTCACGCAGGCCTCAGGGCTGCTGACGCCGTCCAAGGACGAGGGGTTGGAGGCCCTGGTGCCGGAGGACTTCGCCCGCCAGCATCTCGTGCTGCCGCTGTCCAGAAATTTCAACTCGCTGACGATCGCCTGCGTCAATCCCCACGATCTCATCGTGATGGACAACCTCAGCCGGATGACCGGCTGCGAGGTGAATCCGGTGGTCACGACGAAGGCGGACCTTGAGCAGGCCATCAACACCTTCTATGGGGAGAACTCCCTCCTGAAAGAGGCCATCGGGGAGTCCTACCAGCTCCAGGATGACTCAAATGGCACGGCAACCGCCGAGGAAGAAGTCCTCAGCTTGGACCGCCTCAAGCAGGCCGCGGAGGAGGCGCCGGTCATCCGGCTGGTGGACCTCATCATCCGACAGGCCATCCGCGACCGGGCGAGCGACATCCACATCGAGCCCTTCCGGGACAAAATCAGCCTGCGCGACCGGATTGACGGGGTCCTGTACGAAATCGCTCCGCCGGCCAAGCAGATGCACGCGGCGATTATCTCCCGCATCAAGATCCTCTGCAAGCTCGACATCGCGGAGAAGCGCCTGCCGCAGGATGGCGGGTTCATGATGGCGCTGGAAGGTCAGACGATTGACTTCCGCGTGTCGACCACGCCGACGATCTACGGCGAGAAGGTCGTCATCCGGATCCTGCAAAAGCGGGAGGAGCTGCTGGACACGACGAAGCTCGGATTCGCGCCCCGCGAGCTGGACATCTTCCGCAAGGCCATCCAGGAGCCGTACGGGTTGATCCTGTTGACCGGCCCGACCGGCTCCGGAAAGACGACCACGCTCTACGCCGCGCTCAATGAGATCAAAAGCCCGAAGAAGAACATCATCACCATCGAGGATCCGGTGGAGTATCGCTTGGACGGCATCAATCAAGTGCAGATCAAGCCGTCCATCGGGCTCACCTTCGGCAAGGGGTTGCGCTCCTTTCTCCGCCAGGATCCCGATATCATCATGGTCGGCGAGATCCGCGATCTCGAAACCGCCGAGATTTGCGTGCAGGCGGCCCTCACCGGCCACCTCGTCTTCAGCACCGTCCACACCAACGATGCCCCCACGGCGGCGACCCGGTTGGTCGACATCGGCATGGCGCCCTACCTGCTGTCCTCGACGCTCTCATTGGTGGTGGCCCAGCGGCTGGCGCGCCGCTTGTGCCAGCACTGCAAGGAGGCGTATGAGCCGCTGCCGGCGGTCTGCCAGCAGTTCGGGATCACGGAGGAGCTGTTGTACCGGGCCAAGGGCTGCGACGTCTGCAATGGGACCGGCTATCAGGGACGTTTGGGGATTTATGAAGCGATGGCGATGACCCGCGCGCTTCGCGAACACATCGCCAAAGGGGCGCCGGCGCACCTCCTGAAGGAGACGGCCGTCAGCGGCGGCATGGGGACGCTGTGGCAGGCCGGCTTGAAGAAGGTCCGCGCGGGGCTCACGAGTCTCGAGGAACTGCAGGGTGTGGTGCTCTTAGAGCACGGCGAAGACGCCCATGCCAAGCTTTAGCTTCATGGCCAGAGACCGAAACGGCCTGCTGCAGACCGGCCACCTAGATGCGTTGGACGAAGATGAGGTGCTGGCGGTGCTGCAGAACCGCGGCTTGACGGTGACGTCGCTGAGCCGCGCTGATGTGCCGCAAGCCAGTGGCCGCCGCCACCGGATCGTCCACCGCTTGCACCGGAGAGTGTCGCAGGACGACCGGGTGCTGTTTTGCCAGCAGCTGGCCACGTTGCTGGGGGCGGGCATTCCGTTGCTCAAGAGTCTGGAGGTGATCTCGGAGCAGGTGGAAAGCCGCCAGCTGGTTCGGGCCATCCAGCGGATGCGGGAGGACATCGAGGCGGGCCACACGTTCCGGGACGCCCTCGCGAAGCATCCGAGACTCTTCTCCAGTTTCTGGGTGAACCTCGTGGAAACCGGAGAGGCCAGCGGGCATCTCGCGCAGTCCATGGACCAGCTGTCCCGGTATCTGGAGTCGGTCAGCCGCGTCCAGCAAAAGGCCTGGACAGCGGTGACCTATCCCATCGCCCTGATGGGGTTCGCCACGGTGGGATTCTCTGTCTTCCTCCTCAAAGTGGTGCCGATGTTCACGCGGGTCTTCACCTCCATGAACATTGAGTTGCCGTTCCTCACCAAACTACTGGTCAACCTGAGCAATTTTGCCAGGGTGTACTTCCTGTTGCTGCTGTTCGGAGCTGGAGCGGTCGGCTACGCGGTGCGGGCGTTTTTCCGCAGCGAACAGGGGCGCTGGCTGTTGGACCGCGCCACCCTGCGGCTGCCCGTCTTTAGCATGCTGTTCGTCCAACTGCAGCTGGCGCAATTCGCCCGCGGCTTGAGCGCACTGCTGGAAAGCGGGGTGCCCATTCTCTTTAGCCTCGAGATCATGGAGCACAGCGCGACCAACCAGGTCTACGGCCGGGCCATCGGGGAGGTGAAGGACTATATCCGGGAAGGCAAGACCATGGCCGAGCCGATGGCGCGGGCCGGGGTATTTCCGCCCATGATGGTGCAGATGGTGCAGGTGGGCGAGGAGATCGGGGAGCTCGGCAAGATGCTCGACCGCGTGGCGAAGCATTACGAGGAACGGGTCTCGATTTTCTTGGACCGCCTCACCGCCTTGTTTGAGCCCTTCGCCATTGCGGTCATCGCCATCGGCATCGGGGTGCTGGTGGTCGGGATGTTCCTGCCGATCTTCAGCCTGTCCACAGGCGGGGGGTTCCGCTGAGCCACGTGGGCGGGGGTACAGGGAAGCAACCGGACAACACGAAAAGGAGGGGTGGTGGATGAACACAGACAAACGCAGGCAGAGAAGGCCCCGACAGGGGTTCACCCTGTTGGAGCTCTTGATGGTGGTTATTATCCTTGGGATCCTGGCCACGCTGGCCGTTCCGCAGTACATCAAACAGGTCGAGCGGGCCCGGATGACGGAAGCCATTTCCATGCTGGGGCAGATCCGGAATTCCGAAATCCGCTATCGAACCGAGAACGGAGCCTTTACCACTAGCTTCCTTGCAATGGATTTTGATCCGACCAACGTTTCAGGCAGCGCGTTCTATACCTACGCCATCGACAGCGTGAGCACCAACATTGACTTTGTCGCCTCAGCGACGCGAGGCGGAGCCCCTGGAGGGGGTTGTATCGCGAACTACAAACTCAAGATCAACGACCTGGGGCTGATTACCGGAAAAGACTGTCAAACCCCCTAACGATAGGATCGAAGCAGTCGCGAGGATGACGGGCAACATGACGCTGACGGTCGCAACCATCACGGTTGCCCGCAGAGGAACTGCACCGCACAAGCTCGTCGCGGGTACGTGAGCAGGAAGGAGGGCTGAGGATGCCCGATACAGGATTTCTGTTTCTGAGCCTCGGTGGCGTCGGGGCGGGGATGATGTTTTTCTTGTTCCCGAAACCGCTCCAGAAGCTCAGCGGCGCGTTGGACCGGACGGTGACCAGGCTTGACGAGCACCTGATGCAGTATCGCTATGTGATCGGCGTGGTGCTGTTTGCGCTGAGCTACGGCCTATTCAAGCTCGCGCTGTGGCTGCCGGCACTGCGAGGCTAATCGGGTTCTGCACGACCGTGGATCACCGCAAGGCCCCTCGTGGTCCTGCCATCCTGGCTGAGAACGCGCGAGTCTGTTGCTTCAACAGTCTCGCTGTGCTATCTTGGTAGGGAGAGGGGCGTCGTCATGAGTGAACGTATTGTCTCTGATGTGAATATCTGCGGGGGTGAGCCGTGCGTCAAAGGTACCCGCATTCCTGCGCGGGTTGTCCTTAGCCACTTGGCCGCAAGGGACACGGTTGAGCAACTCCTAGGGGATTTTCCCACCCTCACCGAGGCCGACATCCGGGCCTGCCTGGAATACGCCTCCTACCTGGCCACTGAACACGTGGCGTAATGCCGCGTGCCATCCTCGATGAGAACGTCAGTCTGCAGGTCGCCGAGCGGCTTGCGGCACTCGGCTACGACGTTCTTGCGATAGCCAAACATCAGAGAGGCATGGACGACGAGGCGGTCTTTGCCCTCGTCACCGAAAGGCCGTGTCTTCTCGTCACACGTGACACTCACTTCACCAACCCTATCCGGTTTCCACCAGCCAAAACAGGCGGCATTCTCTACCTCGTCCATGGCAATCTCCGTGGACGAGAAGAGGCCGACCTGGTCGAGCAGTTCCTGAAGGCGCATCCTCCGAAGGTCTTTGGTGGTCGCCTGGTCTTCTTGTCCCAAACCAGCGTCAGGATTCGCTAGCGCGTTGATCGAGCCAGCACGAAAATAAAAGGATTCGAACGAAACGCAGCAGACAGTAATAACGCGGGGCAGTAGCTCAGTTGGGAGAGCGCGTGAATCGCACTCACGAGGTCAGGGGTTCGATCCCCCTCTGCTCCAGCTCTTTTTCGCCCAAGGCGAAAAAGAGCAGAGCATTTGAGGTGAGAGATTAGAAATTAGAACGCGAGACCTCAAATGCGGTCTAATTTCTCATTTCTAATTTCTGGCGTTGAATTGTGCCATTTCCAAATTTACAGCCGAGCAACAGTTTGATTCCTCCGCTGCTCCAGCTTATTTTTCGGTTTAACCGAAAAATAAGCAGAGCATTTGAAATGTGAGATTTGAGATTAGACCAGTCGATATTTCAAATGCGGTCCCATCTCAAATCTCTAATCTCTTCCAGGCATGCCGTTCCTCATTGAGAAACTCATCGTTTACCAAAAAGGTCTTGAGTTCGTCGATGCCATTACTGAGTCCACTCAAGTATTCCCGCGTGGTCAATATTATCTTGCGGACCAGTTGAATCGCGCCGCGCTCTCGATTGTGACGAACTTGGCTGAAGGCAATGGTCGTTACAGCAAAGCTGATCGGGCCAACTTTTTCCGCATCAGCCGAGGCTCATGCTTCGAGTGTGTGCCGTTACTGGAGATGGCTCGCCGGAAAAGATTGTTGAGTGAAACCCAGCACGAAGAATTTTATCGGCAGCTTGAACAAATCTCCCGTATGTTGTCAGGCTTATTGTCCTGATGGCCGGTTCGAGGCCGCCCCATCGCTTCCTCATCTCCACCGATCAGGTGCACGAGTCCACCATCACCATCGACAGTCCCCAGGAGTTGCGCCACATCCAGACGGTGCTGCGGCTGACGGTGGGTGACCAGGTGCGGTGTTTCGATGGAACGGGCGCAGAGTACCTGGGCACCATCGAGCAGCAGACCAAGCGGGCGCTTGTGGTGCGGATTGACCGCCGCATACAACCGACCGGCGGCGAGCTGACCCTGTGGCTGGCGCAGGGCCTGCTTAAAGCCGAACGGTTTGAGTGGGTCGTGCAGAAGGCCACCGAGCTCGGCGTCAGCCGGCTCACCCCGCTCGTGACCGCACATACCGTGATTCGCCTCACCGAAGACCAGGGCCGCGCCAAAGCTGCCCGGTGGCGGCGCATCGCTCAGGAAGCCGCCAAGCAGTGCGGGCGTCCAACGGTCCCACACATCGACGAGCCCCAACCGTTTAAAACGCTAATGGCCTCTCTCCAGCCGGGAGGCCTGGTCCTGATTCCCACGCTGAGCATGACCACGATTCCGCTGGCGGACGCGCTTAAGACCGTCGGACGTGTGGCGGACGTCACGCTCCTGATTGGACCGGAGGGGGATTTCACCCGGGACGAAGTGTCGGATGCGCAAGCGCATGGAGCGCGCCCAGTCTCGCTGGGACCTTTGACGTTGCGCTCGGAGACCGCCGCCGTCGCGGGACTCGCCATGCTGCGCTACGCCTTCGGCCATTGATGGTCCCACCACCTGCAGTCGGCCCGGAGGGCCGAATATTCGCCTCCGGCGAATCTGTAGGTGGGGGGATGGAACCCATCGAAGGCCGATGGGTCCGCTGGTTTCCCTGGCTGAGCTTGGCGGCCTTTGCGATCCTGTGGCTTGCCCGTTGGCCATCGTTCCCGCTCCTCCTCGATCCGTCGTATCACCTGTTCATCTCCCAACAGGCGCTGGAGGCCGGCGGGCCGCTCGCCTACGACTGGTGGGAATATGCCCCGGTGGGGCGCCCGCATTTGTATCCGCCCGTGCTGCATCTGATCCTGTGCGGGCTGATGCGACTCGGCTGCCCGCCGTTTGTGGCCATTCGGCTCATCAGTGCGCTGGTGGTGCCGCTGGTGCTGGTGTCGTTGTATCTCGTGATGCGCCGTCTGCTGGGGTTTCGCGTCGCGTTGGCAAGTCTGTGGATGGCCTTGGTGCCGTTTTCGTGGATCGTCTATTTGACAGGGGCGCTGGCCTCGCCGTTGGCCCTGACAGAGCTGCTGTGGCTGATCGTGGCGGTCGAAACGCGCCGCGTCGTCGCGGCGGGCCTTCTCCTGGGGCTGATGTTCTATACCCATCTCGGGTTGCCGTGGGTCACGCTGGCATTCCTCGCGGCCTATGCGTTGCTCAAGCCGGGTATACGTCGCACGCTCTTGAAGAGTTGCTGGGGGCTGGTGTTGGCGGTTCCGTGGTTCGTGCACGTCGCCCGCTGGAGCGCCTACCTGCAGTCCACCAAGCGCTATGGGGAGCAACCGCTTGAGCTCTCAGCGGCGGTCTTCCTGTTGGCGCTCATCGGCGCCTGGCGCATCTGGCGCTCTGCGCAGGGTCCCCGCTGGATGGTGGCGCTCTGGCTGGGGTTCTTGTTGATGGCCCAGCAATTTACCTTCCGATGGTTGAGCGGTGAGGGGTTGCTGCCGGTCGTCCTCTTGGCCGGGTTTGGCGTGGAGGGTCTTGCCAGCCGATGGACGACGTCCCGAGGAGCGCGGCGGTACGCCTCCCTCGCTCTTGCGGGACTGACCGGCCTGACGATGCTGATCCCGACGCTGCCGCTCGGCAAAGACGGGCGGTTCGCCTGGATCGACGCCACGCCGTTCCATCTGCTCAACGTTCCAGGGATCCGTCCGCATCCGCTGGAAGTGAGCCTGGATGTTTCCCTCACGGAGGCGGCGGCCCAACGGCTGGCGCGCATGACGGGCCCGCGGGAGATCCTGTGGTCGAACGCCCCCTATGCGCTGGGGCTGCTGGCGGTCCATGCGCGGCGCGCCACGTCGCTAGCGATGTTCTATGAGGTGACGCCGGGTGCAAAGGATTTTGACCCTGTGGCCGCCGCGCACGTGATCGTGTGGTTCAAAATCACGCCGCTGCCGGGACAGCCCTCGCTGCGGGAGCTGCTCCGACGCTACCCCCTTAAGCTGGTAGCGGAGGACGAGCTCATGCTGGTGTTTCGCAATCCGCTCGCCCGGGAGCTCGCGCACAACCCGGAAGCGGTCATTCCGTTTTGGCTGGCGTTTGTGGTATTATGCCTCGTGCTCGGAGTCGTCATCGGGGAGTTTTTTCGCCGTCCCCATCTACGGGAGGATCATGGCTAAAGACAGGGAAATTTTCATCAGCGCCGATGCTCAGGAGACCCGCGTCGCGATTACGGAAGACAAGCGGCTCGAAGAGTTCTATGTCGAGCGGGCAGGGGACCGGCACATCGTGGGCAGCATCTTTAAGGGGCGGGTGACCTCCGTCGTGCCGGGCATCGGGGCCGCCTTTGTGGACGTCGGCTTAGGCAAGAACGGGTTTCTCTATGTCGCGGATATCATCAGCCTCCCGCCTGAGGAAGAAGCGATCCTGGAAGGCCTGCCTGTTCCGCATCCTGGCGGGGCGCCCGCAGGCGAGCCTTCGGGTGCGCGCCAGCACGATCACCGGCGGCGGTCACGCATCGAGGAGTTGGTGAAGCCGGGCCAAGAGATCCTCGTGCAGGTGGTCAAGGAGGGTTTTGGGACGAAGGGCGCCCGCTTGACGACGCACCTGAGCCTCGCGGGACGCTATCTGGTGTTGATGTGCAACGACCCCCGGCTGGGGATTTCCAAGCGCATCGAGGACCTCAAAGAACGGGGGCGGCTGCGGGAGCTGCTGCACCGCCTGCGCGTCTCGCCGGAATCCGGCTTGATCATGCGCACCGCAGGCATCGGCAAGGGCGACCGCGAGTTCACCAGAGACGCGCGGTATCTCTCCGGCCTGTGGCAGGGGATCAAGCGGCAGGAGCACCGGGTCAAAGCTCCCGCCTGCATCCATCAGGAGTATGACCTGTCACAACGCGTGATCCGCGACAGTTTCACCGAGGATGTGCATCGGGTCATTGTGGATGCCAAGTCAGAGCTGAAGCGCCTGAGCCATTTTCTGCGCGTCCTGATGCCCGGGGTGCGGGTGCGGCTGGACTTCTACCAAGGGGACGAGCTGCTGTTTGAACGCCATGGCTTAGAGGAGCAGATTGAAGCGTTATTCGACAAGCGCGTGACCCTGCCCTCCGGCGGCTCCGTCGTGATTGAGCCGACCGAAGGGTTGGTGGCCATCGACGTCAACAGCGGAAAGTTCACCGGCCGGCGCAATCTGGAGGAGACCGTCACCCAGGTCAACAAGGAGGCGGCCGTGGAAATCGCGCGGCAGCTGCGCCTGCGGGATATCGGGGGGATCGTCGTGATCGATTTCATTGACATGGAGCAGGCCGACCACCGCCACCAGGTGATCACAACCCTGGAGGAGGCCTTGAGCCGCGACCGGGCGAAGAACAACCTCGTGTCGTTTTCCGAAATCTGCGTGGCGGAGCTGACGCGGCAGCGCATGCGGCGGTCGGTGGAAACGGTGTCGCACCAGAGCTGCCCCTACTGCGGCGGCCGCGGCACCGTCAAATCCGTCATCACGATGGCCATCCAGGCCATCCGGCAGGCCAAGGGGGCGCTCAAGGGCACGCGCAACAAGACCCTGGAGCTGTTCGTCCATCCGCAGGTGGCCCTTCGGCTGCTCCAGGAGGACCGGCCCACGTTGAGCGCGCTGGAAGCCCACGCGCACGCCAAGATCTTGATCATGTCGGACCCCAGCCTGCACCTGGAACAGGTCAAGGCGCAGGTGTCTCCCTAAGCCCCGCGCGGGGCCCGTGACGAAGGTTGACCCGCGCCGGAATCTTCGGTATCCTAGAGAGCGTGGCGAAGTGGTCGAGTGGCCCAAAAAGGCCTTGCCACTGAGCGGCCTCGCCACTCGCGAACAAAGAAGCCAGGAGCACAGATGTACGCAATTGTGGAGATGGGAGGGCGACAGTGGCGGGTGGAACCCGGCACCCGCGTCGTGATAAACCGCATCGCCCAAGCGGTGGGCAGCCACCACACGGTCGAGCGCGTCCTCCTGGCCAGCGATGGCAAGACTCTCCAGGTGGGCCGGCCCTACTGTCCGGGTGCGAAGGTGCTCTGCGAGGTGCTGGAGCATGCCCGCGGGCCGAAAACGATCACCTATAAGTTCCGCCGGCGGGAGAACTACCGGAAGACGCGCGGCCACCGGCAGGAGCTGACCAAATTGCTCGTCAAGGATATCCAGTTTGGGGACGGCGCTCCGGCATCAGCCGTCAGACCGGCGAAGACCGCAGACAAAACACCGCCCGCATCGGTCAGCGCGAAAGGCGGACCGGGGAAGACAGCAAAACCCAAGCGACAGAAGCCTCAGAAATCTGATCGGTGAGTGCTGTCCTCTAAGTTCTTCAACACCAACGGAGGCACGCGATGGCGCATACGAAAGGGCAAGGCTCAACACGCAACGGACGAGACAGCCGCTCAAAACGGCTCGGAGTAAAATGTTTTGAAGGGCAGCGCGTCCGGACGGGTTCCATTCTCATCCGTCAACGAGGCACCCAGTTTAAGCCGGGGTGGTTCGTCGGCGTGGGTGGGGACTGGACGCTCTTTGCCAAAGCGGATGGTGTGGTGCATTTTCCCAAGCCCCGGGTTGTCAGCGTTCAACCCACCAATAGCGGCACCACATAACCCGAGCCCCAGTGCTCGGATGTCCTCGCGTTTCTGCCCCGCTCGGGCACTCCTGGTGACGAACCTCACGGATAGACAGCCATGCTATTTGTTGACCAAGCGGAGATTCTTGTGGTCGCAGGCGCCGGCGGCGATGGCTGCCGGGCCTTGGACCGGCAGCCGTTCACCCGCTATGCGCGTCCGTCCGGCGGCAACGGTGGCGACGGCGGGGACGTCGTGGTGGTCGCCGACCCGCAGTTGTCCACTCTCCTGGACTTTCAATTCCGCCATGAGTTCAAGGCCCAGCGGGGCCGGCATGGCTCCGGCAAGAACAAGACGGGAAAACGGGGAGCGGATTGCCTGATTCGCGTGCCGGCCGGGACGGTCCTCGCTGACGCCGAGCACGGGCACGTCCTGCGGGATTTGGTCACGCCGCACGAGCGGCTCGTGGTGGCGCGGGGAGGGGCCGGCGGGGCGGGGAGTGCCAACGCGCGGTACGCCAGCCCCGGCGCTCCGGGCGAACAGCGCCGCCTACGCCTCGAACTCAAGCTCATCGCGGCCGTCGGACTCATCGGGTTTCCCAACGCAGGAAAGTCCTCGCTGCTGGCCCGCATGTCAACCGCGAGGCCAAAGATCGCCGCCTACCCCTTTACGACCACCACCCCGGTCTTGGGAGTGGTCTCGGCGGGCACGGACGAAGCCTTTGTCGCCTGCGACATCCCGGGATTGATTGAAGGCGCCCATGAGGGACGGGGGCTCGGCATCCAGTTTCTGCGGCACATCGAGCGCACGCGTCTGCTCTTGCATGTCATCGATATGGCGGCCGTGGACGGACGCGATCCCGTGGCGAGTTTCCACCAGCTCAACGCCGAGATGACCGCCTACGCTTCGGTCCTCGGCGAGCGCCCGCAGCTGGTCGTCGCCAATAAGATGGACCTGACGGACTCACAGGAACAGCTGAAGCGATTTCAGGCCGCCATCACCGGCATCGAGGTGGTGCCGGTGTCCTGCGCCACGACGGCCGGCATCTCCCAGCTCATCCAGCTCGTATGGCAACAACTCCAGCGCCTGCCAGTTCAAGCCGCCGAGGGGTCTGCGCATGTCTGAATCGGCGCGCGTCGTGAACCGCCTCGTGGTCAAAGTCGGCGCCAGCGTCCTGACGGACGGCCAAGGCCGGTTGAATGCCGCCCGACTACGCGCCGTGGTCGAGCAGCTCGCGGCCTGCCTGCAGGCGGACCGCCAGCTCATTGTGGTCAGCTCCGGAGCCGTCGCCTGCGGCATGGGGCGGTTGTCGCTCAAGCGCCGGCCGAAGGAGCTGGACCAGCTTCAGGCCTGCGCCGCCATCGGGCAGGGCGAGCTCATGCACCGCTACAGCGAGGCCTTTGCCGCGCACGGCGTGACGGTGGCACAGGTGCTCCTCACCGAAGCGGATTTGTCGGAGGAGCTGCGGTACCGCAACGCCAAGAAAACGCTCCAGGCGCTGATGGTCAGGCGCGTCGTGCCGATTGTCAATGAGAACGACGTCGTCGCCGTCCAGGAGATGGCCTTCGGCGACAACGACCGGCTCTCCGCGCTGGTCGCCTGCGCGGTGGGGGCCCAGCTCCTGGTGATCCTGACCGACGTGGACGGCGTCCTGCAAGACGGGCGCGTGATCGAGCGCATCGACCAGCTGAATCACCACCATCACGCCCTGGCGCTGGGCGCGTCCCGTGAAACGACGCTGGGCGGCATGGCCTCAAAGCTGGCGGCCGCCCGGATCACCGGCCACAGCGGGATTCCGCTCGTCATCGCCAATGGCACCAAGCCGGGCGTGCTCGCGGAAATCTTGGAAGGCAAACCCGTCGGAACCTTGATCGTGCCCTCGAAGGCCCGCCTGAAGTACCGGAAATGGCGGCTGGCCTTCTCCATCCGGCAGCCCAAGGGAGCGGTGGTTGCGGATGCGGGAGCCGTCGAGGCCGTGGTGCAGCGGGGGAAGAGCCTGCTCCCGTCGGGGATCCAGGACGTCCGCGGCCGCTTCCACGCGGGGGAGGCGATTGCCGTCCTCGACCACACCGGACAGGAAGTGGCGCGGGGGCTGTCAAATTTCTCCTCAAGCGATTTGACGCGCATCCGGGGGCTCCGGACGGACCGCATCGCCGGCGTGCTGGGGCACAAGACGTTCGATGAGGTGGTCCACCGGGACAACATCGTGCTGACGCAGGAGGTCGAGGGATGATCCCACCACCTCTTTGGACCAGCGCCGTTGGTCAAGGGCAGAGGGCTGTGTCATATGCCAACGGCCCTGGTGACGAGCACGGCACAGGCCTGTGCATTCGGCCGAGGAACTCTGAGATGCAACCACAGTTGACGAGTGGATGTGCTCGGCACCACGAAGTGGCCGCGGCCACTTCGTGGTTCAAAGAGGTGGTGGGATGAGCTCCGTGGTTTCCTCCTCGCTGTCGGCGTCGGAACAGCAGACGCTGCGAGCGCAGGTCCGCGCCGTGGCGGAGGCGGCCCATCAAGCCGCCCGTCAGCTCGCCCGCGCCTCGACGGACCAGAAAAACGCCGCGCTGAGCGCGATGGCCAACGCCCTGCGGACGTCGCGGGCGGCGATCCTCGCGGCCAACGCGGCCGATGTGGAGGCGGCCCGGCGGGCGCAGGTATCCCCCGCCTTGATTGACCGCCTGGCGCTGACTGACCGACGGCTCGACGAGATGATCGAGTCGGTGGACGCGGTGATTCAGCTGCCGGATCCGGTCGGCGAAGTCATCCGGGCGTGGCAGCGGCCCAACGGCCTCACGATCCAGAAAGTCCGCGTCCCGCTCGGCGTGGTGGGGATCATCTACGAATCCCGTCCCAACGTGACCAGCGACTGCGCGGCCTTGTGCCTCAAGAGCGGCAACGCGGTGGTCCTGCGGGGCGGGACCGAGTCGTTCCGCTCCAACGAAGCGATCCGGACTGCGCTGCAGCACGCGTTGGCCGCCACACGGCTGCCTGAGGCCTCCGTGAGCACCATTCCGACCGCTGACCGGCTGGGAGTGGACCTGATGCTGCAGATGGACCAGTACATCAACGTCATCATCCCGCGGGGCGGCGAGGCGCTCATTCAGAAGGTGGTCGAGACCTCGCGGGTTCCGGTCATCAAGCACGCCAAGGGCGTCTGCCATGTCTACGTGGATGATGCGGCGGACCTGGGCATGGCCGAGACCATTGCATTCAACGCCAAATGCCAGCGGCCCGCCACCTGCAATGCGATGGAGACGCTCTTGGTGCACGAGGGGGTGGCGCCGCGGTTCCTGCCCACGATGCTCAAGCGCTTCCAGGAGGCGAAGGTGGAAATCCGGGGCTGCGACCGGACGCGCCAGCTGGTGCCCGGCACCAAGCCGGCCTCCGAGGAGGACTGGTTCACCGAGTATCTCGACCTGATTCTATCTGTCAAGGTCGTGGGATCGCTGGAGGAGGCCACCGAGCACATCAGCCGCTACGGCTCGGCGCATTCGGACGCCATCGTCACCGGTGACCAGGCCCACGCCCAGCGCTTCGTGCAGGCGGTCGATTCCGCCTGCGTCTATGTGAACGCGTCCACGCGGTTCACGGACGGCTTTCAGTTCGGGTTGGGGGCGGAGATCGGGATCAGCACGGATAAGCTCCATGCGCGCGGACCCATGGGCCTTGAAGAGTTGACGACATACAAGTATGTCGTTGTCGGAAGTGGGCAGGTCCGGCAATGATAGGGCGGATTGCGGATTTTCCCCGCCTGCCCCTCGCGACGCCTGGCGGGCAGGGATTGCGGATTTCAAGCACCGGCGGGGCACCGTCGTTCTCTGTTGAAGTCAATCCGCAATCCGCATTCCGCATTCCGCAATGCTCATGAGACTTGGCATCCTCGGCGGCACGTTCAATCCGATTCACCAGGGTCATCTCGTCCTGGCGGAAACCGCCCGCGAGCAGTGTGGCCTGGAGCAGGTGTGGTTCGTTCCAACCGCGAGCCCTCCTCACAAAACCGCCCGGGCGCTGGTGGACGGCCGGCATCGGCTGGCGATGGTGCGCCTGGCCGTCCGGGGGCATCGGGCCTTCCGTGCCCGCGGCCTCGAGGTGAAGCGGGGCGGCGTGTCCTACACGATTGACACCATCAAGCTCATCCAGGCCCTGGACCCGCGGGTGCGCCTGTTTCTCATCGTGGGGTCGGATATGCTGGCGGTCACGTGGTACCAAATGCAGGAGCTGCAGCGCCGGTGCACGTTCGTGGCGGCCGACCGGCCGTCAAGCGCCAGCCCCCGGGTCCTGGGCTTGCGCGTGCAGCGGCTTGCGATGCCGCAGATGAGCCTCTCTTCGTCAATGATCCGGGCCAGGGTGCGGGCCGGACGGTCCATCCGGTATCTCGTCCCCCAAGCGGTCGCCGACTACATTGCGCGACACCGCTTGTATCGCCGGCGCCGCTGATGCTGTACGACTTCCGGAAGTACCGATGGCTTTGACGCTGCCTTTGCTCATCGCGGTCGTGCTGCTGCTATTCGTTTCGGCATTTTGCTCTATGACCGAAGCCGCGTTCCTGGCCATCAACAAGGTGCGCCTGCGGCATCTCATGCAGCGGGGCGCGCCGTCCGCGAAGCTGGTCTATCAGCTGTTGACCCGCCTGGACCGCCTCATTGCCACCCTGCTGGTCAGCAACAACATCGTCAATGTGGCGTTGACCGTGGTGGGGACCATGCTGTTCATCGATCTGTTCGGGCCGCAGGAGGGTCCCATCGTGGCGATGGTGGCCATCACCCTCCTCCTGCTGGTCGTGGCGGAAATCACGCCGAAGTTATTTGCAGCGGCGCACGCCGACCGCGTGGCGTTCACCGTGGCGTGGCCGACGCGGTGGCTGATTGCGGTGATGCACCCAGTCGTGTGGGTGCTGACCGGCCTCAGTCATGCGCTGATTCGCCTGTTCGGAGGCCATCGGCTACCCCGCTCCCCGCTGGTCACGGAGGAGGAGCTGAAGGTCATGATCGAGATGGGACGGGAAGCGGGCGTGCTGGCCGAGCAGGAGCTGCGGATGCTCCACCGGATCTTCGAGTTCAGCGACTCGGTGGTCCGCGAGGTCATGGTGCCCCGCGAGGAGATTGCGGCGGTGGAGCTGGCGTCGAAAATGGAGGACACGCTGGACGCGCTGGTCGAAGAAGGGCATGCGAGGATTCCGGTCTATGAAGGGTCGCTGGACCGGATCGTCGGCGTCATCTATGCCCGCGACCTGCTGGCCATGGTCCGCCACGGGGAGTTGTTCGTCTTATCCGATCTCATCCGACCCGTGGTGGCGGTGCCGGAGTCCAAGCGCGTGGCCGAGCTGCTCAGTGAGTTCCAGACGACCAGGACACAGATCGCCATCGTCCAGGACCAGGCGGGCCGGACAGTGGGGCTGGTGACGATGGAGGATTTGCTGGAGGAGATCGTGGGGGAAATCCATGAGGAGGCGCCTACCCGCCGCGCGCCGTAGTGTGCACGACCGCGCAAGGGCAGGGTTGACCCCACCACCTCTTTGAAACTCCCCACCCTGCAAGGGTGGGTGTCCACCGACTAGATGTCGGTGGACTGCCCCTGTGTAATTGCACAGGGGCGTCTTCAAAGAGGTGGTGGGGGTTGACAGCACTCGAAGGCTCGTGTTAGTCTTGTCACGTGAGGCCCAGACTTACGGAACATCGTGAACGTAAGTCTGTGGACGAACGTGACCCCACACCCAGCGATGCGATTGGTAGTTGCGGGATCAGCGATCCGCTGGAGTGGGGTGGTGGGGAGTAGGCAGGAGAGAAGGGGGTATGTGCTGGGTGTGGGGTTTAATTCAGCCTGATCGGTTACGTCGCCCCGAAGGGCTCCGTAACCGATGGCTTCATTGAAGGAGGAGGTATGGACGCGTATTGTGTGAAGTGCAAGGGGAAGAAGGAAATGAAGGAAGCCCAGAAGGTCAAGATGAAGAATGGGCGACCCGCCATGAAAGGGAAGTGTCCCGACTGCGGCACTGGGCTGTACCGAATCTTGAAGTCTTAGCGCCTCCGCGTGTGGACCACAGAGGTGCGCGCGCATTGAGAGTCAGCACAAGGCGGTGATCGCGGCGAAAGCCGCACTTGAGAAGCACGCCGAGGATGTGGCGATCTTGGATGTCGGCGCCCTCTCAAGCGTGACGAGTTTCTTCGTCATCGGCACGGCGGAAAGCCAGCACCAGCTGCAAGCGGTCGCCGAGGAGATCCAGGACGCCTTCCAACGGCACGGGCAGCGCGTCTGGCATATCGAAGGCGCCACCGAGCACGACGCCTCAGGGGCGGCGCATCGCAGTGGGATCTCCTGGGTGTTGATTGATGGCGGTGACGTGGTCATCCATTTGTTCAACCCGCCGGGTCGGACCTTTTACAGTCTGGAGCGCCTCTGGGCAGACGCTCCGCGCATTCCCCTCGAAACCCACGTCTAGCACCCGTTTCAAAACCGCTTGGCATTGCGGATTGCCGATTGCGCATTGCGGATTGAACGACGAGCCAATCCGCAATCCCTGCCCGCCAGGCGCCGCGAGGGGCAGGTGGGGAAAATCCGCCATCCGAAATTCCAAGGTTTTGAAATATACTCTAGCGTCCTCTTCATGGCCGACCGCCTCACTGAGACCTTAACCGAGCTCTTGCGACAAGCCGTCGGCCAGCCGGATGCGGATGTCGCCGGTGATTCCCTGCGATGGGAAGTGCCGAAGGAGCCGGCGTTCGGCGACCTGTCCTGTCCGATTGCGTTTCGATTGGCCTCCCGTCGACGACAGGCCCCGCAGCACGTCGCTGAGCAACTGGTCCGCGCCATCCAAGATGCGTTGCCGGGTTCTGCCGGTCACGGCTGGGTCGACCGGCTGGAGGCCAGGAGCGGCTTCGTGAACGTGTTCCTCTCTCGCGCCGCCCTGGCCGAGGTCATCAGCCAGATCCGCCGCCAACGCAGGCGGTACGGGACCAGTCGTCTCGGCCAAGGCCAGAGCGTCCTCATCGAATTTGTGAGCGCCAACCCCACCGGGCCCTTGAGTGTGGCGCACGGCCGCCAGGCGGCCATCGGGGACGCGATCGCTCGCCTCCTCGAATCGCAGGGTTACGCCGTGAGCCGCGAGTATTTGGTCAACGACGAGGGGCGCCAAATGGACCTGCTCGGCCGCTCGCTGCAGGTCCGGTACGCGGAGCTCCTGGGGCAGTCGCTCCCGTTTCCCGACGACGGCTACCACGGCGCCTACGTGTCCGATGTAGCCGCCGCGTTCCTGCGGCGCTACGGCCGCCGGTTTGCCGGACAGCTCGACGAGCGCAGCCTGCCCCGGTTTGTGGCGTTCGGCACGACCTGGCTGCTCCGGGGGATCCAGCAGGACCTGCGGCAGTTCCGCCTGCGGTTTGACCGCTGGGTGAGCCAGCGAACCCTGCGAGAGTCAGGGCGCGTTGAGCGGGCCCTCGCGGACCTGAAGCAGCGGGGCGCCCTGTACGAGCAAGAAGACGCGGTCTGGTTTGCCTCGACGCGGTTCGGCGATGATAAGGATCGCGTGGTCCAAAAACGTGGCGGGGAACTGACGTATTTTTCGCCGGACATTGCCTATCACCAGTGGAAGTTTGCGCGGGGCTATGACCAGCTGATCAACCTGTGGGGGCCGGACCACCATGGCTATGTCGCGCGGGTGAAGGCGGCGATGAGCGCGTTGGGCCTGCCTGCGGAACGGCTGGTGATTCGTCTCGTGCAGCTGGTGACGCTGTCGCGCAGAGGCAAACCCGTGCCGATGTCCAAACGCCAAGGGGAGTTCGTGACGTTCAAAGAGGTGCTGGATGACGTCGGGGTGGATGCGACCCGCTTTTTCTACCTCATGCGCACGACGGACAGCCACCTTGATTTTGACCTGGACCTGGCGAAGTCACAAAGCCAGGACAATCCGGTGTACTACGTGCAATACGCCCATGCGCGCATCTGCAGCATCCTGGGCTACGCCCGTGTCCGTCTGCCCTGGTGGCGGCGCTGGGGACCAGTGGAGATGGCCCGTCTTGGTGCGCCTGAGGAACGCCTGGTCCTGCGGACGCTGTTCCAGTTTCCGATGGTGGTGGGCGCCTGCGCCCACAGCCTGGAGCCGCACGGGCTGACGGCCTATCTGCAGCGCCTGGCCGAACATTTCCATGTCTTCTATGCCAAGCATCGTGTGATCAGCGAGGACGTCGCCTTGTCCCGGGCTCGACTGGAGCTTGTGCACGCCACCCGGTGGGTGCTCGCCAATGGGCTGGGTTTCCTGGGCGTCTCGGCTCCCAGACGCATGTCATCAAGTGGAGCCCCACGGGCAGAGCTCGTGGCACCCTTTCCTTCGCCCCGTGGGGCGGAATCCTGAGCGAGCCCACGGCCAGCCCGCCCCGGCGATTGCTCTCGGCGGGCAGGGGAGGCCGTGGCGCGAGTCGAAGGGCCGAGACGATCAGCGCGCAGGCTGAAGAAGGCATCAGAAGGTCCGGAAGGCCTCGGGGGTAAGGCGTCGCCGGCGAATCCAAGGGCATCGCGTGCCGTCGTCCTCATCGGGGGCTCCGGCTCGCACGCGTCAGCCTTCTGAGGGCGTCCGACATGTTCGACTATTGCCGACTCTATGTGGGCCAGCGGATTGAGTTGACCAAGTTGCTGGAGCAGCTGATGCGGTTTGACTACCGGCGCGTCGTCCAGGTGGAGGATCCCGGGGACATGGCCGTGCGCGGCGGGGTTCTCGACGTCTTCCCGGCCACCTTCGAGTGCCCCGTCCGGATCGAACTGGATCGCGCACGGATTGTCTCCATGCGCAGCGTCAACCCCGTGACATTCGAGACGCTCGACCGCCACTCCATGATCGTCATCCTCCCCCGCCAGCTGCGGATGCGAGTGCAGGCCGCAACCCTGGGACGGACGGACATCTCCGCCGACGCGCCGTTCGAGTCGTTCGTGGACGTGGAGGAGGGGGACCTGGTGGTGCACCTCGACCATGGGATCGGCCGCTTTGTGGAACGGACCTCGCTGCAGACGGCCGACGGCCAGACTGACGTCATGGTCCTGGAGTATGCGGACGGCGACCGCCTGTACGTCCCGCTGGACCAGCTCCACCTGGTGCAGCGCTACGTCGGGTTCGGCACCCGCCAGCCGGCCTTGCACAAGCTGGGCGGCGCCGTGTGGGAGCGCGCGAAGACGCAAGCCTATGTCGGCGCCTGGACCTATGCCAAGGAGCTCCTCGTGTTGCAGGCCAAGCGGACGGCGCTGCCCGGCCACGCCTTTGCTCCCGACCACGACTGGCAGGCGGCCTTTGAACGGACGTTTCCGTTTCGGGAAACGTCCGACCAACTGACGGCCATCGAGCAAGTCAAGCGAGACATGGAGCGGCCGCGGCCGATGGACCGGCTCCTGCTCGGAGACGTCGGGTATGGGAAGACCGAGGTGGCCTTGCGCGCCGCGTTCAAGGCGGTCATGGACCACAAGCAGGTCGCCATCCTGGTACCGACGACGATTCTGGCGTACCAGCATTACCGGACGTTCACCACCCGCCTGCAGGGGTTTCCCATTCAGGTCGAGATGCTCTCGCGCTTCCAGTCCGAGGCGGCGCAGCGGCACATCATGGACGCGTTGAAGACCGGCGGCTGCGACATCGTCATCGGCACACACCGGCTCTTGTCGGGCGACATCCGCTTCCGGGACCTGGGCCTGCTGATTATCGATGAGGAGCAGCGTTTCGGGGTGCAGGCCAAGGAGCAGCTCAAGCGCTGGCGAACCCAGCTGGACGTGTTGGTGCTGTCCGCGACCCCCATCCCCCGGACCCTGTATCTGGCTCTGATGGGCACGAAGGAGATGTCGCTCATCACGACGCCGCCCGAGAACCGCCACCCGGTCGAGACGGTGGTGACCGAGGACGACGACGCCTCCCTCCAGCGGTGGATCCGGAAGGAATGCGGCCGTGGAGGACAAGTCTACGTCGTCCATAACCGGATTCATGACATCCATCGCCTGGCGACTCGGATCCGAGCGTTGGTGCCGGAGGCGCGGGTGAGCATCGGGCACGGCCGGCTGCGCGAGGATGAACTGGAGCAAACGATCATCGACTTCATCGAAGGGCGCGTGGATGTCCTGGTGACGACGACCATCATCGAGTCTGGCATGGATATCCCCAACGTGAACACGTTGATCGTCCACCGGGCGGACCAGTTTGGACTGGCGGATCTCTACCAGCTGCGGGGGCGGGTCGGCCGGTTCACGCGCAAGGCCTACGCCTACTTGCTGGTGCCGCAGGGCAGCGCGCTCACGGAGGAGTCTCGCGAGCGGCTGCGGGCCATCATGCAGCACACCGAGTTGGGCGCGGGATTCAAGATTGCGATGGAAGACCTCAAGCTGCGCGGAGCGGGAAACTTGCTGGGCGTGGAGCAGCACGGGCACATCACCGCCGTCGGCTTCGACCTCTATTGCCGGCTGCTTCGGGAGGCCGTGCGGCAGTTGCAGCAGGACCAGAACCGGATGGTGGAGACAGCGGCATGAGACTCCTCAGCGGCGGCGCAGGGTTTCTGCGCGGGTGCATCGCAGGGCTGGTACTGGGTGGGCTGATGGGCGTGCCCAGGCCTGCGGGGGCGGAGACCACCGACCGCATCATCGCCTTCGTCAATGACGAGATCATCACCGAAGGCGACGTCAAGGCTCAGATGAGCGCGCTGCTGGAACAAGCTGACCATCAGGTGCCGGATCGGACGAAGGCCCAGGAACTCCGGCAGGCTGTCATCCAGCACTTGATTGAGGAACGCCTGATCGTGCAGGAAGCCCGGCGGATGGGGCTAGCGGTGTCGTCGGAAGAAGTCCAGGACCGGCTCAGAGCCATCCAGCAGCGTTCGGGCACGCCGGAGGTCTATGCCAAGATGTTGCGGGAGGCGAACCTGACTGAGGAACAGCTCAAGAAGAAACTGCGGGAGCAGCTCTTGGCCCAGAAAGCGGTGACCCAGGAAATCCGCGCGAAGATCAGCATCAGCCCATTGGAGCTCAGCCGGGCCCGCACGGCCTCGCCGCAGCCGGCCGAGGCCGGCGAGGAACTTCGCGCCTACCACGTCCTGGTTCGGGTCTCGGACAACCGAACGCCTGAAGAAGCCCAGGCGCTTGCCGCGCACCTGCAAGAACAACTCCTGAACGGCGCTGACGTCAACACGCAAGCCTCGCGCGACGCGAAGACGCCGGGTGTCGAGGGCAGCGTCATCGGTTGGGTCCATCGGGGCCAGCTCCTGCCGGAGATTGACCAGGTCCTCTTCGGTTTGAAAGAGGGTGGAGTCTCCCCCCCCATCCAGACGCACCTGGGGTCCCACGTGGTCAAGGTCATTGAACGCCGCCGCATTTCAGCGGCTGACGTTGCCGCCGTCGATGAGCGCCTGCAGCAACAGCTCTACCAAGCCAAGTTCCTCAAGGCCATGGAGGAATGGCTGCAGAGTCTCAGACGTCACGCCTACATCAGAGTGGTCGATGGTGCCCCCGAAGCCAGCGGAGGCTAGAGTGACGTCAGCGCCCTCCGCCATGCGGAGTGCGGAATTCGGAATGCGGAACATCACACGAGTAACTCCGCACTCCCCACTCCGCAATCCGCACTGCCAAGGCGTTGAAATGACTGCTCAGTCTTCACTCCGTCGCCCCACGCTGGCGGTTACCGGTGGGGATCCGTGCGGGGTGGGCCCCGAGGTCATCCTCAAAGCCCTGACGGGCGCCGCGCCATTGGAGGCCCGGCTGCTCATCATCGGGGACCTCGCCGTGTTTGAGCAAACCGCGCGACGGCTGCGGCTGCGACTCCCGCGGTGGAGGGTCGCGTCCTCCCACGAGCCGCCGGGGGCATGGGGCCATCCGTTGACCTTCATGGATTGCGCCCATCGCGGAGCGTTTCAGCCGGGACGGTTTTCGGGGCGCGCGGGTGCAGCGTCAGCGGCCTATCTGGATCGCGCCATCGGCTTGTGGCGCCAGGGACTGGTCAACGGCCTTGTCACGGCTCCCGTCACCAAACGGGCGGTGCAGCAAGCGCGGAGCCGGTTCAGCGGGCAAACCGAATACCTCGCCGGCGCGCTGGGCGTGCGGTGTCCGGTCATGATGTTTGTCTCGCCGCGGCTGCGGGTGGTCCTCCTGACGCGCCATCTGCCGTTACGCGCGGTGGCCGCGCGCGTCACGCCCACCCTGCTGCGACACACCGTCACGGTCACCATGGAAGGGCTCCGGCACTGGTTTGGCATCCGCCGTCCGCGGCTGGCGGTGTGCGGCGTCAACCCTCATGCGGGAGAAGGCGGACTCTTCGGGGACGAAGAGCGCCGCGTGCTCCTGCCGGTGCTTCGATATTTCCATCGGAAACGCGTCCGGCTCGACGGCCCCTTCGCCGCTGATGGATTCTTCGCCCGCCTTGTTGACGACGGCTGCGGCGGCTCGGCGTCGGCGTGCGGGTATGACGCGGTCGTCTGCTGGTACCATGATCAGGGATTGATTCCGTTCAAGCTGATGGCCCGAGACATCGGGTGTCAAATGACGTTGGGTCTGCCGCTGGTGCGGACCTCGCCCGATCATGGCAGTGCCTTGGATATCGCCGGCACGGGGAGGGCCCACCCAGGCTCGATGCGCTATGCGCTCCATCTCGCCTGCCAATTCGCTTCGCGCTCGAGCCTGCGTTGAGCGTCATGCACACCAAGACTGAGCTGCTGGATCTGCTCCAGGCGAATCGGCTCACGCTTAAAAAGCGGCTCGGCCAGCACTACCTCATTGATCCCCACACCACCCGCCGGCTGGTGTCCAGCTGTGAGCTGTCGCCGGAGGATACCGTCGTCGAGATCGGGGCGGGGTTAGGGGCGCTGACCAACGCGCTGGCGGACGCGGTCCGCGCAGTGGTCGCCGTCGAACTCGACCCAGGGATCTGTGCGCTGCTCAGCAGCCGCCTGGCGGGGTACTCAAACGTCCGTGTGGTCTGTGAAGACATCTTGTCCTTCGCGTGGTCCGCGTATCCAGGGGCCAAAGTGGTGGGGGCGATTCCGTACCAGATTACGTCGCCGATTCTCGTGTCGCTGTGCGAGCACACGCCGCAGGTCGCGAGCGTCTGGCTGGGCATGCAGCAGGAAGTGGCCACCCGACTGACGGCGCGACCGGGCACCAAAGCGTTTGGGCGCCTGACCGTGCTGGTCCAGTACCGGTTTGTCGTCGAGCAGCTCATGCGTATTCCGAAAGCCGCCTTTTTTCCGCAACCCAAGGTGGATTCGGCGTGGGTCCGCTTAACGCCGCGGCGGAGCCCGGCGGTCGCCGTCCGCGATGAGTCGGTGTTCTTCGCGGTGGTTCGAGCCGCATTCGGCCAGCGGCGTAAAACCCTCCTCAACTGTCTACGGCATGTGACCGGACCCGGTCTCAGCCGTGAGGCGGCCGTGGAGGCGCTCCGGGCGGCCGACTTGCCGCCGGCAGTTCGCGGAGAGGAGCTGTCATTGGAGGCCTTCGCACGACTGGCGGACATCTTGGCAGACAAGCGGTTGGCGTAAGCTTATAATAGCTACGATGGGTCACTCCTCAGCACCCAACGTTGTCACCGTGCAGGATGTCGAGCGCGTCGCGTACTTGGCGCGCCTGCAGCTGCAGGAACCGGAACTGAAGCGGCTGGCGGCGCAGCTTGACGAAATCCTGCGGTACGTCCAGCAGCTCCAGACGGTGCCAACCGAGGGGATCGAGCCCACGAACCACGTGCTGGCCCTGTCCAACGTCACCCGTCCGGATAGCCCCGAGGCGTCCGTGGCGCCGGAAGACGTGCTGAGGCTCGCGCCGGCCCGCCATCACCAGTTCTTCAAGGTGCCCAAGGGCATCGAGACATAAGAGTTCCTAACAACATACCGCGCGAACCGCGTTGCGCGCGCCACGCGGCCGGATCCCAGGAGCGACGACGATGACGTATCAGAGACAGCGATACGGCGAGGCCGAGACCCTCGCGGGTCTCGGCACTCCCGGCCCCCCGCCGCCTGCGGCGGGTCCCCGGGCTGGGTCGGAGGAGCGACGACCGAGCCGGGGGCCCCACCGGCTGGCGGGGTGGCGAGGAAGTGCCGCACGATGCCGATCGTGCGGC
>OBEQ011434459.1_pt1 | contig 43197 bp, 55 predicted proteins | sample 1670901 | NCBI WGS metagenome assembly OBEQ01 (sample SAMEA104232315, study PRJEB22302) | groundwater metagenome | biome: forest; feature: aquifer; material: groundwater | place: USA | collected 2011-08-07 | depth 5.4 m
ATCCTGTGTATTTTCAGTTACGAACAGAGTGAGTATATTTTACCGCTCCCTCAGGAATACTCCTAACGCCTCCCGGTCCCTAGACAAGTAGTATCTCAAGCACGCCGTTTTGTTAAGCGCAACGATTTCACCCAAGACTGTCTTATCCGGCTACGAACGCTTTAGGCCAAATAAATGCGATCCCCACTCGTGGCGCAGGTGTTACCGCGGCGGCTGGCACCCGTCTTACCCACCACTTATTCGCCAAGTTATTTACACTTGGCAAAAGCCCATGCAAAGCATGAGCACTGGGAGTTCCCCTATCGCACTTCCGTACATTGTAGAGGTTTCGCGCCTGCTGCACCCCGTAGGGCTAGGGTCAGTGTCTCAGTACCCTTCTCCGGGCTACCGCTCTCACGGCCCGTACTGATCGTAGGTTTGGTGGTCCGTTACACCACCAACAGCCTAATCAGCCGCCAACTCATCCTTAGGCGTTACCTTTCAGCAAGAAGACATTCCAGTACTTCTTGCCCATCCGGGTTTACCCTCAGTTTCCCAAGGTTGTCCCAGACCTAAGGGCAGATTATTGACGTGTTACTGAGCATTCCGCCTGGGCTCTTGCGAGCCCTCTGACTTGCATGGCTTAGTCGATCTCCCATAGCAGCAATCTTCCGCAGGATCAACGGAAATTAAAATTTCATAATCCTGTGCATTTTTTTGGTTCAGTAAAAAATCTTTTAATAAAGATTTTTATTCCAAGAAAAAGGATATTTATTCTCTGTAAAAACAGAGATTTGTAATCCATTTTCCGGAATCGCAAGTCTAAAACTTATTCGTCCAATTGGAATTGGATCACCTCATTCATACTCAACATTACTTGAGCATACATTTTGGATGTACTCTGGGAAAGTAACTTATTTATAAATGTATCGGAATTAATGTTGTTTGAAGAATATAAATAGTCGATAAAGCAGAATTCTTCGACGACAAATTAAAGATTAAGAAAAGAACGATAAACCGAAAATAAGAGGAAAATGAAAATTAATCTTAAGCTGCTTGAATCTTACGTCTACGTTTGGCTTTCTTAATCTTCTTACGCTGCCATTTCCAACGCATTTGACCTTTCTTTTTCCAACGTCGTGAGCTTCGTTTCATCTTTTCATACGGAGAAATGACCTTTTTATAAATGTTTCTATTAGGAACAGGATAAATATCTCAAAATGTTTTTAAGTGCGGTTAATCTTCGGGATAAAGTGCCCCAAAAAATAATTGCATTTACTGTCGAAAATTCCAGAGCTCATCACCTTCTTCCCGTTGAAGATTCATTCAAGATTTATAACACAAAAGCGCTAAAAATAATTACTGTTGCCGACGGAATAACACGAGACCCCATTGGTGTACCACACCTACCTCTCCCCCATCAACTGCTAGCCGAGATAGAATTTGTTGAAAAGTATCCCCGACCAAGCCCTGCTAAAATCGCCGCAGATACTTTTTGTAAATCTTTTATCTCTTATCTTAAAAAACAGAAAAATGATTCAGTAGAAAGGATAGCCAGTGCTTTTTCTCTCGGAAATTTAAAAATCAAGAATTTAAACAAGAAGAAGAACCCACATCCAGACTACCTTGAACGAGATCTTTGGGGTTGCGTTGCCAGTGCAGGTTTTATTCAAAAAGATAAATTGCACTACGGGTATATCAGTGATTGTGGAGTTTGTATTTTTGACAAAAAAGGAAACCTCAAATTTAGAACAACGAATGACAAAGACAAAGCCGATAGACTCCTTGACTTTAAAGGGAAAGATTGGCGCAATCCGAAATGGAGAGCCGAACGGAGAAAAGAATATCGCAACAATCCCAATAAAAAAGTAAGAGGAAAACCGGCTTCATACGGCGCACTTACTGGAGAAAAAAATGCTTTGTTCTTTGTGAAAACCGGAAAACAAAAATTGCGTACGGGAGATCACATCTTCTTCTATTCAGATGGAATGGAGAAAATTCTTTTCTCAACAGAATTTCAAGAAATCTTAGCTACAACAGAATGGGACAAACTAGAAGAATTATGTAGAAAACTTCATCATACGAAAGAAGGTGCTGAAGCAACACTTGTCGGAATAAAGTTTTAGCAGATTTCTCTCAGAGCAGAATATAATTGCCCTAACACAAAAGATCTTTTTCCTACCCGATATGCAACTCGTTCTAATGGGGATAAAGATTGTTGACAACTAGCTAAGCCGGAGAGTTCACACCTTACTCGATCCATTTCTCGATACATTCCTTTAAGATCATCAGCCGTCCAGTGAACTTCAAAAAAAGCAGAATCATAAATATCGGTCCGATAACAACCTAGTTGTTCTTCTTTGTGTCCTGCCCGATAAGCATCTAAACAAGATAAAATACCCATTAGATCAAAAGGAGAGATATTTCTTTATAAAACTTTACACTAAAACATTACACTGAATCTTATCAACACAAACCATCTTCTCTCTTTCCCAGCATTATGATTCACGTACTTTACAAACCGCTGGACGTTCTTTTGTCGACGAATAATCAGCAGAGAATTAGCTTTAATTGGCAGTTTTAATGCGTCTCCCGTTCCATTAACATACGTAACCTGACCACCACCAGAAGAATCCCACTTCTCGGTGAAATCAAAAATAAGATCCATTCCCGGTTTTTCTTTATAGCTGTCATTAAGGAGGGTGTAATCACGTGCAGAGAAAGAATAAATTGTAAGATTTAATAACTTAAATTTTTGACCAATAATAGTTTTAATAAAACCAGTAAACTCCGAGGAAGAGAATACGTTCTGCAATTCCGGAGATAACCGAGCATGAGCATAGCTATGAAACAGTGGTTTTTTCTCTTTCTTTAGAGGTATCTTCTCTAAGATTTTTTTAACACGTGAATACTGCTCATCATCAAAAAAATCAAAGAGTATAACATGAGGAAAATCTTTCTTTTCGTGAAATGATGATTTGATCTTCTCAACATTTTCGAGATAATACTTATTGATCATAATACCACCCACTAAGCGTAACTCGCTTTTTATCAGACAAGACCTCTTCTACCTCGTGAAATGATTTTTTGGAAACGTTACAGAAAACAAACGTATTTACCATCGGTTGAATTCTCTTAACGATTGAAGTGGCACTTTCCTTCTCGGAGTTATACAACCCCAACGCCCCACCCTCTTTCTTTTCTAACGTCGTGAGATAAAGCATGAATGCCACTTTTCGTTTCTCTAAATGATCATCGTGGGGGAGAAGATGATGAGTGGAGGTATAGAGCGAACCCGCAAGATCAATCTTTCGAGGAACGAGTTTAATACCCGTAATTGCTGACATTAAAGACACAAACACAGAAGAAGAGAGAAAAGTTCTAAAATCTTGGAGAACTTTATTTTTTGTTCCCATAAGATCATTTGTCTGAAAAAACGTAAAGAGATCAGAATCTTTCAAATGAAAATCTTCTTTTGACAACGCTTTTTGAAGAGTTGTGATTTTGTCTAATCGTAGAAAATCTGGAAGAACTAAATAAGGAAACGGTTTGTTGGTGAAGAATTTTTGTTTTCCATTAATTAGAAAAGAACTCTGGAGATAAGAGGGAGAGACCCACTCCTGAAGAGATGATGTTTTCATCTATCTTGTAAAAGCGATAAACAATATAAACATTTTCCTATAAATTGATCAATCTGTCTCACCCTATTCCAAAACAAATTTAATCTTAGAACGCTTTAATACATTTATCAGAATAAAATGTCACAGGTAGAAAAATGGAAATAGATTACATGGCCGCTTTACAAAATGGACTTGGAAAGACGGCTTTTGAAGGCTTGCACGACGCCTACTTCATCCGCGGCATGGCGAATCAAAAAGCATCATATAGTGCCGCTCTGCCACCAGACGATTATGCTTCACGAATGCAACGTACTAGCGGACAGAGTGGATCGGGACCCAGAATGGGAATTGGTTATGCTCTTCTAGGATTAGGCGAAGGAATGATCTATTCCAGCAGTAGTGAAGGTAGCCCATTATACTCTTCTGAAAGAAAAACAAAAACTACGCACAACCTTGACAGCATCGCGGATAAAGAATGTGTTCGCTGCGGTAAAAAAAATGACAGCCCATACCCGCACTGCGATGATTGTTTAGTAAAAATGAGTACAACCAAAAGGTAAGAAATGAATTATATCCTTCAAAAAGAATATACACAGAGGGGAAAACAGGAATGCTATTCCTCTGTTAGCAATAGTTATTCCTCTCAAAACAGTCCTCAAAAAACATTCTGTTGCGGCAGAAAAAATGCTGGGGCGCATCTGCAATGTGGCGGCTGTCCAGAGAGGTAATTAGAAAACAGAAATCATTCTCTTCAACTTTTCAAAATCCTTTTCCATCAACTTTCCAATCTTTGGAAATCGCATCGCTGCCGAGGGATGATACGTGAGAAAATACTTTTGGCTATTCTTCACGACAATCGTTCCATGAACGTTCAGTAAATCTTTTTTCTCACCCAAAGAAGATTGGATCGCCGTACTTCCCAACAGAACAATTAAAGACGGCTTAATCAATTCAATTTGTTTATCTAACCATAAATCTTTACACGTTTCCCATTCGTTTTTTTTAGGAATACGACTAGCCAAAGGATGACATTTAACCACGCCCGTAATGAAAACGGTCTTTCGATCTATCCCGATCTTATTCAATATTCCTATTAAAAATCTTCCAGATTGACCTATAAAAGGTAAGCCTTGTCGATCTTCTTCCGCACCGGGTGCTTCACCGATGAACATTAATTTAGCATCACTTGGTCCTTCACCCGGAACCGCTAACGTGCGAGACTTCCATAACCGACATTCAGTACAGCGACGAATTTGCTCCGCTAACGAAAACAGTGTTTCAGCCATTTCATTGTAGATAATAGAAAAGAATTTAAAAGGGTTTTGTCTAAAAGCAGAAGAAAAAGGAATACCCATGCAAAAAATTCATTTCGATCGTGAAAAGAAGACTCTCGTTGATGAAGTAGACACTGTTTTCTCTGGAACAAGAGTATCTGATGTTGTTAATACGACTCATTTTGAATTGTTATATAGAACTCTTGCGCATGAAAAAGCGCTCGAGAAAGTCTTGGATAAAGCAACAGAATATGGCGCCGATACCTATGAACTTCTTAGCTTAGGATCTAGAAGTGATTTAAATGGAAGTCTGCTTTATTACGAGGCCACAGCATCCGTTATCTTCTACCAATCAATAAAAACAACAAAGAGGGAATAAACTATGACAGGATTAACAAAAATTGTCTTTGATGAAGAAAGAAAAGTGTTAGTTGATGATGATAAATTAGAATTCAAAGGAACGAGAATTTCGAAAGTGGTTATGGGAACAACAACTTCCTATTCAACCGCAGATTCTGCCGAGAACATCGCGATCTCAAAACTAGAAGATCTCGGAAGATTAAGATACCACGCCGATGCCTATGAACTAATCTCTCTTAGTTCCAGAGATGAAAGTGGAATGGGAGAATATGATCTACCGAGTTATGGTGCCACCGCACGCGGGATATTTTACAAACGAGATTAACTCTTCTTTCTTTGTTCTTTAATTCTTTCCCAAGTCGTCACTTCTTCTGCCGTATGCGATTGAAAATTAAAGAAATGATAATACGGCAGTCGTTCTTGCATAAAAACGCCCGGCAAATAGCCGTATTCATCACTCATATGTCCCTCACCAATCTTCAGCAAAACAGTTTTATCTCCCTGCAATTCTTCATAAAGCACATTAAGAATATTTAGATCACGAATTTTAATATATTCTTTAAACATCTCTTTTGCATCTACCAGATGCGTAGCAAAAGCCAACAGAAAAAAATCTGCTTGTGGCTGCATTCTTTCTAATAGCCAATCGAGATGAACACAAGCATTATAAAAATGATTTGGATTGTACAAATTTTTTGTAATTCGATCATCTTTCAGAAATTGCTCCATCAACAAACGTTGTTCTTCTGAGACTGATTTTCGGTTCATTTTCTTCTTACAATAACGTACAAGAGGACGATACAAATCCAAGTAATCCCTAAACCCCAATTGGTCTTGAATATCACTTCTTCCTTCATAAGGAATATCCATCCCCCTCACTTTAATACCCAGAGCGTTTACGGTATCAACAATCTCCCAGAAATTGGGAGAGGTAAACGAAGTAATTTCGCCTAGAGCGTCAGTGCTCTTTACAAGGAGATTAAAAGAAGGGTCATAAACCCAATCGGGAGTGTGTCCCTCCAGCAAGACCACATTTGTTTTTGTTAGCCCTAAAACATCACTTTCAGAAAGAAGCCTTTTTCCAACTAATTTCCCTTCTGCCAACGGATGTGGATGAGGCTCATAGAACGATCCATCCTCCGTCGTTTGACGTAAAATACTATATGTATGTGTTAGACCACAGACAAATACCTTGATCCCCGACTCTTTTGCCAGATCTATCTGTTCGACAATACGTTCAATATTGTTTCTCTGTTCACGATCCATCGTTAAGAACACTTCTTAGCCAATAAAACTAAGAGGAGCAAAGAGAATTTAGCAAAATTCTCTAAATATCCAGAATAACATTGGCTTGCCAGCCTTTATCAATTTTCTTTACTTCAAACTGATGCATCGTCACCGCTTTAACATCAACTTTAGGATCGTGGCGCGCAATATCTAATTTTTCACCAGAGGCAAAACAAGTGAGATTCAATTTTCCATTATTTTCATCTATAGTAATTTCAAACTTGCTAAACATCAACTGTTTATAATCTTTGAAGAAAATCAGTTCATCCATAAAATCAAACAGCAAGCGGTCGACTTCTGTGTCTTCAACGAGGATCTTAATCTTCTGTTTAGGGAGAACCTTGGCTACATCGACCATCGTCTCTTCCACCGCTAACGCGCACTGCTCAAACAATTCGGGCAGCGTATTCGCCTTTGCCACAAAGAAAACATCTGCCGTATGATCCAAAAATTTGTGGAAAGGTCGATCCATGGGTTTATCATACAATCGGAGGTTTTAAATATTTTGTTATCGTAGAAGCTATGTGGCAGCAAAAAAGAGATTTATTTTAATCGGATCAATCGTCTGTCTCGTTCTCTTTGTGATAATCTCATCCCTCGTTCTTAATAACGGTTTTGTGGTCTTATTTGATCATACTGTAAATCAAATGACGAGTAGCGCGCAAACCCCGCTGGGCACTTCAATCATGGTCTTAGTCTCATTTTTTGCATCAACAATCTTCGTTGGACTGTTTTCCGCAGCACTACTCACCTATTTTTATAGCAAAAAACAGAAACCAGAAATCTGCTCTTATCTCAAAACCGTCTTTCTCGGCGTCATCATCGGATTCGTTATTAAGAATATTGTGCAACGCGCACGACCAGAGAATTTTCTCGAAACAGATTATAGTTTCCCCAGCTTGCATGCTACTGCTTCCATACTCTTATACGGCTGGCTGTCATTCCATTTCTGGAAGCAAGGCCGAAGAAGAAAAGCCGTTGCCCTGCTTTGTGTGCCGTTACTTATTGGATTCAGTCGCCTTTATCTCGGCGTGCATTGGTTTAGCGATGTTCTCGGAGGGTTGTTGCTGGGGGGAGGATGGCTGTTGGGGATTCAGTATTGGAACAAGTGTAACGTTATGAAATCACCGGCTACTGTAAAAGTAAGCAAATGATCTTTTTCTAATGCGGCACAGAGTTGGAGCAACCAATCTTGATCTTGAAGAAGGAAATCTTCCTTTATTTTTTTACCAAGATCAGATAAGAGAATCCTGCAATGCTCATTATTCCTCACAAATTCCACAATTCTTCCCCGAAAAATTCTATTGGGGATAAATCTGCCATTTTCATACACCCCTTTCTCTTTCTTCTTTTCCGCCACGTAGAGAACTTTTTCTTTCTGTGTTTGATAAAGAGAAGCAAACGCGCAGGAAGAACGCAACGGACAAGAAGGACAAGTCGGCGCATCTCTCGTACAGACTAAAGAACCAAAGTCCATCAACGCATTATGAAAATCAGAACTTCTCTGTTCGGGAATATTCTCTTGGACTAACAAAAATAATTTCTCCTCTTCTTTCTTTCCCAAAGGAGCGCCCTGATCTTTTCCATTGAAATAACGACAGAAGATTCTTCGCACATTAACGTCAACTGCGGGTTCACTAATATTGAAAGCGAAACTGTTAATCGAGCCCGCCATATACACTCCAACACCAGGCAGAGAACGAAGCTCAATGGCAGAAGAAGGAATGATTCCAGCATACTTTGCAACTACTTCCTGCGCGAAGCGGTGGAGCAATAATGCCCTTCGATTGTAGCCCAAACCACTCCATGCTTTGATCACCTCTGCTGATGAAGCGGCTGCCAGAGATTGAATTGTCGGAAACAGAAAGAGAAATTCTTGGTACTTTTCTATCGCCCGCGACACTTGTGTTTGCTGAAGCATGAATTCCGAAACGACGACGTGATATGGATCAGTTGTTTTTCGCCACGGAAGATCACGTTTATTTGAGGAGTACCAAAGTAAGAGAGATTGTGAGAATTCCGACATTATTGATCCACTCGAGATTCTAAGTTTGGAGGTGCTAGTGATTTTCTAACCCCACTAATTAGTTCAGAACTATTCTGATAAAGAGTGGAATTTTTTTCATACCAATCGAAAGAAGTACCCCAGAAAAAAGAATCGGCAATTAAATCTCGAGCAGTATGGAGATGATAACCTTTAGCTAGTGCCGTCGAAGAAGTAGCTTTAACACAGTACGATGCATTAATTCCCATCACAATCAAATCCGTTACGTTCCAACTTTGAAGCTGTTCATCAAGAGAGGTATTGTAAAAGCCATCATCTGTTGATTTCTGTAACAGAAGATGAGTTGAAACGAGATCAATTTCGCCTTGCAGACAAAGAACAGTTCTACCGCCATCAAAAAAATCATTATTAACTTCCAAAACAGCCACGGGAATACTTTCTTGCACACACCACTGAAGAACCACTTTTTGCGCTGAGAAAAGTCCTTCTTGAACACCTTTCTTGTAGAATCCTAAATAAAAAGGCTGCATATCAATGAGTAAGGCCGCATATTTTGAAGTAGACCATTCCAGTTGAGGAATTTGTTCTGGTTTCTTTCGCTGAAAGAATGGAAAGCTCATAGAAAGCTTTTTTTACACTACTTTTAAAATCTTTTGCTATAATTATTCACTTTTAGGATGAAGAAGAGAAGATGCAACACCATGGAGGAGCTTTTCAGAGGTCTTATTAAGAGTCGCATTTTTTGTATATCATTCAAAATTAGTCCCATCTTTTTCACCACAAAGGGTGGAATGACTCGCAATTAAATCTCGTGCAGTATGAAGACGATAGTTTTTCTCCAATGCACCTTCAGATGTACCCTGAACACAAGCAGAAGCATAGATCCCCATCAGCAAAAGATCAGCAGCATTCCACAGCCGTAACTGTTCATCCAACGAAGTTGATGCTAAGGCATCAGTAATTGTTTTCTCTAGCCGTAATGATCTCGGAACAGCAGCGATTACTTCCTGAAGAGATGCCGTCGTTAAACCATAGCCGCGATATTCAACTACAACAATGGGAATATCCTGCGAAGCACAAAATTTCAGAACAGCTGTTTGGGCGGAGATAATCGGCTCTAGATCAGAATCAAGATAACGAGAGAGAAACCTTTCCTGCATATCAATCAATAGTGCGGCATAACTAAGTTCACTAGGTTCTAGTTTCTTTCGGCGAAAGAAGGGAAAGTTCATGGAAAGCTTTTTTCTACAGTACTTTTAAAATCTTTTGCTGGAAAATGTTTAAACCACAATCAGCCAAGAGAAGATGCAACACTCTCTAAAAGTTTTTTGTTCGTCTTGTAAAGATTGACATGTTCTTTATACCAATCAAAACTAGTCTTACCTTCACCACAAAGAGTAAAAGCGTCAGCAATACAATCTCGTGCAGTATGGAGATGATAGCCTTTCTGCAACGCTTTTTTAGATGTATCCTGAACACAAGCCGAAGCATAGATACCCATCACTAAAAGATCAGTGACGTTCCAACGACGTAATTGTTCATCCAAAGAAGTGAAGGCAAAAGCATCGGGAACAGATTTTTCCACAGTTAGTGTTCTTGGAATGTCAGCAATAACTTCCCGCAAAGAGAAGGCTGTCGAACCACAGCCATAATATTCAATAACCACAAGAGGAATATCATGCGAACCACAAAACCTCAGAACAGCGGTTTGGGCGGAGATAATTGGCTCTAGATTATTAACAGTATACCTCTTCAGAAATCTTTCCTGCATATCAATCAATAGTGCAGCATAACTAGACGTAGAATGTTCTAATTTCCGTTGACGAAACAGAGGAAATACCACAAATAACGATGGTTTTATCTTTAATTTAAAATCTTTTGCTCAAAATGATCAAAAAATCGTCACAATCGTTCAACTATACTAAAATTCCCAAAAAGTCGAATATTTAATAAGGAATTTTATATACAAAAAATAAGAAGAATATCTTATTTTTGTACATAAAGATTTAATCTTTATTGTATATAAAATGCCATTATTTGTTCAGAATCTCTGGCATTTTAGTATAAACTATCACGATGAATGGAACTTTTGATCTTTTCAATAAGAAGAGAACTATTTTCGTAAAGATGAGTATTCTTTTCGTACCATTTCGATAAAGGGACTCTACCAATATTTTCACTAGAAGAATACATTCGCGGCTGAGCAATACAATCTCGCGCAGTGAGCAGGCCATATCCTTTACGTTTAGCATCAATTGCCGTGCGTTGAACACAAGCCTCAGCATTGATACCAAGAAGGACAACGTCAGAAATCTCTAAGCTACGAAGATAGTGATGGAGATCAGTTCCAACAAGGGCATTATCTGCTGTTTTTGTAAAAGTCTCACGTTTAGGGAGACGTTCCACTTTCTCCCGTAAATAATCTGTTGTTAAACCATAACCTTCATATTCTATGACTGCCACAGGAAGAGATTCTTCACAACAAAAATCAAGAACACGCCCATGAGCGGAGATAAGCATTTTCTGATCTTCTCGATGATGACGTTGCAAAAAACGGTCTTGCATGTCAATTAAGAGTACAGCATAGCGCAATGGACTAAGCCTCAATTTTCTCCATAATCTTTTGAACATAATAAAGACTTATCAGAGTTTATTTAAAAAGTCATTGGAGAAAAATTCTACGCTCTTCTTCCCACAATCTTTTTCACTAACTCGTGCTTCAATAGAATCTCTTTCTGCCACGAACGGAAACCGTCCAAACACTTCGTCTCGACCATCTGCCAAATCTGATCATTATTAATTACCATGTGACCCGGTAACTCATACGCCTGCCCAATACTCTTGCGCAATTCCGCCAATTCTTCTATCCAAGAAAATTCTTCCGGCGAAAGACGTTTCGATTGAACAAGATCATACTCTTCTCTTCCTGCATTGTTTACTTTCTGCTGCAATACTCTTGCTTCACTGCGTACAATTGGATGAACACCCTGCAGCCGCGTCCAATCAGGAGGAGGATTCTTAATCCATTCCAATAATAATTTATTGCTAAAAACAAAAAAGACCGGCTTGTCTACTTTCATCGCCAATCTCTGTCGTTCATCAAATAAAACATGAAGACGTGCACGTTCCTCTGGAGAACAGCGTTTTGCACCAGGCAGATCAAGATAGTGCTGTTCTTCATAACGGAACTCAATTTCCTCTAAATGTTTTCGTTCCTGCTCCATCCACGCATCTTTCTTTTGCTGCATTAATTCTCCGAGAAATGTATCTTTTAGTCTGAGAAGATGCGCCGTATCACCAGCCGCATATTGGAGCATCGCCGGCGTCATCGGACGTCTCGTCCAATCTACCCGTTGAAACTTACGATCTTTTTCAACATGAAAATATTCTTCTAATAACGCGCCGAGACCAACTTTTTCTTTTCCCAAAAGCATCGCCGCTAGCTGTGTATCAAACAAATTTTTCGGCCGGCACTGAAACTGATGATGAAGAATACGCAAGTCAAAACTGACATCATGAAGAATCTTGAGTACTTTCGGATTCTCTAAAACATGGACTAACGGATCAATTGTCTTTAACGCCAGAATATCGACAATCCAGTTTGCTTTTCTCGTGGAAACTTGAAATAACGTAATATATGTGCCATAATGATGAAGATTATTCTCACATTCCAGATCGAACGCAATTTCTGCTTCTTTCTCCCAAAGTTCTGCCGCTTCGGCAAGTTGATCGGGGGTTTGGATGAATGTGAAAATGACCATAAATAGATAAAAAAGAAGAAGAGTTCAAAAATGTTTCTGAATCACATAAAACAATTCATTAGGAATCTCCACCAGTGTATACGTCCAACCCAGCCGTTGACATAACCATTCCATCCAACGTCGACGTGGTGCAGTCATCGTCTTCCCCGACATCGTCTTCGTTGCAAAACTAACCACCACAAACCGCGCTGGCACACGCCGCAACACTTCTTCCGTCACTTTATGTCCCTTGCCGCGATCTAAGACATCAGTCATCTTGAACAAAAAACAAACATTGACCTTCCGTAATTTCTCCAGAGAAGCAAAATGGAGTACATCCAAAATTTCAGCCACTCCCTTAAACGAATGGTTCAAACGATGCTGCGTTCTAAAAAACTGCTGCAATAAACTAATTTCTTCTTCACTAATATCATAAGCATAATATTCTAACGTGGGCAAATCCATTAACGAAATAGAGAACGGATTAATCCCACAACCGAGGTCAATGATTTTCGTTGGTATTCCCGTGATCTTCCAGATTTTCTGATACAACTCTTCATAATGTGCCAGCCGTTCTTTGGTTGACGAATGTGTCGCCAGAAGGCGCGGAATATAAATTGCTTGCTCTGCCAAAGACATTGTTGCTATTTTCTCAACTAATTCCCGTCGTTCAGCTGCTCCTTGCTCAACGCGAAAGAGACCATAAACACGACGCAAGATCGCTCTCACTTCTTTAATGATTTTTTTATAATCAGCAGAACGAGGATTTCCTAAAACAGAAATCATCTTGGGAGACTTTAGGAAATAGTGAAACAATTGATCTTGAACAAACGCATCACTCACTTCCCGCAACTCTTTCTTTTGCTTAATCGCCTTAATTAACGCAACCACTCTTTCTTCGGGAAGATCTGTTTTTCCTATATGCATAGTATCAGCTAAAGAATGAAACTATAAAAAACTATTTAAACGCAGCCTACGTTGTTGATATAATGAGTTCAAATAGACAATGGAAAACAACGCTTAAGAAAGCCTGGCACTATTTTTGGCATGAAGATACTCTGGGCAGCTGGTTGTTAAATATCGTAGTCGCGTTTTTAGTCATCCGCTTTCTGGTCTATCCAATATTAGGAGCCGTCTTGGGAACAAATTTTCCGATTGTTGCGGTTGTCAGCGAAAGCATGGAACATAGTATCTACAACGATGCCATCTGTGGCAATCAGCGATCTGATTACAAAGAATCATTTGATAACTATTGGGACACCTGCGGTAATTGGTACCAACAACACAATATCACTAAAGAACAATTCTCCTCGTTTTCATTCCGCGACGGCTTCAATAAGGGCGATGTAATTATTCTCTGGCGGGCGAATCATTTGAAAGTTGGCGATGTTCTCGTCTTTCAAGCCTCTCGCGCTCAACCGATTATCCATCGTATCGTCGCCATTAAAACAGAAAATGGAAAAACATACTATCAAACAAAAGGCGACCATAATGGAGATAGTATTGCTTCAGTCTTAGGCGAAACACATATTGACACGAGTAGGATCGAAGGGAAAGGGGTAATTCGTATTCCCTACTTAGGTTGGTTGAAGATATTATTTGTCGAAGCGCTAAAACCGTTTGGAGTTAATATACAGAGGTAATTCTAGAGCCACAGTAAGTGAAGAGGCAGTGAAGGTGTTTTCCAATCAGGAGGCGTATCGGGGGCGCGCCACATTAAAAAATCATACAACAGCACTTTTTTTTCTCGTGGGAAATAAATACAGTTACGATCAACAACATCCTCAGCAATAAAACCAAGTCGCTCAGCTTTTTCAGCCTCTTCTTCTTGTAATTTTCGCGCAAAATTATATTCCTCACGATTATCTAGGCCGCATAATTTATTCATGCAAATACCGCCACATATTTGTTCCATGACAAACGCCGGATGGCGACGTAATCGCCAAGGAAATGAAACTTCAAAAACACCTTCCGGTCGAGGAACAGAGATGCCATTACGATACAAACAATCAGCGACATGATACTCATGTTGAGCTAACTCTAAAGCATTTGGATAGTAAGAACTATACACCTTTGCAACTAAATTCCGTTTTCTACTCACAACAAAGACTTTACCTTGATGTCCTTTTCCAACACGCCGTGAGAATAAGTCTTGTTTCGGAAAACGAGGGAGATGATCTTCTAGTGTTGTCATGATCTCACTTTCCCTTCGGCAGTAAGATCTGGCAATCCGAAAAATGACTCAACCGTTGGTTCTAACCACGTTTCTGTAGATTCCAACTCCATCCGTGGTGGTCTGCCAAAATCAATCAGAACTGCTCTCGCTTTCTTTAATTCATAGAGAACATTTAAATTGTGACTATGGTCTGCTAATCGAGCGCCCAAAGCCTGCACTTTTTCTCTTTCACTTCGGAATAAAGATTGAGCATATGATCTTTTTTCAGGACTATCTATGAGACAATAATCATTTCCGTCAACACGTTCCATGATTAATGCTGGAAGCAGAGGATGATCTGGATACGCTCGCGGTAAAGGAATAGCAAAGACCCCGATTGGTTTGGGCACAGAAATAGCATGCTCGTAAAAGAAACGCTGCACTCGATATTCCCCTTGAAGATCAGCGATGTGATGAGGGAGGATGTTGTAAGGAGTAGTTCGAAAAGCATTATCCAGAACCTTTGCTACTAACTTCCATTGACGATCGATGATAACTACTTTTCCCATGTCTCCGGAATCAAAAATAATCGGTCGCTCATCCAGATCAGTAAAGACAGGAAGATCATTGATGGTTGTCATTCTTTCATCCTCCAATAACTGAAATCAAATAACGTGACACGTTCAATCTTTCCATCATTAATAGTATAAAGACAATTTCCAACGTGACTGCAATCTTCGAAAGAAACAAAGCCTGCTTGTTCTGCCTTTTCTCTTTCAAGAGCATGAATTTCAACTGCTTGGTCTCTTAAACGAAATGGAAGTTGATCATATCCATACCCTTCAACGTATTCTCGAACAAAAGCAGGAATTAAATATGGGGGAAGAGCTAAACGAAAAAGACCAAGCGGTCGTGGAACAGAAATGCCAGCTTCATATAAACTTTGATTGACACAAGCATCGTTATTTAAGTTAGAAAAATAATGTTTAGCCAAGGGATCATCTGGGGATATGTTCATCACTTTCGCACACAAAGGAAAAGATTGCGAATCAACAGAAAGACGGTAGATAGTTCCTTCTCCTCCTCTCTCTATTTTTTGTGCTTCTGTAATATGTCCAAAGAGAGGAAGATCATCAATCGTCGTCATTTCATCCACCGCGCAAAGTCAAATAAAATCATCCGATCCTCTTCTTCTGAATAAAAGGCATTATACACTGAAGCATCTTTTAGAACGAAACCAAGATCACGCGCTTTATCGAATTCTCGATTTAATTTGTGATTTAATTCATTACGGCGAGAATAATTCATCCACTTCCTGAGAAGCTTATCGAGTCTCGGCGCGTGAATACGTTCCATGACAAACGCCGGTTTCTTTACTAATCCACCCCATAATGAAATGGTATAAACCCCCTCTGGTTTTGGCACAGAAACTCCGTTAGAATACAGTGTAGACGCAATATTAAATTCATGTTCCGCTAGATGATCATTATTTCGCGGAAAAACTTTTCCCACTAAATCATCTCTACGTCGAACGGTATAGACAGAGCCATCGACACCGATCCCTAACGAGCGGTGGAAAAAATCTTCATTTTCTAAATGAGGGTAAGTTTTCATGTTCTCCTCACCCATAATCCAAAATCAATTAACACAGCACGTTCTAAAGAATCATTCTCCACTTGGTATAAAACATTACGCGTACTATAAAAATTATCAAAACCCCTAAAACCTAATGCTTCTGCTTTATCACTTTCTTGAGCATGTTTTTTTTCTGCCTCTTGATGTAAACGTTTTGGAAGATCGCAATAGTGTGATCCATAAATAAATTCCTGTACAAAACCAAGAAGAAACGTTTCAGCGTTTAATGGTGAAGGAAGAGTTTCAAATGAAGACACAGAAAAACGAAAAAGACCAAGAGATCTCGAAACTGAAACGCCGCCACGATACAGATCATCAGCGATCCCCGCTTCTTTCTGAACTTTTTCATACTCTTTTTCATTTATTCTATTCCTAATCTTAACACACAAATGATTGTCAAGCCGATAAATTATTCCTTGTTTTCCATGATCAATCTCAGTCGCCTTTTCAAGAGGTTCAAACAGTGGAAGAGCATTAATGTCCATAACCCATCAAAAACCACCCTTTTTTATAAACTTTACCCCTAGAAAGAGACTACTGTAATAGAGAACACAACTAATAGAGAACGCAGGAAAGCAAATTATTTAAACCCCACCCCTACTTCTCTGAAAACAAACAACAAAGGTGAAATTAATGTTCTGTCCAAAATGTGGTTCAATCTTACGTCCCAAAGACAAAGGCGGCAAAAAAGTTATGTTCTGTAGCTGCGGCTTCAGTAAAGCTCCCGGAGAAGACGATAAAACAAAAATTACAGAAACAGTTGTCGGCGCCAAGAAAATTGAAGTTATTGAAACACTTGAAGTAAATCCTAAAGTCAAGATTCTCTGCGACAAATGCGGCAACAAAGTCGCCTATTACTGGACGCAACAGACGAGAGGAGCAGACGAACCAGAAACTCGCTTCTTCAAATGCACAAAATGCAACCACACTTGGCGAGAGTACTCCTAAATGGACACAGCACCGCAACTGCTCCAAACACTGCAAAAAGAACAGCTCTTCCAAGATTGGCAGAAACAGCACGCTAAGAGTTTTCTCACCCATTTTTTTTGTCCCATTTCCGCGAAAGGAGAATTAAAGTCAACCTGGGAAATTGGATTTTATAATCAAGCTTCACAGAAGATGACGATTTTTGTTCAATTAGCGCAAAACGGTTTTGAAATAAAACCAGAGGACGACGTCTTCAAAAAGCCAACCGACAAAGTTGAACCACTAAAAATGGACAATATCAAAATCAGTTTTGAAGAAGCCTGGAAAATCTTTCAAGAAAAAGTCGTGGCAGAATTTCCCCATGAAGTGATGGGCGACGGCTTTATCATCATTCAAACGTTGAAGAAAAAAACATTGTGGAATTTTACATTCATCACCAAATCAATTAAATTCGCCAATCTCAAGATTAATGCTGTTGATGGCAATGTTGAAGATCATCAGGTCGTGGAATTAGTAGATAAAGGGAAGTAATTCTAATCGAGCATATGGCTTCAAACCATAGTACTATGGCTAAAAATAGATAATGGAAAAATAAATAACAAAAAAGAAAACAATTAATCATCCTAGACAAAAGAAAATAGAACTTTCAATCATTTTTATTCAACACTATAGTTTAGATGGCAACAGTCTTTATATAGCTCATTCATTTCTCAAACTCTCGATAGATGTAGAAAAAAAGAGGTGATTGATGTCCCATGACCAGCAGTAATAACAATAAAGATAAACCAAAGATTTCGTATAAAGCAAAAATGGGATCTCAGAAATTAGATTCATTCTTTCCAGAGGAGAAGAAGGAAGAGAAAGAAAAAGAAGAGTAAATTTTTTATTTTTTCTAGTTATTAGAGAAGAATATCTTTTTTGACATCCATTCTAACAAAAACGCCATTCTCCTGAAATCTATCTGCTTCAATCCAACGGAATCTCTTTCCTGTTGCAATCTTAATCAGATGAGGTATGTTTGGTAGGGTATTGAGTTTCTTTAACTCCTCCGAAGATACCCATTTATTTAATCCTTTCTTAGTTTCTTTGAGTAAAGTCCATTTTGGATTTGTTGCCTTAACTATAAATAATTGATGATGATAAGAAAATTGATTATTTACGTACGTTTTGGATGAGAATAGCCCTTTTAATGCTACATCACAAGTTAAACCGGTTTCTGTCTTGATTGATTCATTGGCTTGTTCTAGGATATAATTTGTTGATCTTAATTTACCACCATGAAGACCCCAATATCCATAAAAAGGTTCTTTTGTGCGATGCGTCATTAGATATTTATTATCTTTCATAATCACAGTTATAACTGCAACAACCGGAAATTCACAGTGCTCGCCGCTCTTTTGTTCAACGTAGGCAACGTGTTTCTTTCCTTTTAAAGTAAGGATGTATTTTCCATCATTTGCTTTTTCAACTAAACTTTTCTTTTCAAGTACTTTTAGATGATAGGCAAATTTATTACTTGGTCCTAGCTTCTTCCACAGTTCGTTGAATGTACGTTTTGGTTGATAACAAAGGGTTATGAGAATTCTTTTTTCAATATTTTGAATAGTAATATCTTCCATTTCATCAAAATGTACGCTAAGATCGTGCCATTTATTCTTCATCAGCAAGAGAGTTTTCGTCTGGTATTATAAATATTGAGGATAATTTCAATCAGAATCACCAGAAATTGCCTTTCGAAGAATTCGCCTAACATCAAGCATATGTGAATGCCCATTTCTATCTTGAGTATTTATATGTGGTCGAATTTGGTTGAGGATAACTTCAAGTGGATCGCTCCCAGATGATTTTTCCGCTAATTTTTTACCAACCGCAGTACAACGGGGATTATCCATCCCATTAATAGTATTCCAATGGGTCATAACCAAAAACTTTAATGATCTGGGATTCCGTCCTCTCCAAAGATCATCAATCAGTTCATGAGCGGGAACATATCCCCCTCTTACTTCCATAATGTAATCAAGCAAGAGATTTTCATCTAAAGCATATTGAGATGAAACCGCATTCGGATGACGAGCTAAGATCGGTAATAATCCTAATTTGTCAATGGTTAATTCTTCTCTCTTATACGCATGAATATGAGGGCTTTGTCGCAGAGACGATGAGTCCTGATTGATCTGTGATCTAAGATATGATTCCGATTCGATTGCGGAATACTCCTCACACGTTAAAGTTAGATTTTTATTTTCTCCTATTTCCGGATTGATAGAACCTAGAAATGGAAGTGGATCAAGAACAATTTTAAATGTACCACTATAATGAACAACACGTCCTTGATACTGGATAAATTCCCAACCTCGATATTGAAGATCATCGACAATAAGATCACCGGATAAGAAATTTTTTTCCTCAAACCACTTCTCTTTCATTTCTGGATCACCAGTCCTAGAAACCCGGAGTTGTTGCCGCCATAGCTCTGCCGTGCTGAGCGGAATATATCCTTCAGAAAGCATCTTCGGAAAGAGGAATTGAACAGCTCCAGTGTATGTCGGCGCAGAAGTAATACTGCCATCATCATTGATATAACTTATCTCTCCCATTACAACAGAAGCTTTTTTCTTTAAATCCATAATTCATCCCTCGCTCGTAATTTTATATTTGTCTTTTTATTATCACTAAAAACTACAACTCTCAACCATCTGATTATAAAGATAATCTCAAATCCATTTGAGCTACGAGAATTTTTGAATGAAATACCTCTTTTTTCCTTTTCCATCTTGTAATCTCCAATATTTCCTAAACTCGCATAATGCTCCTTCGATATTGGTAATAGAGAGAAAAGGATAATTGGAATAGGCTTGTTTGTAGGCAATCTCTTGCCATGATAATTTTTCGCTTAATTTCTGATGAATTGTTGGTAAGATTTCTTTCTGCAATTCATATAAATAATACAACTTCTCATTCAATTTTTTTCTTGATAACTTTCCATAAAGTATTTCTAATCCCCATTTTGCTCCTGGGCCAATATTCACAAAATCATTATCTGTCCACTTCTGCTTAAACCAATTGAAATAGGTTAAATCGGTCCATATCTCACACGCTAAAAATGGCCCAACCATCGGTAGCTCCACAAGATACGAGAAAGATCCCTCTGGCGTTTGGCTCGCGTCGATATTCTCAATCAATAATTTAAAATCAATTTGGAAAATATTATTCAAAATATGTTCGTGTTTTATTCCTTTTCCTCCAGAGGAGATAAGATAAGCATTATTAAAAATCGATCTTGTTTTTCTTAATTCATTGAAAGTAATCAGTAGTTTATCTTTTAAATTGCTATCTAGTTGAGAAAATGGTGTTATACTCAAATCTTCATACAGATTCATCAGATTAAAGAAGCGATAAAAGATGACATTAAGTAAGATTGTCTTTCTATCTTTAATATCTTTCAGTTCTTCAATAAGATAAACAGTACACTTATCCAACTCTCGATACATATTAATGATTTTATAGGTCTTCAAGACAGGATCATCTGTCCAGGGATAGTCTTGCTTTAAAAAAAAACGTTTGTACCAGATTAACTGGCGTTTGTAAACGAATTGAAAAAAATCTAATTCTGTTGGCATAAAGAAAAAAAATCAAAAAGATATATTAAATCTCTGTCAATTAAATTTGAGTACGTTCTCAATATCCAATAAACCCCGTTATTTCTTTTTCAAAAAAGCAGAAACAATTCTATAAACATCTTCATGTATCACTGCTATTTCTCGAGGTCTATCACCCTCAAAGCAAACAACTTTCTGCCAGTTTTCAGATTGATCGTGTTCCAGACAGAAAAGATAGGCCTGCTCTGCTCTTTTGAGATGATTAACATCCGCTTCGTGAATATCCTTTTTTTTTCCTCCAACATACGCTCTCGCTTCTTTCTTATCCACCAGTGTTTGCCCGATTTCAGGAGTCATATGCAATAACAACGTCAAATCCGGAACGGGGATTCCCAATATAGAATATTCTAACTCATTAAGCCAATTGAGAAATGATTTCTTCTCACCATCGTCATCTAATTTCCCTAATTGGTGCCCTTTATTGGCAGAGACATAGCGATTTGAGACGACATCTGTTCCTTGCTTTAACCAATCTCTAATTTGAAAACTAGCAGCATAGCGATCCAACGCGTAAAATAACGACCCTTTCTTTGCACCAATCTCAGAGAGTTCTCCAAACTCACCGCGAAGGTATCGCTCTACAAACTGTGCAGACCAATTCCCATACTGCGGAAAATCAGCCATTTCTACTTTATGCCCTTCACTCTTCAAACGCTCAACCAATAATGTAGCTTGAGTTTTCTTTCCCGCGCCATCAGTCCCATCAATAACAATAAATTTTCCATCATTTACTTTACCCATCAAGCATCACCCTATTCTTTTTTAAAACAAAAAACAAACTCAAATCACCCGTTCATAATCATTAACCTCTTTCCTCCACACCTTCACACCACAGTAACGCTCTCCTTCCGGACAAATCGGTTTCAGGCCCGCCAAATTACGCACACCACACGGTGGCAGTAAATATTTTCCAATCTGCGGATGAACTGCGGCGATCTGCTGTGCCTCATCGACGCAGCTGCGCCAGATTTCTTCTTGAGCCGTATAACAAAGGCGCATCCGATATTTGTGATGTCGATTGCGTAGGTCTCCCTGCTCCACTAACCGCAGAGCAATCGCATTTGGCGCTAAGTACTGCACTGCTTCCTCAGAAGCTTCAGCATCACGAAGCCTATTCATCACACCCCATAATTTATCCATCGTCTCCATAAAATATTCTCGAACAACACTATTTTGTTCAACGATTCCTGGTAGAACAACATCAACAACATCTCCAACATTAAAAATTGGTGTTGTTTCCGGAACCATGCGATGACGCTGATTTTGAGAATCAGCAGTATGACTTATTCTTTTCTGAAAAGTGTAACTCACTGCAGAGAGAGCAGAACCAATTTTAGTAAATGTCATGATATTGTTAGTATCGCCAAGAGCGCGATTATACTGAGGATTTAACACCAACTCCATCGCTCTCTCGTCCGGCAAGTCTGTTTTCGAAACTTGTAATACCGATCGCACAGCTTTTGCCAAATTCTCCTCTGCTTTTGGATCATAACCAATCAGCACACTAAAACGACCAGCCAACTCGGCATCAAATTCTTTTCTAAAAGAATCCAACCGTTGCTGCGAAACCCCTCGATCACTATGAAATTCTTGATGTAATTTAAATTCCAAACTGTCCTCTAAGCCATAGCGCGTTAATCCATCTAACTCTTTCTGAAAACTGGGATCTTTAGAAACTACTTCCTGCACCATCGCATCAACTAATGACCGCTGTTCTGTTGGCACATTAAATTGATCAGCACATTGATACATCCTCATTAATGTCAACGCAGAAACAGTGTGCCACATATGAGCGTGAGTTGCCACGGGAAGAACATACCGCGCAAATTCTTGCGCTCTTTTTTTAACATCAGAAGAATACTTTAAATGTTTCGTCTTATCTCGTTCCGCATCACGCAGCCATTTCTCCCGACCGGGAAAAATATGAAGATACTCCTCTTCAACAGAAGGACGGAGTATATCCTGCAACTGTTTATAGGCATCAAACGTGAGTGCAATTCCTTCATCATAAATCTGCCGTTGCCCCTCTGTCAACCCTTGTGGAACAGTAAAATTACCAGCTTTTACTTCAACATAACGCTGGCTGACTTGTTCAGAATTATAAAATGGATGACTATGCAAAAAACTCCAGATCGCTTGACGAGAAACACCTTCTAACGAAAATGTAAAATAAAGATGCTGACGAGTGGTATTATGCCCTGCTTCTAATGTTGATTTTCTAATCTCTTCATTGAGCGGCCTCCGGTCATACGTCTCTTGATCTAGAACAATCGGACCAGAGCCACTATAACACGTTCTTGCCGAGCCAACCGCACTTTGCTCAGCCGTTCGCCTCTCTAACAACGTTGCTTTCACCATCACCACTCACCCCGTTTCTTCTTACAGAAAAGATCACCATTTAAATAAATTCCCTCTCCGCTACATATACAATTTCATTCTCTCTTTTCAACTATCACAATCCATTTAAAGCCACTCCCTTCAAAGTACTCCATGATCATTGGTGTAACAGGATTAAATGGCTCTGGCAAAGATGCTGTTGCCGCCATCTTAAAAGCGATGAATTTCTATCATGTCTCTCTTTCGGACTTCCTGCGAGAAGAATTACAACAACGTAAACAAGAAATCACTCGCAATGCGTTGATAAAAGTAGGCAACGAACTACGCGAAAAAGAAGGGCCAGACATCTTAGCGAGAAGAGCGATTGTAACAATCAAAGATGGCGAGAACCATGTCTTCACATCAATGCGCAATCCCAAAGAAGTTTCTCTTCTCAAACAAAGAAAAGACTTTATCCTAGTAAATGTTACCGCGCCAGAAAAAGTGCGCCTAGAACGTTTAGTCAAACGAAATCGCGAGAGCGATCCTAAAACACTAGAAACATTAAGAGCAAAAGAAAAAGAAGAAAAAAGTAGCGACCCTAACGCTCAGCAATTACACACTGTCGCTTCGATGGCAAAAATAACACTTGTCAATGATTCTACAATTGAGAAACTGCAGCAAAAAGTAGAAAAGCTCGTCAGTGATCATCTCTATAAATTACGAGAAGAACGCCCCGATTGGGATCACTATTTCATGAACATCGCCGAACAAGTTAAAATGCGCGCAACGTGTCTTTCCGCTCGTAAAGGCGCGATCATCGTTCGTGATAAAATGATTATTTCTACTGGGTATAATGGAACACCAAAAGACATCACTCATTGTGTCGACGGCGGTTGTCAACGCTGCACTGCTCGCCACCTCGGAAAATTCAAATCTGGATCATATCCCGAACCGTGCATTTGCTGCCACTCTGAAGAAAATGCCATCGCCCAAGCAGCATATAATGGTGTCTCAACACGAGATTCGATAATCTATACCACCTTTACTCCTTGCGTCAATTGCACCAAGATTATTATTAACGCCGGGATTAGAGAAGTCGTCTGTAAAGTCGTCTATCCTGATGATGAAGGGACGAAGTTATTGGAGAAAGGAAAAATTACGTTACGAGTTCTTAACTAACTCAATCGGTTGATCGAGATGTTTAATAAAAGATCTCTCAGGGGTATTTGCCGGACGAATACAATCAACCATCTTTCCATCAACACGCATCTTCCCTACTCTATCATTCTTCTTTAACTCATGAGTAATATCTTCACAGCGTCCGGCAACAATTTGGCGAATAGTCTCATCGCGCTGAACCTGTTCTTCTGGCGTTTCTTTTCTCTGAAAGTAAGGAGATTGGGGTAAAGAATAAGGAACAAAGCTTTTCAGTTTAGACTCAAACTCAGCAACGAGAGAAATTAACCTTCCTTCTCTAGGCAGATTTAAAAAAGATTTACGCGCTGTTGCAAAATGAGTTTGAAGATAGTGTTGTACGTGAAGTTCTTGTTCTCTCACACGAGCAATCTCAGCAAACGTATCGCTGCTATAATCAACAAAAATCTCCGGAAGAAAATGGGTATTATTTCTCGTTCCAGCTAAAGCATCTAAGTCCACTATACATTCCCTTCTTTTCAGAAGAGCACGTCGCGGTGATTGTTCTGTCTGATAACACTCTTTAATTGCTCCTATGGTAAGTTCATCTTGTAAACGTTCATAGAGACGAGCAAGCAATTGGCGTTGTGGTTCAACAAAAACCCAATTTTTCTCAAGCACGGGCTGAGCGCGTTCAACATTACTTTCAAAGCAATTGATAAAAACCCTCATCAACGTAGCGTCAACCATCCATAAATCAAGATTAAAAGAAACAGCAAGATCAAATGAACGTTGATAATCTGTATACGGGTCAATTTTTATCTGTTGAGAAACATCGCGCGAACTGACCTAATCCAGCGTTGTTAATCTTGTATGCAAAACATCCCTCCAATCCAATATCTTTGAAATTAATCCTTCTTTCATCGCTGGTGTTTTCCCTTTCTTCTTTTCCATAAAATTATGCTGCACGGAAAATATTTCTAAACGATTTTCAAGGCCGATTTTGCGTTTCGCAAAACTCCGTGCTTTACGTGTGAAGCACGAAATTCGTTCGCGTAACTTTGAACAGAATCCATCAATCTGAGTGATACCAATAGAATCTAGTGGGGGATTACCCAAAATTGCTTTGCTTACGATCCCTAAAATTTTCTGTCCACATTTTATTTTCTTGCGCTGTCCATATCGAACGGCATCGCTAGGAAAATGTTTGACGATAGCAGTTATATTCTGCCGATTGCCATCAGTGAAGATTGTAACCTTGCGTTTTCGAGTTGGAAAACGCAGACGAGAGGCGAGTTTTTGAAAGAAATCATTACAAGTTTCATCATTCCATTTACCGACGGTAAAACTGATGAAAAATTGTGTATCTCGTTTATATGCGAGATAACTGTAGGCATCGCCTACTTCCGCGCCGCGACAGTACGGCGTGAGACAATTTCTTTCTTTTTTTTTATAAAGCTCCACATCTCATCTACTTCGATGGGAGTTAGTTTGATCTCTGTAATGAAGTATTCATTAAATTTTTTGCAGTGTTTTGCTACTACTTCTGCCACTGCACGAACGGTATCTAAGTGATGCCCAGTAATTCGAGCAATAGCACGGAAACCATTTTTCTCAGCAAGATGTTTACAAATCGTGGTGATTTCACTTTTCTTTAAATGTTTACGAAAGAACGGGGTGTTGATTGTTCTAGCAAATGTTCTATCACAATCAACACAACGATAACGCTGTGTGCCATTCCGCTGTTTTCCAAAACGAATAATATTTCTCAGTCCAACTTTGTTAAAGGAGCTGCAAGAATGATTTGGGCATGCAACATCTAATTTTCTTATTTTTCTCATTAAGATTCACCTCGATAAGAAGAAAGTAGAACTTATATTTAAACAATGCTATTAGGGGTCAGTTCGAACATCGCGTAAAGAAAGTGTAACATCCGCAGCAGAGTAGCTATCGATGATATGTACTTGCCGTTCTACATCTAGGATATTATCTTTAGAATGAGTCCTGCCACGCAGAGTATAATCAATCATAGGATACTTTTTTGAGAAGAACTTTATAAAACTTACCACAATCTTCAAAAAGAACAATTAAATTTGTTTCTTAAACCGAAGATATTCCTCGCGCGATAATTGAGTAGAAGATTTTAACACAGAATTAATTAAAACATTTTGCTGACAACTCCACTCTTTATCGGAATGAGTCTTCATATAGTTAACCCATAAATCAATGAAATCATTCCGTTGCCGTTGATCTTTTTCTTTAAAGTCGGCCATAATGTTTGAATATCTCTTTATACTTATTAATATTATGGTTATCGATAATCTTCATAATTAAATAAAAAGATAGCTTCTATTAAAACCTATCGCACAATTCGCAGCACTTTCTCCCGACTTGTTGCCCCAGACTTAATCTCGACAACCAATCTCAACTCTTTCTTAAAGAACTTAATTAATTCTAAATTCGCTTTATTTTTCTCTGGCGGTGCTTTGAGATAAAGCTTCAATCTGCCATTCTCTTCTTTCAGTTCTGTACGACCGGAACTGGGAATTACTTTTAGATGGAGAAGATTGTTATGAATGAAGGCCGAAAGTTCCATACCCTTATCATATTCTTCTAATTTAAATAATCATAGCATCTTTTTTAAAAAACAGCACATTTTTACCATTAAATGACAATCTTCACGATCACCCACCACGACGGCAACGCCCGTAGCGGACTCCTCCAAACAGCGCACGGTACAATCGAAACACCGTTCTTCATGCCTGCTGCAACCAAAGCCACGGGGAAAATCATCACCACAGATGACTACAAAAATCTCGGAACAGATACAACGACCAAAGCCCTCATTTCCAACGCCCTCATACTTAGCCTCCAACCAGGTATCGAAACGATCAAAAAAGCCGGCGGACTTCATCAATTCATGAACTTCTCCGGCATTATCTTCACCGACTGCGGCGGATTTCAGATGTCACGCAGTATCTTTGACACGAAAAGTAAAAAAGGAATTCATTTCCGCAATCCTTACGATAACAGTAAAGTCGTTCTCACACCAAAGAAAATAATGGAAATAGAATTAACCATCGGCAGTGATATCGCGATGATGCTTGATGACATGTCAAATTATGGCGCAACCCGAGAAGAAGCAACCATCGCCATGGAAAATACTCATCGTTGGGGTGAAGAAAGTTTAAAACAGCACCGCCAATTAAAACAGAACCATCAACACGAAAAACAACTTCTCTTTGGGATTGTCCAAGGAAACTTCTACCCAGATCTTCGTGAACGAAGCGCAAAATTCATCAACAGTCTTGATTTTGACGGCATCGCCATCGGCGGCGTGGCCATCGGCGAACCAAAAGAAGAGATGTACAACGCCGTTGATGCTGCTCTTCCCCACATTACAAAAGACAAGCCACGCTATGTCATGGGCGTCGGCAGTCCTGAAGAACTGTTGGAATTAATTGGACGTGGGATCGATTGCTTTGATTCCGTTTATCCCACTCAAGTTGCTCGACATCATACTCTTTTCACCCAAAATGGAAAAATAAGTATTGACCGTAAAGAATACGCCCAGGATTTTACACCCATTGATGAACATTGCGCCTGTCATACTTGTCAACAGTATACAAAAGCCTATCTCTATCATCTCTGTAAAGTTCACGAGCCGATTGTTAAAAGATTGAAATCAATTCATAACCTCTATTTTATTCAGAGATTAATGGAAGGTGCGAGAGAAGCAATTAAGAGAAATGAATTTCAAAAATTTAAAAGAGAGTTTATCGCTTGTTTTTCTAAAACAAAGAATGAGAAGAACGACACCATAACAGAAACAAAAAATTAAAATTACCAAATATGAGACCAGCAATTATTTCATTCGAACAAGCGCAAGATCATATCATCAAAGAAGTTCTACATGCAGAACAAAAACCATATTTAGTTTTACTGATGGGCGATCCTAATTCCGGGAAATCTACTTTAGCAAGACGTTGTCGAGAGTCACTCTATAATAACCATCAACTTATTGGCATTAACCAAATTAGTGGAGATAATCCTGACGATGTCGTTTTCAAATACGCCCGAGATTTCATGATCATAGAAGATGTTTTTCCCTGTGGAAATATTAATTCCTATCTCCAACGTCTTTTCTCTCGGGATCTGGATCTAACACTTTTTCTAACATCGTCCGTCTCCGCGATAACAGAAGGTGAATGGAACTATTTGACACGGAGAGAAAACTTATTCTTTACTAATTTAGGTTATATTGTAGAAAATAGTAATGCCCGAATAAAAAGAGTATAAATGAACAAAAAAGATATTTAATTAACACGTTCTTGATCTAATGAATGATCGCGAGGAATAAATCCATCCTCAATCATTTCACTTACTGCCCAAACTGCCGCCCCAAAGATCGTCTCCGCCTCTCTCTGCAAACGCAGCTGCTGAAGATACAAACCGACAGTTTGCAAGGCCATATTTTCACAAATATTTTCCGAAACATGAGGAAGCCAATGGAGATTACCTCCAAATTCCAAAGCAATAACCTGATCATAGAGATCAAATAATAACTTTTTATCAACCATCCCATAAACCGCAACAGTATTCGACCTACGCACATTGTCACTCATTAATACTTTTAATGCTCTCCCATCGCGAATTGTTAGATTATCATTAATCGCAACTTCTATTCTCCCTGAAATTCCATACCCACCCGCTCGATTCTCAGGGTTTTTCATAGAAAGAATAAGCCCTTGAGTGTCACGCAAAGCGACGATAGAGTCAGGATCAAGTTGAACTCGTTCCTGCTCTCCAGGAAGATAACCTGTTTGAGCTCGAACAAAATGAGTATACCCTCGTTCTCGAGGTAAAGCTGGAACAAGACTTTTCAAAGTTTCATACAGTTTTGCTTCCCTCTTTGCTAAACATTCGGTGATTTCTGGACGACTGAGCGCTCTTAATGTCTCTTTTAATTTAGAACTTTCCAGGGCATTAGAATAATCATTTTGTAAAGACAATGCTGCAGTTTGAATACGAACAAGAATATCATCTTCAGTGGGAAGAACAAAACGATCAAACATCACCACTTCAGTGAGCGTTCTTACCTTCGTCGTCGCCAACTCTTCAGCAGAAAACTCTCGCTGACGCGTATAAACTCCCTGACCAAGATATCGGAATTCTCTATTCATGATAGTGTACCTGCAAAACACCTCTCAAAAACAACTTGAATTTAAAAAAAAGATAAATAGAAACTCTACTTACTGCTTGCCGACTGTCGCTCGAGATCGCGCTTCTTGGCAATGGCATTACTCTTTGCACTAACCTGATATGCTGCAATCAATTCTTCGGCAAGAGCATCTTCAATTTTCTGCCTTTTGTTAAATGACTTAATGTACGCTCCTTGAGTCATATTTCTCAGAGCCAGATCAATGCGCCGCTGCGGGGAAATATCAACGGCTTTAGGATAGCGTGCACCACCATATTCAATCGCAATAACTTCTTCACGTGGAGCAGCATTTTCAACAGCTCTTGTTAAAATAACTAAAGGATTTAGTTTTAAACGTTGCTCTGCTTTTGACAAAGCAGCTTCCACAATATGTAACGCTCTTACTTTCTTACCAGCATTATGACCAGAACTTAAAAAGTGTTTTTTCCCTTTATGACCAGAACCCATTAATTTTGTAGCAAATCTCTCAACGATAAACGTATTTGATTTGTGGAATCTATTTCCCGCATAACGCGCTCCCGTCTTAGGAACAATTCTCGGGTCTACAGAAAGATAACGTTGCAAACCAACATCTTCTACTACTACTCCTTCTATTCCCCAACGATTGAAAAATTTGATCGTATCCATAAGTATCAACCCTATCTCCGTGCTTTCTCCAGTTTACCGCGTAATAAGGCATCAAGACTCTGATCATTAACTTTTGTGACTTGCCAACGGATACACGGTAAATCCCCTTTGGAACGACCCATCTTTCCACCAATCTGTTCAATAACAACCTCATCGTGTTCGTTAATTAACTTTTGTGCCCCGTCACCAGGCATGAATGCCGTAACTTGTTTTCCATTCTTGATCAATTGAACACGCGCGCATTTACGCATCCCAGAACAAGGTTGTTTTGCTTCAACTTGAATTTTTTCGAGAACAATTGCTTTTGCTTGTGATGAACCCTCTAAAGGATCAACTTTGTAACGCATCTTTGATCGTGAAACTAATTTGAACTGCTGGCGTCGTTTCTTCAACTTTTTCGCCGCTCCCAAACCCTGTGATTTTTTTGCCATTGATAATTATAATCCCTTTTAAATAACTCTTAAACAACAACCACATCGACGTTAAAAAAGCGTTTTACCGCCCTCTTCGTCAGTAGTAGGTTCTTGCCATCCCTACCTATTAATAAACCTTTTGTTTTTTTATTACTATCTTTCAAAGTAATAGTTCCCTCACCGGGGATAATCTCTTCAACTTTTAACGGATAAATCACATTCTGGACAAACCAGATTAAGTTCTCATTATACTCAATTAATTTTACACGCTTAGCAAACTCTTGTTGAAGACGATGTAAATTGCTCGCATTTTTACCCAACGCCTTGCCCATCTCTCCTGCTGAGACAACAAAACAGATTACTTCACCATCTTGAAAACAATCAACAACTTTTGCTCTCGTCATCTTCTCAAAGAGAAGAGACAACCCTAATGCTTCTTGGTCTAGGATAACTTTTCCCAATTTTAAGCCTCATCAATCATGCTCTTCGCGTACCCAACACCGAGACAAAAAAGTTCTTCTTACAGAAGATACCTAACTCTTCATTTGTTTGTTCTAACTCCACAATGGGAGTTTGTGTTAAGTGAGCATAGTGCAGCACATCACTACGTAGTTTAGCAGGACAATTTTTAGCGATGTAGACTCTTTCAAAATCTTTTTCGTGTAGGAATTTTAAGACGCGTTCCCCACCAACAACGATTTTTTGGTCTTGTACTTTGAGTTTTAATTCCCGTAATTCGCCATCAAGATCAGATTTTGTTGTTTCATTAGATTCTTTTGTCATTGAGATTCCTCCATTAACGTATCTTTGTAATTAAACCAGGAAGACCAGTTCCCAGTGGAACAGGTTGGTTAATCATTACATTTTCAACAACTGAAGTGAGATTATCAACCTCTCCTTCAAGAGCTGCGTTTATAATATGTTTGATTGGTGTTTCAAATGATGCCCGCGCTAAGACACTTGCTTTCTCACTAACAACACCATAACGGGTAATTCCTTTCATTGTCCCGCTCACGCACATGATATCTGCCACCAGCATGATATGCCGAATATCAATATTAAGTCCTTGCTCTTCAATAACTTTGAACACTTCATTAATAATCAGTTGACGAGCTGCTTCCACGCCAAGCACTTCAAATACTTCGTGAACATCATTACAGAATGTACGCGAACCATCAACCTCGGGTAGATCCAAGACATCTTGGAGATTGGTCCCCGAGGTCAAAACAATATAATCTTCATCACGTTTGACGGGAAGAACTTGTTTGATTCCTTTCAAACCGCGAACTTTAACAGCACGAAGTTTCTCTTTAAGATTATACAACACTTTCAATTCTTCTGATTTGCCTTTGTGCACGATGACAATAGTATCCGCCGTATTTTCAACGGCAAATCCTTTCAACTTAGTTTTGATCAACTTTACAAGATCATTGCTGGAAAGAGCGTAATCAGACAATAATACTTTATTTAATGTCACCGTCAATGATTGATTAAAAATATCCAGAGCATATTCTGAAACGAGATCACCAAATTGTGTTTCTTTAATTTTAGCAGCAAATTTTTTAACATTCTCTAGCTGATTATGAGGAGACTTCAAATACACTTCCATCATCGGCGTCTTAATTTCTTTCCGCGCATCAAAAATCTCAATAATCCTCGGTAAACCGGTCGTAACGTTCATCTCCGCAACTCCTGCTAAGTGGAACGTGTTCAGAGTCATCTGTGTACCGGGTTCACCAATACTCTCGGCACTAACCAGACCAACACACTCTCCCGGATTAACCCGGGCTCGTTCAAAAGCAGCAACGACTTCCTCAAAGATCTTAATTAATTTATCTTTAGCAAGAGCAGCAGGAATTGTTTCCATGACTTCGTTGACAACAGACAGGGGCAGTTTTTGTTGATATAATTTTACCAAATCTTCATGTTGCTTGCTCATTCTACTTCCTCCACGACATGTTGCACAATTTTCTTGACATCGATAACTCCATTTTTCGTTTTGGAAACATCAAGTCCGTCTTCACCATAGGAAAATTGAACAACTTTACCGCTGGCATCACGTACGGAACCATCATATTCTACTTTCAAATCTTGCATCGCGTTGGAAAGACGTCGGTAAAGGTACCCCGATTTTGGTGTACGCAAAGCCGTATCCATCAGCGCATCTCTCCCCGTCATTGCTCCAAAGAAGAATTCATGTGGTCGTAATCCTCCTTTGAAATTACTTTTAATAAAGCCTCGCGCTTTCGGTGAAACATCATGCTGTTTAAAGTAAGGAAGTGTTCTAAGACGATATCCCGTCTCGATACGTTTTCCGCGCAGAGCTTGCTGACCGACGATTGCCGTCATCTGAGCGATTTGTAACGGATTTCCTCGTGCCCCGCTACGCGCCATAACTAACGCCGCACTATCACGAACTTGTTTCATCGCGATGTCCCCACTCTTATTCCGCGCTCGATTTAAAACCTCTAAGATGCGTACTTCCAATGTTTCTGCAACCGTTCGTCCGGGAAGCGGTTCTAATTCTCCAGCCAAAGACTGATCAATTAATTTCAATGCATCTTCTTCTGCTTTAGAAATGACACTCTGAATCTCTTCTTTCGTTTCTTTTGCAAGGTCCATATCTCCGACACCAATGGAAAAACCACGTCGCGCTAAGACCGTAATTCCCAGTTTAGAGATTTTTCCCAATACATTTGCAGTGTACGCTGGACCATATTTCTCAAAGATGTTTCTCAGCATTAAACCACTTTCTTGACCAAGGTTTGCTTTGTCCATAAACCCCGTTTTAAGAATACCATTAATGATACGAACTTCATTGCCACCTTTATCTTTACCGATAAAATTAAAATCACGAGGTAAAAGAACAGAGAACACTTCTTTTCCATCAATTCTATCTTTATGTGGTAAAGAGGATAAATCAGTCACACCAGAGGTGTATAACAGATCTACCGCTTCATGATAACTCAAGACCAATTCTTTTGTCAAGAGGTAATTACCTGTGATCGCATCATGGATACATCCTACTACACTTAAACCATAACGTGGACTAATAATTTGCGTTTCAACAAGCATCAAAATCTTTGCTTCAGCGCGTGCTTCTTCTGTCTGGGGGATATGTAAGTTCATCTCATCCCCATCAAAATCAGCGTTGTAAGGATTACAAACCGCGGGATTTAAGCGAAACGTTTTCCCCGGCAAGACTTTGACGATGTGACACATCATACTCATCCGGTGCAGTGATGGCTGCCGGTTAAATAATGCCACATCTCCATCAACCAAATGACGTTCAACAATATAACCCACTTCTAATTCTTGTAATATTTCCTCTTTTGTCTCAGAAGTAATTGTTTTTCTCTTACCATCTTGCTTGATAACATAATTAGCACCAGGGTAGACCTTTGAACCATTTTGAACAAACTTGCGTAAATATTCTTTGTTCCATTCCGTAACCCTTTCTGGAATGGTCAAAATCATCGCCATACTCTGCGGAACACCAACTTCATTCAACTCAATCAATGGATCGGGACTAATAACCGTACGCGCCGAGAAATCAGTACGTTTACCGGCTAAGTTATGACGAATCCTTCCTTCTTTACTACTGATTCTATTAGCCAGTGTTTTCAATACTTGTCCACCACGATGGCGAGCAGGGGGGAGCTGCGGTATTTCATTGTCAAAATAGGTTGCAACATGATATTGCAGTAAGTCCCAAAGATCCTCGATGATAACTTCTGGCGCCCCGGCATTAATATTTTCAAATAGGCGTTGATTAATCCGTACAATATCACCCAATTTATGAGTCAGATCATCTTCACTTCGTTCACCGGATTCAAGAGTGATACTCGGACGCATCGTTACCGGCGGAATAGATAAAACCGTTAAGACCAACCATTCAGGACGGAATCCACCAACAAAACCAAATACAAAGAGGTCATCGGAAGGAACTTTTTCCAGACGAGCACGAATTTCAATCGAACTTAAACGCGTTTCCCCCTCATAAAAATTATAGGGCTTTTCAATTTTTATTTTCTCTTGTTTAGCATCACAATGCGGACACTTATCTTTTACTTTATAACGCGCAACGATTTCTTTGATGCGGTGACGACGTGCTTCAAATCCCTCTTCATCGCCAACTTGCGATAACATACTCACATAGCGTTTGACATTAACATCAGGGATTAAAATACGACTGCAACCACGACACGTTGATTTCAACAAATCCAGAATTTGCCGGACAAATTTAATATGGATGACCGGACGTGCTAGATCAATATAACCAAAGTGACCAAGAGTATCTTTTAATTTTAAACCATCAGTTTTACAAACTAAACCAGGGTCAATAACTCCTAACCGCGTATCCATCAATCCTCCATCAACGGGATACCCCTCTTTGTCATAGAGTTCGGGCGTAACGATCTTTGCTGTAGCCATATCTCTAATCATGTTTGGTGGCAAAATCCCAAAGCGAATTGCTTTTATTTTTTTGGAAACAATTGGTGTTCTCATGGTTACGACCTGTTATTTTTTAATGTAATTTTTATGTTATCTTGGTTTGGTTGATATTTATTTATCATCAATATTTGTTCATCAACTCAATCTTAGGGTAAATTCCCAGCGAAAGTAACTCGTCAAGCAATAATTTAAACGCATAGCTCATCTCAACATGTGATAACTGTGAATCCTCTCCATAAACTGGAGACATCAACTTATTGGATCGAGCATCAAAGAAACCAAGCAGACCTGATTTTTCACAGACCGGAACAATAACCTTATCGGAGTCAAAGCGTTCTTTTAAGAGAAGCGAAGCTCCATGAGCAATCAACGTATCTTTCTCCATCTCCCCCAAACGCAGACCCCCTTCTTTTGCTTTCCCTTCAGTTGGTTGACGCGTTAACAATTGAATTGGACCACGCGCCCGTGATTGCATTTTGTTAGCAACCATGTGACGAAGACGTAGATAATACATATTTCCAACATAAATACGAGCGAGCATTTGTTTACCCGTTCTTCCATCAAAGAATGTTTCTGTCCCATCATCACGGAAACCAAGACCAAGTAATTCTGTTCGTAACTCTTCTTCCAGTTCTGCTTCGAATAACGTTCCATCGACAAAACGACCACTCATCGCTCCCACTTTAGCACCAATTAACTCAATCAAATGAGAGATGGTCATCCTTGAGGAAATACCATGCGGTGTGAAAATTAAATCAGGGACAATTCCCGTCGCAGAGAAAGGTACATCTTGAGGTGGAACTAGGATTCCTGTAACTCCTTTCTGTCCGTGACGTGACGTAAATTTATCACCAATTTCAGGAATACGTTCTTCCCGTAAACGAACTTGAACTAAACGATTTCCTTCTTCGTTTTCAGTAATAAGGACAAGATCGGCAACACCGCGTTCACCGTGTTTTAAGATAACAGAACTTTCACGACGCGTCGCAGCAGAGAGATTGTATTCATCTAAACCGCTGAGGAACCGAGGTGGACTGGTTTTTCCAATAATAACATCGCCCTCATCAACTTTTGCTTCTGGATAAATAATACCGTCTCCTTCTAAATGACGATAATCTGGTTCCGTACGATAGCCTTTAACTTCTTTATCCGGAACGCAAACTTCATCAACAAGACCACCGGAGTAGCGTAATTCTTCTGCCCCCATTGGACGGAAATAGGTACTTCGGGCGAGACCTCTTTCAATAGAACCACGATTAAGGATAACTCCATCCTCCATATTATACCCATCATAACACATTACCGCGACAACCATGTTCTGCCCCGAAGGATGATGGGCATAATCGGCAACATCATGAATCTTTGTTCGGACAATCGGAAATTGTGGATAGTGCAAAATATTAGCATCCATATCTAAACGAATAAGATAATTTGAAGCATAGAACCCCAGAGCCTGTTTCTGATTCTTACTCCCAATAATGATACGTGAAGAAGGCGCATAATTTGCAAACGGAACAAGAGCAGTTGTAATTCCAACAATAACACCCGGACTGATTTCCAAGTGGCTATGTTCAGGGGTTAAATCGCCATCTTCATAAGCAACAAAGGCATTCTCTTCTTCTGCGGCATCGAGATATTCAACAACCCCTTGACGAACCAAATCATGCCAAGAGAGTTCGCCCTGAGCTACTTGCTGAAGTTGTTTATCAGTAAGCAATGATTTACCTTCTTTAACGACGATTAATGGTCGACGCGCGCGACCTTCATCAGTAAAAATATGAACCTCATTAGCCACATCGTCAGCAAAAACATTAACATTTTCTGAAAGAGAACCCTTTCTTCGAAGATCTTTTACATCTTCAACGAAAGCATAAATACTTTCGACAACGCCAATGTACCGTGAGTTAATGTAAACGTCTCCCATGTTAGATCGCTTCCTTTAAGCCAATTGCTTTTAATTTGTCAACAACATCAACCTCTTCTACTCGCTGTGATAAAGAACAGAGCATCGCCAAGTTCTTACGCAAACCAATGTTCGTACCCTCGGGAGTTTCAATCGGACATAAGCGCCCAAGATGGGTACAATGCAATGCCCGTGCTTCAAAGTTTTCTTGAGAGTTAGATAAAGGACTTGCTACTCTCTGAAGGTGTGAGACCATTGCCAGAAAGTTAGATCTATCCATCCGTTGAGAAACACCCTGTCTTCCACCAACCCATTCTCCGGTAGCCATCGAGGAGTAAAGACGAGATGTTAATAATTTGTCTCTGATAATAACTCGAATAGAAGGTAATTTTCCTCTCTTGATAATACGTTGGAAATTATATAAAATATCCCCCACCAACACTTTAAAATTCACTCGGAAGAGATCCACTAATAGGTCCCCACTCATTCGAATTCTCTTGTTCATGTAATGATCTTTATCATCTTCTCCACGCACACCCTTACTGACATCAATATATTTTTTAAGCATCTTTGCCAGATTACGAGCTTTTGCCGAACGATCACGTGTTTCTAAACCGATATTCGGTAAAAGATATTTATCGAGAATCTCTTTTGTTCGCTCCATCCGCACTTCTTTTGCTTGACCAACACCAACCCGTTTAGCGATGAAATCGATGGCATCATCTTGTGTTTTGATATCAACGAATTCAAACAGATTTAAAATGACTTCTTCATATGATTTATCCGTTGAAATTGCTTTCATAATCTCTTCATCTTTAACTAAGCCCAGTGCTTTAAGAACGACAATCAACGGCATTTGTTTAACACGAGTGAACGTAACATAATACAACCCATCTTTCTTCCGCTCAAATGAATGGGGGATTTTATAAGAACCACGCGCTGCAAAGAAACGACCATTAAATGTTCCATCACTATCTTGCTCTACCATAAAGTTATTTGCGGCAAGATCTTCAATGTTAACTAAAACACGTTCGGTACCATTGACAATAAAATAACCGCCCGGATCACTCCCGTCCTCTCCATGTTTCACCAATTCCTCGGTACTCAACTTACTCAAGTGACAGAATTTACTCTTTAACATGATTGGCATCTTCCCAATCTCGGCAACAAAATTTTCACGCTGAACATCATTAATATAAGTACTTACTTCGAGATAGATGGGAGCATGATAAGAGATTTTACGCAACCGGGATTCAACCGGATAAATCGGTCGCTTACTTCCATCTGCTTCTATAATTTCTGGTTTTCCAACAGTGATCCGACCAAAACGAATTTTAAATTTTTCAATATTGTGAGGAATAATTGTTGGTTCCGCTTCTTTGTTTTCCTCAATTACTTCTTGTAACCCTTTCTCAATAAAATGATTGAATGACTGGATATTACTTTCCACAAACTTCTTCTCTTCAAAATACTTCCTGATTAGTACAGAACGATCTTGTTTTGGTTTATTCATCGACGACCACCCGGTAATAGTGAGATTCACCAGAAGTAATACTTTTTCTCTCAACTTTAATAATATCTCCTGCTTGTGCTTTCAAATGAACAATTGCGGGATCAATTTTCAAAATCTTAGGTAATTGTCGAGTCGCCAAGAACTGTTCTTGCAAGAATTTTTCTTTTTCACTATCGCTAATCTTAACATGTTTCGGTACTAAGTTGTGGGTGGTAACGTCAAATGCCATTGTACAGTAGGATTTAATTGAGTTTGATGAGGGATGAGCGGGCCGGACGAGACATTCACTATCGTGCTTTAGACACGACTAGGTTTGAACTCGCGACCGCTTGATAACTTTGACTTTTCTTAAAAGTCAAGCGCTCTACCAAGCTGAGCTACCGGCCCGTAAACGCCCTGGCCGGGAAAGTCATCGGGATTCAGTTTCGAGCATAAGCTCAGCGTTGCGGATTCCGATTTTGAACCCGGGTCGAAGCCTTTATGCGGTGATTATTAATCCTCACACCTCGACAGGGCTTCATGCTAGGCCGCTACACTACCAGGGCACCCTTACAACAGCACTCTTTCTAGTTGATTACGACGATCAAAAAAGAAATTGGGCTGCCATTGAAGAGCTAAAAAAGCAGTTTGTTTATAAAGCTTGCGGTTGAATCCCAGTTCTCGACAATAGTTTGACAGTTTTACGATGTAAATTCAGGGAAAATTACAGTGTTTAAATAAGCTTCGGTTTGTAGTATTATTTATCCAACGTTGGTTTTACTCCCCACTGCTTCCGCCACCAATCCTGCCAACGACCAAAAGGTCTTCCAATAACACTCCACGTCAATAAAGCAGAAGGTAAGGCAACAGCCATTGCCTTTAATGGTGCGCCAGCAAAATAAAGTTGAATGGAATAAAGGGGCAAAGATGTCACAATCATTGCCGTCGTATCAACTGCATATTTTCGGAAATGTGAACTGGAATAATCCGCGCCCATCCACGATGCTACTTTCTGTCGAAATGCTGCGTAGGGTTTAGAAATAGTAAAATGAATGCCCCTCGCAATTGCTCGAGAATAAAGAATCTGTTTGGTCTCCATTCCCGAGAAATATTCTATAACGCCAAACAACGGATTAAAGAACAATGATGTTGCCGAAGTATTGACAAGATATTCTTTAAGTGGACTATACGTAGGAAGAGAGTGATGTTCGGTAGTTTTAATTTCTCCATCACCATCAGAAGATAATCGCCCTTCCAAAGAATCATCGGAATTGTTGTTTGGCATTAGAACATCTTTTCAAACATTAAACCGATACGGCAAAACCAAATCTTCTCTTCCTAATACTTCCGTCACAACAACATCACGGATAGCATCTTCTAACCCCGCAAGATTTTGAGGTCGAACGGTAGTCTCATGATAATTCAACATCGCGGCCAATTCTTGATAGACACGATTAGACTGCGGTGTGTCAAGAGAATATTCTTTTGTCTCAACTAATTGTCCGCCTGAATTATATCGTTGAAAAATATCTTTCTTCTGAGTGTCAAATGACAAACAAAGAGTAGTATTATCTGCCAAAGTTAATTTCATTTCCCGACGTTGGGGTTCATCTAAAAAAGAAGAAAAGCCAGAAAGAGAAACTCCATCAATGGAAAATCGATAGCGCACTCTTGCCATTGGAATATGTGCCTCACCATATAATCGCTGCTGCGCTTCCGCATGAACTATAGAAAGATCATAGTCTGCTTTTTTATCTTCGAGAACTGTAGAAGTAATTTTTCTTCCAGAAGATTCCAGCAGATAACAGAACGTATCTATCCCGTGTGTCGTCTCGTCAATATGAATTCCCGCGCTAGGACGTTCTGGCTTACGTTTCTTCTGCCAAAGAATTTCTGCATTCTTGATAGGGACAGAAGTTTGATGAAGATACGATATTGCATCTTCCACAACGGGAGAAAAACGAATCAAATAAGCGAAAGCAAGAGGAACAGTCGTACCATAACCAACACGTTCTAACTTCGAACGAAGTTTTTCAACTTCAGCAGATGATTCCACAAATGGTTTTTCAACAAAGAGAGAAGGAGAATTCCCTTTTTGTAAAGCATAATCAAGAATCGTCTTAATATTTTGACCATGCACAGCCGTATTTGTTGCAAGAACAACTATTTGAGGATTTTCCGAACCTAATGCCACCTCCAGAGAATCGTAACCAGAAATACTGCCATCAAGTGAGGCAAGACGTGAAGAATCATTATCCACAGCAACGAGAGAATCAACTTTTCTTTCACCCTGCAACAATTGCAAAGCAGAGAGGTGAGCCTTTCCCATTTGACCACAGCCGACAAGTAATACTTTTGGTAACACAAGAAGCAACTGCAAATGTTTGGTTTATATATTTTGAGAAACAACTATGGTAAAAACAAAAGATATTATTAGAAAAATGAGTCCCCCCTCCCAGACTTTCGGAATCTCCATAATATCAAGGAGATCTGTTCGAACCGGGGATCCCTCGGTGACTACAGGCTGATTGTTTTTCATCCAGACGTCTCAAAGACGGCAGTCAAACAACTGCTACAGCCGAGTGTTCTAGCCACTAAACTAAGGGGGGATTAAGACTGGAAAAAGAAGGCTCTTTTATAAATATTTGTATCGACGAAAACAAAAGGAATATAAAGAGTAAAATATTCATTAGAACATAAGTATACGGGTTAGGGTTTAAACATCCGTCAAAAAAAGAGGTGAAAGAAATGGCTAAAGCAGCAAAAGTAGGAGGAGTAAGTAAAGCTAATCTTCTGGGTAGCTGGTCGTTCCTTGTCGGCTTAGTTCTCGCAGTATTGTTAGGACTAGGGTTTACGGGACCATACCAAGCAACAATGTTATGGGCAGTTTTCTTACTAGGATTAGTAGTAGGTTTATTGAACATTACCAGCGACGAAGTATCAGCTTTCTTGACCAGTGGAACAGTATTAGTATTAATCTCGTTCCTTGGTGTGCAAGTTGGCGTCTTTGATCAAGTTGCTCCAGTAATTGGCAATGTGTTGAGAGGAATCTTAACATTGTTTGTCCCGGCAACAATTATTGTCGCTCTGCGCGCAGTATTTGTTCTCGCAAGAAGATAAATAATAACTTCGCACAATGGGATAGTTTTCCCATTGGCGCGCAAATATGATCAGAGTCATATTTTGCGTTTATTTTTTTTATTTTAATTTTTAAATATTCATTCTCAACAAAAAACTACTTCTGACAACGAAAAGCTTTATTAATGATTAGCCTTTTGCGAAACGTAATGCGGTAGTCGTATAGTGGTTAGTATGCGGCCTTGCCAAAAGCAAGGTAACTAACAACTGGCCTTGTATGTAATGAGGCTGTGACCGGGGTTCGAAAGAAAAAGTTGAGCTTAGAAAATCCAATTGGTTCGCGTCCACGTGATGTGGTAAAACTTGTCTCGAAAGTCCCCGCTACCGCATTCATTTTTCTGTTCCACATAAAATTCTGAAGAGAAATATTATAAACATCAACAAGATTTTCAGTTAAACATGAACCATCATGAACATCTAGAACAAGCATTAACTGAAACCATCTTCTGGCATGACATCGCGCAACAAGTTCTCGGTAAAGATCCAAAGCACGATCATCTCAAAAAAAGAATAGAACATTCTTTTCCTCGGGTGTTATACGAAGCGAGCTTCTTAACCGGCAATCGAGAGTGGTACGACCAAGCCCTAGCACGTGATCACTCCCTCGCTCCGCAAGAGAGAAGCAGTATTACAACGATTAAAGTAGAGAAAAATAAAGGGGATAAAAATAGTATCTCTGTCTCCGAACCTATCACGTTCACAAAAGAACCAGAATATATCGCCTGGCAACGCTGGCACTCAACAGGGTTGAACAGCGAGCGATATCCACACACAGAATTTCCCACTTTCTTTGAACGAGTCTTAGTCTATATCAACGATGGAGTGGGAAAACTCCGTACGAATAACCAACTAGAACTCGGTGGAACGGGCGGAGTTAACGCCGAAATTAATGAAATCCAACAACGTCTTCCTTATCTCATCCTCAGCAAAAGCAATCTTCCCGATGTTTGTGGTCATCGTTACGAATATGAATTATTATTTGAAGAGTTTGTCGCAGATGAAATGGCAGAGCAAATCACGGGAATACCCTATCACGAACACCGGTAAACAAACTTAATAAACAATCTCTTCTCCAAATGGGCGATGGTTCTTGAAGAGCGCGCCCAAATCTGTTCTACATTATATCGCGGGATTAAACTCTACTGCGACCACAACCGAAAACTTCTTGAAAGCAAAGATCAAACGGAAATTGCTATCGGAACACGCATCGCCCTTGACTTTCCACAGGCGCTGATGGAATTAGGATTCTTTGTCGGAAGAAGTGATTGGATCAAAGCAGCAGGAAACTTAGAAGAGAAAATTGCTCCCACAACAGAAGTAAATGTTTGTTTATTCGATGAAGTGACCAAACAAGGCGAATTTATTTTCACAATGGCGAATTACGAGAAACCCCGAGAAGAAACAACGTGGCAGCAGTGGCGATTAGATTCAATTATTTCTCAACACTACAGACAGCTTGATTTTCCCGCCTACATGAGATCGGAATGCCGCAATGCGACGACAACAACGGCCAAAATTCGCACTAATCAATCGTTCTCCGCAAACGGTCCGGGAATATACCATATAATCAGAGGAGGAAAAATGATAACGCTTCCCTTTCACCCTCAAGAGCGTCGAGAACTTTCAGCAACTTCCTCTTATCGTTACGAATATATCATTGGTTTTGAAGAAAAAATTCCAGAGACGATCGCTGTTCTTCTACCTAGAGTATCATAACTCATTTTATACGCGAGAATACCACTACTCTAATGAGTGGTGGATTGCGTGTGCAATCCAATAAATTATTTGTGGTATTCTGCGTGCAAGAAATGAGAAAACCATCTCATTTCTGCACAGAAAACAAATCGTTGTTTG
>OBEQ010146627.1_pt1 | contig 43182 bp, 39 predicted proteins | sample 1670901 | NCBI WGS metagenome assembly OBEQ01 (sample SAMEA104232315, study PRJEB22302) | groundwater metagenome | biome: forest; feature: aquifer; material: groundwater | place: USA | collected 2011-08-07 | depth 5.4 m
CGCCGCCCGGGGCGGGCATGCGCAGGGACTTGGCTTCCGCGGCTTCCGCATCGGCGAAGGCGAGGATGTCGGCTTCGGGTCCGACCAGGAAGGCGCGTTTGCCGCCTTCGTCCGCGGCGACGCCCTGGGGTTTGAATTTGAGGAGGAGGTCGTGGACCTTGGTGGCGGAGAGGGTGTCGGAGGCGGTGGCCGAGCCGGGGTTGGCGCTCCATACGGGAAAGCCCGCGGGCGTGACCGTGAATTGGGAGGGCGCGGAGGTTTCCGCGCCGCCGACCAGGAAGCGGCCGACCACGGTGAACTTCTTCAAGTCGATGCCGACGATGTTGCCGTCGCCCACGCAGTTGACGAAGGCGATGCGGCCCTGTTGGGCGATGCGGATTTTCGACGGGGCCTTGCCGACCTGGATTTCCGCCAGCACGACAAGCTGGACCAGATCGAACACGATTACCTGGCCCGTCGCGGGGATGGCCGCCACACCGTGGGTTCCGTCCGGGGTCACCGCTACGCCGTCCACATCGTCCTTGAGGCGGAAGATGAAGATGATCTTGCGTTCCGCGAGGGAGATCAAGGTGACCGAACGCGCTCCGACGTTGGCCACCAGGCCCACGCGGCGATCGGAGTTGCGCGAGACCGCGATGTCGCCGGCCTGGGCCTGCATCTGCACGGTGCCCGCGATGCGCCCTTCCGGAAGCGCGATAGCGATGGCCGCCGCGCCGGCCGTGGGCGCGTCGACGGAGGCGTTGGCGCTGACCCACAGTTCGTTGCCGAACGGATCATGATCGGCATCCGCCGGAGCGGCCAGCTTTTGCACGGTGGTGTTCTTGGGATCCACCAGGACGGCCTTTTGCGTCACCTCCAGGCTGGCGAGCGCGGGCGCGGATTCGTTTCCCACCTCATCGACGACCACAAGGCTGAAGGTATGCTTGCCCGGGGGCAGCGCTTCGACGGGGATGAACGCGTCCGGAGTTTCGACCGGGGTTCCGGGAGTGAAGGTGGCCATGCGGGGTCTCTCAATCGCCTAGTGCGGTTTCGTCGCTCAGTCTTTTCGTCGCTTAGTCTATCAAGGTCCAGATGTATTTCACCACGCGGCCGGGGGCCACGTCGCTGCTCTTGCGGCCGTCCAGGCCGAAGTTCTCGCCGAACTCCACCTGGGTTGGGACGGTGAGCACGGCGGTGGGCAGCTTGGAGTCCCGCACGATGACGTCCACCGTGTCGGGTAGGCTGTTGTTGCCCGAGTCGTCCACCACTACCAGTTGGAAGCGGTGGCGGCCGACCGCCAGGGGCGCATCCGGATTGATGGTGACTTCCACGCCGGGTTCGGCGGTTTCGACGGTGACGCCTAGGTTGAACGTTGCCATGAAGAGGCTCCTTTCAGGAGAGTTGGGTCCATTTGAATTTTCTTAGCGGGATGCCGGAAGGCGAGCGCGAAAGCGATCCGTTCAGCTGGAAGGATTTGCCGACCTCCACGGTCTTGTCCGAGCCGGCATTGGCGATGGGCGGGATGGGCCCATGGGGCGCGGCCCCGGGGGCGCCGAGCGGCCACAGGCGCAGGCGAAACAAAAGGTTTTCCTTGTGCTTGGTGCGCGTGATGACGGCTTCACCGTCGGCGGGGAGTTCGTACCAATACTCGCGGCCGGCTCCGCGGTTGGTGATGACGCCGAGCTGGGTGCGGGCTTCCAATTGCGCCAGGAAGTCCCGGCCCATGAGGCCATGGCGGATGTGGAGGCTGTCGCCCGGGGCGACGTTGATGAAGCCGGAATCGTACATGGCGCCGGCCAGGCCCATGGGATCCCCATCGTAACGCATGCGTGACTGGGCGTCGTCGTAGAAGCGGCCGCTGTGGCCGTGATCGAGGGGCGGCAGGTACCAGCGTCCGGATTGGGCGATGAGGAAGGGGGACGCTGCGGTGGGTAACGCCGGAGTTATAGGACCGTCGGAGAGGATGACGGGCGCGTCTGAAAGGGATATTGCGGTGGCCGCAGGGGTGGTGGCGTGTGCGTCCAGTCGCGACAATGTAGCTACAATGATTGGGGAGGTCGTTTCAGGTGCCGCGGATCGGATCTCGGCGAAACGCACGGCTCCATCCGCATAGGGTGGCGGCACTGTACGCAGTTCCAGTTTGACATGATCGGTGATGACGGTGGGGAATCCCTTGAAGAACTGGCCATAGCGGAGATCATGCGCCAACACCGCGTACAGCACGTCCGCGCCCGCGAACAAGGGGACCAAGTCTTGCGCCGTGTCCAAAGCCAAAGGGCGGCCAAATCCGTCGAAGGCCAGGCCCGGTCCCACTGTGATGCCTGTGGCGGTGGCTTTGACCTTGAGACCGTGGACCACTTTGCCTTCGCCCACGCTTTCGCGGAGTTGCATGGTGGCCAGATGCAGGTAGGCTTGCAGATGCTCCAGGTGCTCCTTGGAGATGCGCATGCCGTCCAGGAACGCGACGCGGCCGGCGGGGGCCGGGGCGAGGTTGGAAGGGGCTTCCATCACTTATCCTTCCAGGCGAAAAACACGGTGGCGGCCTGGATGGCCAAGGCGCCGCTGGATACGGAGCGGATGTCCAGCTGAATGCTGCGTCCCGCTTCTGCGGGGGGAAGCAAAGGGCGGCTCGCGGCCGGCCACAGCCATTCCACTTCCACGGCCTCGCCCGATACGGGCAAAGCCATCTCCACGATGTTGCCACCGTTGGCGTGCGAGACCGTGACGCGGGATTTATTCTCTTCCGCGCGCGGGGCGCGGAACAGGCGCAGGCCCGCGGCGGGGGCGCGCACGGGAATGGCGATGGGGCCCGATATCGGAACCGGGGGTCCACTCGCGAATCCAACAGCGAGGGGAAGCATGCGGGGATAGGGTTGCCAGGCGGTTCCGTCTTCGGCGTACAAGGATGCATAGGCGTGGAACGCGCCGGTGAAGGATTCATCCGCGGAGGAATCTTCCAGGGCGGGGGCCACGGCCCATTGGGCGGTGCCGGATTTAGCTTTGGCCACGATCCAGAAATCGCTTCCCGGGTCCAAGGTCAGGGGCGTGTCGAACAGGACTTCGTACCAGGCGGCGGGACCGGAAAGCTTGAGCATGCGGGAGGCCAAGGCGGGCGCGGTTCCAGGGCGGCCGGAGTCATCGGCCACCAATTCTACGCTGAGTTCGGCATCTTGCATAGAGCCAAGTCGCATGCCGACGCCGTAAAGTTGCATTCCGGGTCCGGACGAGAAATTCTGGCCCGCGGAAAGGCGCGCGTCGATGCGGAGGTTGGCGTTGCCGGAGGTGGGATCGGGAGTGGCCTCGTCCAGGATCCACGGGGCCAGGGTTGCGGCGGCGTTGAGCTTGAGGCTGCGCAGTTCCCAGACCTTGCCGTCCTGGGGCTGGGGAAAGTGCATGGGAAACCCGCCGGGTACCCCCGCTTGCAGGGAAATGGAGGTGGACGGGCTGCCCGCCCAGGAGGCAGGCGCGCTTTTTTCGGCGGAGAGGAAGTCGAAGGTGCCGGGCAGTTCCAGCACGCCGGGAGCGTCGCTCAGAATGGTGAGCTTGGGCGTCGCGGGCGCGGTCAGATCGGCGGCGAAAGCGGTGAGGGCTTCCGCCAGGCCGGTCATTTGCGTCTCGCCCTGGAGCGGGCCGGGATGGGTCCAGAAGGGAGGCTTATCGGCCACGGCGGCCCGCAGGTTGGCGGGGAACACCAGGGTCTCCAGCACGCAGGCATCCAGGAATTGATCGAGGGTCAGGTCCCCGATCACCTGGACATAGATCTTCTGCGATTCCGCGCCGCGAAGGGAAACCTGGGTCGCGCCAAGCGAATCCGGAGGCCGGATGGGCGTGGTCTGGGCGGGATACAGGGAGCCCAGGGCGAAGTCGGTTCCTTGCCAGGGCAGCACCAGGGAATATTTCATCGTGGATCCGGTGCGGAGCAGGCGAAGCAAAGATCGCATGCCGCCGAAGTCGAGGATGAACCCGTGCTGTTCTCCGGGAGAATCCCCCCAGACGCCGTCCGCGTTCACGATCTCGGACACCTCGCGCACGGCCACGCCGGAGAAATTCTTCAGCTTGCCCGCGAAGGGAAATCCGCGCACCGTGGACGTCGAAGGTTCGAAGCGATCGCCCGGCAGGATCAAGGGTAGATCCTTCACAAGCGTCCCGGAATGATCGTACAGATCCGGGAACGGTTGCTGGTTCTGTTTGTAAATCCCCGGAGCATAGGCGGAGTAATACTCCACCGGCTGATAGGATTTTATTTCCGCCGCTTCGACTTTCATACGCTTCCGTTCCGCCTCAGAAATTGTGGAAGAACTGGATGTCCTCGTAGATGCCTTTGGTGTCCGCGTCCGAATTGGCCGGCAGCCCGACGTTCTTGGCGTACTCCTGGAAGGCGTTCTTCTCCGACTGGCTCAGCACGTCGTAGCCCTTTTCCGATTCCAGGATGGGCACCACGGTCTGCCCCTTGGTATCCAAATCGTTCAAGATGAGATCGATGTTGCCGCCGCCGTATTTCGTCATCACGGCCGGATTCACCTGGAAGACGCCGACCGGCAAGGTGCCCTTGACGGCCAAGGTGACCTTGATTTCCGTCCCGGCGGGCACGATCTGATCCGCGGGCGGATCCTGGCTCACCACCACGGTCTTGGTGAAACGGAAGTTGGGGGCCTTGGAGACGTCGAATTTCTTCTGGTAGTCGATTGCCACCTTGGGGGGCGTATAGACGAGTTTCTTCGGCCCCTCCACCACGCGGACGTTTTCCGCCGCGAGTTCCATGTTGTTATTCGCGAGTATCAAGTTATTGGCCATGGTGTCTCCTTATCCTTAAGCTTCCGTATCTTTCGCATATGCCGGCATTCATCCGGGTTCAAATCGATCCGCTGATGGGCGCCGAGAGCTTCAACCCCGCCGCTTCCGCCGCTATGGTCGCTTCCGCGAAGGTCATGCCCGCCAGCTTGGGCACCTTCACCGGCAGCTTCACTTCCACCTTGGCGGAGATGTGCAATTGCACGGGTTCGGTGGCTTCCACCATTTGGCCCGCTTCCGGGACCTGGTTGAGCACGAGTGCGGCCAGCAGTTCCGCCGGCACCGCGGCGGGAGGGATGTCGTTGCCGTGGGAATCGATGATGCGGCCCAGGATTAGGCCGGCGTTGGTAATCGCGAGCTTCGCTTCCGAAACGCTGCCGCCGAACAAGTTGGGCATGGCGATGCGCACCGAGGTCTTGGTCATCTGGATCGCGGTTTCCTGGGCGGCTTCCGAATCCACCACTTCCAGGTCGCGGCTCTCCACCGCATAATCATGCGCCTCGATCACCAGGCCGTAGGATCCGAGGGGTACCCCGAAGGCTACGTAGGCGTTCAGGGTCCCGCCGATGAAGGCGGCGCTCCGCACCACGCCGCCGGTCTTGGCGAACAGGCTCACCACGGCGCCTGCCACGGGCTGCGAATCGGTCTTGTCCGTCACCTTGAACACCAAGGTGCCCTGGGGCTTGTTCAGGGCGTCGAACAAGGTCTTCACCGAGGCGAGCAGATTGTTCCAGCCCTCGGAGGTGATGGGATCCCCGGGATGGGCGTCGATGAGGGGCGGATGGGTCAGCATGGGGACTCCTTTTCGGGCATGATCTTGGTGTGATGCTTGGGTTCGCGGGCGCTTCCGCTTTTGATGGAAGCCGGACGATCAAATGTTGGGGGCATTGAATTCCACTCCTTCTCCGGTCGGTTCGGCGTCGTCCTCGAGGAGGCTTTCCCCCAGGACCCATTCGTCGTTCCAGAAGTCCACTTCCAGGCGCACGCCGGCGGGTCGGAACCGATCCAGGCCGCGGGCCACGTGCTGGGGCAGGCTCCCGCCCGAAAGAAAGGCCGCTTCCCAGGATTTGAGATCCGGCGGGAGCAGCACGCGCACGGTGAAGGCCTGATGCTCGCGCCAGAGCACCTGGAATTTCCCCGAAGGCGGCTGGGTCGCGAGCGCGGCGGCATCATCCGGAAAGGCGAACACGGCTTCATCGAAACGGGAGGCATCGAATGCGCCTTCCTCCACGTTGAAGCGCAGGCTGTTGTCCCCGTGCAACAGGCGCGGCGCGGGCAGGGAATCCAGGCCGACCACGGCGGGGCCGGGCATGTTCCGATCCGCGGCGCCCACGGGATCCACGATGGCGAAGCCTTCGCTCGGGGCCGTGTTCTTGAACTTGGCGATGGCGGGTTCGGCGAAGAAGCCGTCGTGGATGCGGTAGCATTTGGCGGTGACATCCTCGCCGTCCAGATAGGTATGGCCGTCCCGGGAGAAGGTGAGTTCCTGGCCGTCCGCGAGGACGCCCCGGTACCCGAAACCTTCGCGTGTCGTCAGGTTGATGACCAGGGGTTTGACGGTGCGGTTCGCCGTGCCCACCACGCGCAGGTCCGCCCGGCCGTGGAAAAAGCCGCCGCGGCGCACGGAGTAATATTGCAGTTGGCGGGCCTCGGCGAGATCGGTTTCCTTGTCGACGATGGGATTCTCGTGGACGTAGAGCAGGCGCTCGATTTTCTTCCAGCCGCCAACCGCCGGGGATTCCGGATCCTCGGGAGCGCCGGGAGGGACTGGCACACGGAAGGTGGCCTTGATGCGGTGGATGAATCCCTTAGTCAGGCTGTAGGTATCGACATGGTGCAAGGTGGCGCGGCCGCCGTTGGCGGCGCCGAGCAGAAGGCAGGCGCCTTCGGCTAGTGCCCACAGGGTGCCGCAACCGTCCGTCATCAGGGAGGCGGTGCGCATTACGGAGAGGCGCAAGGCGTCCAGGTAGCCGTCATAGGCGGCCCAGGCGAGTTCTTCTTCCGTGGGAGGGACCGGCGCAGGTGTTCCGGGCGCGGGCGGTGGCGGAGGCGTCAGAGCCGCCTCGTGGGACGGATCGAACAACCCGTGATCATGGGCCCGGCGCAGCAGGAAGAAATCCTCCTCAACCAGGCCCAGCAGGGCCGCGAGCTTCAGGATATCGCCTTCTTCCGAGGCCTGCTCGATGCGGCGGGATCCCAGGATGCGGGAGAGTCGGCCTTCGGCATGATCCAGATCGCCGCCCAAGGTCAGGGACACGTCCCCGATGGCCTTGCCCGGCTTGTCCAGGCGCATGAAGGACGGGAACCGGTCCAGGATCTTGAAGGCCCGGCCCGTCAGGGGTACCAGCACGGTCATGCCTTGATCTCCAGGACGATGTCCCGCAGGATGGGGCGATCCCCTTCCGGGATGGGGGTAACGGCGGAGGGACCCCCGCCCGCGACCACGACCAGGCCCGCGGCATCGTGCTCGGCGGTCCAGGTGAGATCGGCGGTGATGAGGGTGTAATTGGTGCCGACCCCGATCAGGGCCATCAGGTCCCCGGATGAAATGGCGGTGGGGATGCCCGCGAAGTGTTCGGAGAGTTTGCCGCGGATTTCCTTATGGGCCTCTTCCAGGGTACGTGTTCCCAGCAGGGTCACCTTGATGGCGAAATCGAAGAGGACTTCCCCCGCGAAATGGATGCGCAGCTTGTCCGCCGTCAGCGAGGCGCGCTGGCCGTCCGCGGGGATGAGGTTGCGGCGCACGCCAGCTGGCGGGGCCCCGGTGGGATGCAAAGTGACGTTGAGATCGGAGATGCCCCCCAGGTCCATCAGTGCGGTTATCAGGCGGTTGTAGACCACGGCGCCACCCAGAGGGAGCGCATCGAAGAGAGCGATCAGGCTTTGTTCCCCGTCCAGGCGCATGCGCGCTTTTTCGGCTCCGGAGAGGCGGACATTGTCGGGATAGATGAGCACGTGCACTTCCACGGGCACCAGGAAGGTTTCCCCGCCTGGAATGCCCACGGGTTCGAACTCATCGTCGCGGGCGTCGCCGGTGGAGACGGCGCCGCCGCCTTCGGTGGCTCCCGCGGTCGCGGCCAGGTTCAATTGGAAATTATGCTCCACGCGCACGCCCGCCGGGCGGCTGTCGAGGATGGCTTCGTGCACTTCGAAGGCGCGCTTGCCGTCGTCGGATTCGGCCACGAACACCTGCACCACGCCGGGCCGATCCACCAGTTCCTCGACGATCTTGACGTCGTTCTCTCGCAGGCCGGGCAGTTCCGCCAGGGCCAGATGCAGGGCGCGTGGGGTGGCCCGCCCCGCCCGTTCCAGCACCTTGCGGGTGCGGGCGCGCAGTTCCGGATCGTCCTCGCCGTCGCTGCCGAAGCGCGTCGGCGCTTCATTGGTCACGCCGTCTATGCCCAACAGGGTCTGGTTCATCACCGAGATGGCCGCCGCGGCGACCACGCCCTTGGGGCCTTTGTCCACGGCGCGCACGTCCACTTCCACGGACAATTGCCCGCGGCGCAAAACGCGCGGGGCGGCCGTCTCGAACAACGCGGGGGGATTGGTGGCGGTGGAAACGCGCGCGGCCTCGGGGATGAAGATGTCGGCCGGGGCGGCGGAGTCGCGGAAGAAGCGCACGGTGCCGGCGGCATGCTCTCGGTTCTTGCGCTTGACGCCCAGCAGGGCCACCACCTTTTCCAGGGCCGGGCCTTCCGCCGTGTCCAGATAGGCGGAGCGGTAGACGTTCTCCATCTGCTTGCGCAACACGGCCAGTTCGCGGCCGAAGGATTCCGCCAGGGTGCGCGTGAGGCTGCCGGGATTGCGATCGGTCAGGAGCGCGTCCCCGGTCTTGTCGTGATCGTAGCTGACGTAGAATTCGCTGCCTTCGTCCGGCCAGGCCGAATCGGCGGCGGGGGAGAGGGCGTCCTGATCGTCCGGGAAGAAACGGATCTTGCCGTCCGGGCTTACCTGGAAGTCCTGGCCTTCCGCGAAGATCTTGAACTCCCCGGAGCTGATGCCTGCCAGGGCCAGGCTTTCCGGGACCAGATCGTCCGCGGGCCGCTCGGTGGAAAAGCCCGAGGCGTTCAGCACCGCCAGGAAGCGGTGGGTCTCGCGCGCGGCCCCGCCGGTCAGCGCGGTCAATACCTGTTTGGCGATGTACGGATAGGATTCGGCGGCGTAGCTCATGTGGCGCTCGCAAAGCTGAAGGGAATGACGAAGTTGGCCGGGACCGGGGCCCCGATCAATTGCGCGGTGATTTCCAGGTTGACCTTGTCGCGGTCGCGCTGGGGATCGAAAAGGATCTTGGCGAGCAATACCTCTTCGATGCGGGGCTCGCGGGCCAGGGCCTGCAGGATGTAGAGCTTGACCAGGTTGCGGTTATGCGCCGAATTGGGCTGGCCGATCAATTCGTGGTGGCGGCTGCCGTAATCCGGATGGCCCAGATCCGCGAGCTCGCCCATCATGGTCTTGATGCGGTGGATGATGCCCTGCACGGCGTTGTCGACTCCGGTGACGGAGTCCAGATCGCGGCGGAGGCCGGTGGGCGTGGGCCCGCCCTCGATGTCGATGTCCATATTCTCGTGGCGCCCGTCCCGGGACGCGTAGATGGCGCGGAAGTCGCGCCCGAACATCGGGGACTGCATATAGGCGGCGTCGCGCTGGGTCATGGTCGTATTTCCTTCATGGTCGCACTTCCATCGGTAATTGCATTCGCATTTCCATTGGTATCGGCGTTCGCAAGGTCTTCACGGAGGATTGCCGTCGGTGACGAAGGTTCCCGCGGGCGGGCCCAAAATGGCCAGGATGCCCGGCGGGGTGGGGATCTGATCGCCCAGGCGCACGGCCTTCTGCCCGCCTATGGTAACTCCGCTGCTACCCAGGGATCCGATGGGCAGGGGATAGGGGATTCCGGAAAGGGTGTTGGTCATCAGGCAGATGGATCCGGTCACGGCCACGGGCTGTCCGCCCATGGTCAAAGTGGCCTGGGGGATCACCATGATCACGCCCATGTCCGGCGGACCGGAGGCCCCCGGGGTCAACATCACGTTGCAGCCTATGGTAACGAACGGGCCCGGCATCAGGAGGGGGAGAAGCTGGTCATGCCCGCGAGGCTGACCATGGGCCCTTTCACGCCCGCCTGGGCTCCGCCTTCCAGCGAAGCCGTGGTCTGGGCCTTGGCGGTTACGCTCAGGCCCTCCAGTTTCATATCCATGTCCGCGGTCGCGTTCAGCTTTCCGCCCGCCTTGAAATTCATATCGCCGCCGGCCTGCAGGGTGATATCCCCGTCCGCCTTGAGGGTGATGGCCGCGGCGGAATGCACGTCGATGCTGCCGCCGTTCTTGATCTTGATGGTGGTGGATCCGTATTTCAGGGTCAGCAGCTTGTCTTCCACCGTCAGGACATTGCCTTCCGGCAATTCCACATGGATGCGGCGCAGGCCGGACTCGGCCTTGTCCGGGGAGACGAACACCCATTCCTTGGGCTTGGCTTCCGGCGGCCGATCCGCATCGTTGTAAAGGCGCGCGGTCACGATGGCGCCGTGAAGATCCCCGCCCAGGAATTGCACCAGCACCAGATCGTCCTTGTTGGGCAGGGACGATTGCCCGATGCGATCCACGGCCACGGGGACCTTGGGCAATACCAATCCGGTATCGCGCAGCTTCACGTCGCAGGCATGGTTGTGCTTGTCGCCGCCGGAGGCATGGGAATACACCTGCTGCACCACGCCCACTTCGGCCACGCGCAGCTTGGCCAGCTCCGCGCGCACCAGGGATTGCAGCAATCCCACCACGTCCACGGCGGTTCCCAGGCTCACGGCACGCCTCCCAGGGACGCGTAGGTGCGGAAGCCGGAATGCAGGCCCAGGGCATGGCGCAGGGCCAGTACCACGTAGGTTCCGTCCCCGCCCGCGGGCAGGCCCTGCAGTTCCACGGAGTCGCCCAGCTCCACATCCGGACGTCCCAGCATTTCCACTTCCGCGTTGCGGGCCTCGCGCCGGCGGCGCAGCAGCAGGCAATCGGCCGAGGCCTGGGCATGTTCTTGCGTCCGCAGGAAAGGATGATAGCGCGGGCCGCCGTCGCCGCTTCCGGCTTCGCCTTTATGCGGTGAACTGTCCTTGGCGATCCAGTTGGCGGTCTCTTCGCCTGATGACGACGCGGGACTTTCCGGGATCAGGATGGCCTTGCCGGGGGCTGCGCCGTTCTCGCACGCGGCCTGCAGCAGATCCACCCCGAACTTGAGCTTGACCGGCGGCGTGGTCCCGGAGATGGGCGCGAAGATGAGTTTGCCCTGGGCATCGGCGTACACATCGTTCCCGCTATGCAATCCCAGGCGCAATCCATGCTCCCAATGGCTGTAGGCGGAATCCGCCAGGTAGAAGGACATCGACACTCCCGCTTGGGCCTGTACGCTTTGCGCGCCTCCGTCGGACGCCAGGGCCTGGAACACTTCACCGGCCTTCTGGTTCACGAAAGCCTTGTCCCCGCGCTTGCGCATCAGGGGCGCCTGCGATCCCAGGGCATGGACTTCCAGGCTGGCCAGGCCTCCGGACATGCGTTCCACCGTGCCGGTAAAGACACGGCTGAGAGCGCCCGCGTAACCCAGATCGATGGCAACGTCGTCGCCGGGTTTGGCATCCAGAGGTTGCGTCACGCCCAATTGCAGGAAGGCCTCATCCGCGCCGCCGTTCACTTCGCGCAAAATCTCCAGGCGCCACAGTGATCCTTGTCCGCCGCTCTTGAGCTTTTTCTTGCCGACGGTCACGGCGAATTCCGGGAAAAAGGTTTGCTTGCCGGCCATGCTCAAGGCCCCGTCCGCGTGTTCTTGGATTCGTAATACGTCATCGCGCGCAACAGGCCGTTGCTCTGGGGGGCTTCGCGGAAGCCGTGCGCCATGCTGTGGATACCGTCCGCGTAGACGAACGGGACCGTATACGGGAAGAAGGGGAAAGGAGGAAACTGGTTGGTGCGTCCGCGGCTGGCGGGAGAATCCAGCAGCACATGATGATGGAGATGATTGTAGAAGCTGACGCCGGTGCAGCCCGAAAGCATCAACACACGGCCCTGGGGGATGAAGCTGCCGAGGACCTGGTTGTACGCGCGCGTGGGGTACACGTCTATCATGGTCTTGACGGGCTGGCCCGTCGTTCCCGCCGGGCTGGTGCTGACTTGCATGAAAGCCTGGATCGCGTGGCCGTATTGGCACACGGTGAGCACCACGGGGGTGAAGCGCGTATAGGGGGCGCTCAGGGCCGGAACCGGCGTGCCCACGGGAACGAAAGCCGTTCCCGCGTTGAAGTAGGCGCGGGGCGCGGCGATGGTCGTATACGTCCTGCCGATGAGGTACAACGGCGTTCCGGGGTGCGGGGCGGGCAACCATGCCGGCTTCGCGCCGCAATCCGGGGGCAGCTCTACGCCCGCGGGAATGGGGACCCCGTCCAGGAAGCGCGCTCCCGGAGGGACCGGGGAACCGGGAACGCCAGCGCCCACGGGCGGAGTGAGGATGGCGAGCGTGTCGAGGGCCTGCCATGGCGCGAACGTGGTGCCGGCGCGGTACATGGGCGTGAACAAAGGAGGCGGATTGGGCGCGTCCGGCGCGAACACCACGCCGGTGGGAATGGGCGTGACGCCGTCGGAAAAGGTGGCCCCGGTGGGGAAGGTGATGCCCACCAGGCCGCGGTCCCAACCGGTATCGAGCAGTGAGTAGATGCGATCCGCGGTCGCGTTGCAATTGGTGGGCGCCGCCGCTCCGCCCGAGAAGAATGTCGTCATGGAGGGATGCAAAGGCATGGGCGTGGGCAGCAGGGGCCAGATCGCGCCCGTCACCTGGAAGATGGGAGGAAAGCGGGTGCCCGGAAAAATGCCCGTGGTCCCGTCCCGGTAGGTTGCGAAAGCCACCGGAGCGCCCGGGGCGGCGCGCAGTGGATCCGGGTCCAGGGGATGCGCGACCGAAGGCATGAATTGCTTGCTGCCCACCGCGAGCGGCGCGGTGGCGGCGGTGGAAGCCGCGGGCAGCAGACCCGCGGGCAACGTGCTCAGCGGCTTGATGGACAGATTGAGAATCTCGATGAAATTCCACCCGCCGTAATTGGTGCCGCCATAGATGTCCAACGGCGCCGTGCCCGCAGGGAGGTTGTTGACCTGCTGGTTGTTCGGGACCTGATCCACCATGTTCAGGACCACGCCTTCGCGCGAGCAAAGCACTTCGTCCCCCGCATCGTGATCGAAATCGTAGGCGTAGGTCTGCAGACCGCTGGGGAAATGGCTCCAGATGCCCATGGGGTTCTGCACGCATTGTTTGGTCTGGCCGCCGTTCCAGGGCAGCAGATACGGCGACCCTTCGCCGGGCGGATACCCCGGGAATTGGGCGTTGCTGCCGGGCAGGGCCGCGAAGGTGCCGCCGGACGTGTTGCCGTTGGTGAAGAGATACAGATAGATCAACTGCATCACCGCTTCGATCGCGAAATTGACGATGATGAAACCGGTGCGCGCCAATCCCAGCCCCACCCCGTCATGCTTTGGATTCCAGATGAACCGTTCATTGGCCAGGAAGATCCACCCGAGCAGCATCTGGCTGGTGTCGTCCGGGAATTCGGAAGCGGTGAGTCCGGAGAGCAGGATGCTCATGCCGCGGAATCCGAAACCGATCGCCATGCCCCCGAACATCTTGCCGAACATGGCGCCGGGGGGCCCTTGCCCCGCGAAGCCGTAGTTCTGGCGATCCGTGTTGGAAAGGATCAAGGGCAGGAGCAGGGCGCCGAATTCGCCGAAGCCGTACATCATCCCGCCGAACTGGTTGTGGTTGCCCTGGCGCATGAGGAAATGGGCGGCCTCAATCTCGGTTTCCAGGCGCGACTGCAACTGGTCCAGCCGGTCTTTTTCCGTGCCGGTGGGCGCGGGCGAGGCCTGCAACTGGTCCTTGACCCCCAGCAGCTCCGCCTCCTTGGGATTGAGGGCGGAGGATTGCGCATCAAACCAGGTTCTATGGTCATCCTTCTTGTGGTTGAGCAAAGTGAGGAAGGAAAGCAGGAATTCCCGCATCATCCACGTCCAACGCCGGTATAGGGCCGCCTCGCCGATATCCTCCGCGATCTGGATCCAGGGATAGGCCCCGTCCTTTCCGGTGCCGCTGCAACGGATGCCTTCCAGCCCGCCCACGAGCGTGAGGAAGGGCGTAAGGACCCATTGCAGCCAGGACGAGAGCATGATCTTGTTGACCGGCGTGTTCACGGTGTTGAAGAGATCCCAGAACAGGTTCAACATGTTCGAGGCGATGTCGCCTTTTTCCACGGAGATGAGGTGGGCCAGGGTCTCGTTCAGGTCCGTGACCCACAGGGTGTGGAAGGCGATGCGCTCCATGTGGATGGGCGAAATGTGGCGGTATTGGATCGCGCCGATGGGATCGATGGTGGTCGCGTCCTCGCGCACGTCCCAATGGGTTTCCGTATGCAGAACCCAGGACGCGTACCAGCTGAAGGGCGTGGTGATGGTGGTGGTAGTGGGACCGCTAGTGGTGGTTCCGCCCTCCGCGGGAGGATCCCCGGCGGCGGCGCCCACCGATCGGCCGCGCGCCGCGGCTCCGACGGAACCGGATGCGGAAGCCGACGGCCCGTTCCGCAGCGCAGTCTCCAGCAGGATGGACAGCGGCTCGGCCAAGGCGTCGGCCGCTTCCAGGATCTTGGAGAGCTTGCCCAGGATGACGTCGATGCCTTTTTCCTTGTAGATGGCGATGATGGCGTCCGCCATGGCGTCGGGATCCAGATCCGGCCATTCCAATTCGTCCAGGATCAAATGCTCCAGGTTCCGCAAGTTGAGGCCCAGCCCGTACCGCTTCAGGGCTTCCTCGGAAAGATCCCCGCCATCCACCGGGGCTTGCAGGCGCGTGACGGCCCCTTCCAGGATGGAACGGAACAGGGCGGTCAAGGCCTGGGGATTCACGTCCAGATCGTGTTGGGCCAGATGGATCGCCTCTTTGAGGAAACGCGCCAGGCTGTCCGCGCGCAGTTCCGCGATCAGGCCGCGCAGGGAGCGGAAGACGACGGGAATGCTTTCGGCCAGGTTCCCGGATATCCCCGCCAGGAAGGATTGCAGAATGTCGTTGAAGGGCCGCGTTAATTGGCGGATGCGCCCTTCGGCGAGGCGGAGCTTGTCCTGGCGCGATACGAGGAAAGCGGGCACGGTTTCCATGCCGGAATCGATCAGGGCCTGCAGGCTCGCGGCTCCGCCCTCCCTGTCCTTGAGCAGGCTTTCCAGAAAGTCCACGAAGATATCGAAGGCGCGCATGGGGCCGTGGACCGGCGGGGCCTTGAGCCCTTGGGGCCGCAACAATGCTTGTCCGAGCGACATCTTCCGCGTCCTTTCCTAGAATCCCAGCGCGCCGCCGATTTCGCCGGCAACGGCTCCCGCCAGCTCGCCCAGATCGGCCTTGGGGATGGCGGCGAGCATGTCCTGATAAGCCGTGTTCACCGTATCCAGATCCGTCCCCAGTTCGCCCTTGAGCGCGTCCAGCTTTTCCATCAGCGCGGTGAGCAGGGAGGTGATGTCGAAGCGCAAGGCCTGGGGTTTCACTTTTTCGTTCCACACCGGATCCACCGCGTCCTGCACCACCTGCTTGGGATCCAGTCCCTTGATCAGTTCGACGATGCCATGGTAGGCGTCGTTGATTTTCTTTTTGGCTTCGTCGGTCAGCAGGTTGTCCACGCTGATGAGGCCCAGGGTGGAGGCGACCGTGGCCGACAGCTCTTCGGCCAGGTGGGTCGGATTGATCACGTCCACCTTGCCCTTGACCGCGTCGAAGATTCCGCCCAGCTCCCGCGTCAGGAAACCCAGATCCACGTTCTCGATGCGGTTGGCCAGGCCGAGCAAACCGTCCCGGAGGCCGCCCAGGGCGGAGTCCCCGGTCAGGAGCGCGGTAGCGCGGGTCTTGAACGTATCCAGGAAATGGATCACCTCGGTCAGCGGCGCGCGCGCGGCCTGTCCGGCCAGGTTCACGGTCGCGAACAGGCCGCCCACGGGCACGATGAATTCGTCTTCCAGGGACTGGCGGAAAATCTCCTTGAGATCGGCGGCGGAGAAGGCCGGAAACACCATGCGGGCCAGGGGGCCGCCCGCGCGGTGGTGGCGCGCGTCCCAATGCGTCAGGGTCCGCGTCAGTTCCGCTTCCGAATCCGTCATCGCCTGGCGCATGGATTGCAAGGCACGGAAGGGTTCGCTGTACAAGGCGGACAAGGGTTCGAAGCGCGCCAGCAGCGTTTCCAATGCCGCCTTCTCCGGGCCGGCGGCCAGCAAGGCCACGCGATCCGGACGCATGCGGCGGCGCAACGCGATGAGGGCTTCCAGGGCGGCGTCGGGCGCGAGGGTATCCAGGGCGGCCTTGACGGGATCCCGGGCCGCGGCGACGGCGGAGGCGAGGCCGGCGGCCTTGGCGGCATCGACACCCGCGCCGATGGCCGTCATGGCCGGAGCCAGATCAGAGACGTCGCTCCAGCTCCCGATGCGGTTCAGCAAGGCCTGCAGCCAGGTGCGCAATTGCTGCTCCGCGTCCGCCAAGGCATTGAAGAAGTCCGCGATCGCTTGCAGGGTCTGCCGGAATTCGTCGGCGACTCCCAGGCCGGCGTTGATCTTGTCGATGACGGAAGTCAGCGCGCCGATGAGTTCATCGAGCGGCAGGGCCTCGCGGAACTTATGGGCGGCCTGCTTGAGGGCATCCTGTACGGGTTGGGCCAGTTGCACGGGATTCACGCGCTCCACCTGGGCGAGCAAGCCGTCGTATGCGCTTTGCAAGGGGCGCAGCGCGGCGGCGGGATCGAGGCGATGGATCAGATCCTGCTTCAATCCGTCCAGCGCGGATTTCACGGGATCCAGCAGGGACAGGGGCTGAAAAGCGTCCAGCCTGTCGGTCAGTGATTTGAAGGGCGCCGAAAGCGCGTCCCCGATCAGGTTGGACGGGGAAAGCTTCTCCAGCTCCTGCTTGACCAGGGAGGCCTTCTCCGCCAGGAAGGCCAGCAAAGGCTTGGGGCCTTCGTCCACGAGCTTGCCGAATTCGGCGACCAGGGGATCCGCGACGGGATCAATGCTGGAAGGCAGGAGGGCGGCGGCGGCGGTGAGGGCCAATTTCACTTCCGTGCTCAGCAGGGACGGATCGATGGCGCGCAGGGCCGCGGTGATGCCTTTGATCTCGTCCGCCACGGTATCGGTCACGGGGGAAAAACTCAGGGATTGGATGGCCTGCGTGGCGGCCTTGATGCCGGCTTCCAAAGCGTCCAGGGCGGACTTGATGGCGGGATCGTCGAAGATGCCCGCGAGGTCTTCCATGAAGTGCTTGAGTCCGTCGATGATCTCCGCGGGATTGAATCCGTTCACGGCGTTGCTGAGCCCGGTCAAGGCGTCCTCGATGGCTTTGGAGACGGGCGCGAAGAGTTCCTGGGCCTTGGCCTGGATGGCCAGCCGCAACGTTTCGAAGGCTTGATGCACGCTCTCCACCATCGCATGGGGATCCGCTTCGGCCAGCACGCGATCCACCTCCGAGAACACGCCCGAGACCTGGGCCGCCACCTGTCCCGTCACCGCGTCCATTTGCGCAAGCATGGTTTCGATGGCATGGGTCGGAGTGGCCAGGATTTCCTGGACTCCCGTGGCTTCGATGGCATCGAAGATTTTCAGCGGCAGTTCCAGGACGGATTTGATGTCCGCGGCGATGCGCTCCGGGGGGAATTGCGCCAAGGCGTTTTGCAGGGGCGCCTGCAATGATGCCAGCAAGCGGAAGGTGTTGGCCGGCTGCAGCATGCCGTTCAATTGCCGCATCTGCCGTTCCAGATCCAGGGACAATTGCCGCGTACGCGTTTCCAGGTCGCGCCCGCGCGTTCGCAAGACGTCCCCGCGCATGGCCAGGAGGCGCGCTTCCAGACCGTCGAGGGCCGCTCCGGCCGCGGCCAACTCCGCGGCCTTGCCCGCCAGGGTTCCCGCTTCCACCGCCGCGGCCACTGCGCCCAGGTTGCCGTTCAGTGCCGTCATATCCGCCTGGATGGCCGTAATACCGGCATCCGCGGCCCAAGCCTGCAATCCCGAACCATAAGCCGCGAGGTAACCCGAGAAAGTATGATCCAGGAACGCGGCCAAGGCCTGCAGGGATTCGCCCACGTGGGCGCGGAGCGCCGTTTCGTCCATGCCGCGCAGGCGTACAACGGTCTGCAGCAATTGCTGCGCATCGTCCCAGAAGGGCAGCTTGCGCACCAATGCGTTCTCCCGGGGGGAATTGGACATGACGTCTTCCAGGAAGATGACCAGATTGGGCGCGCTCAGCGGCGAAGGGAAAACCGCCAGTCCCGATCGGGCATTGGACAAGGCCGCCAGCCTGCGCTCCCGCGCCGCCACGACTTCGGGCGAAGGAGGCGTAGCGCCGCCGCTACCTGCCCCGGGTCCCGCGCCCGGAGAACCGCCGCCCGCACCCGAAGATCCTCCGGAGCCTGGGCCGGCTCCCGGAGCGCCCGCACCAGCTCCTGGAGCACCCGCACCGGATCCCGCGCCTGATCCGGAGCCTGCGCCCGCTCCACCAGATCCGCCCGTTCCGGATCCGCCGCCCGCCGTTCCGGATCCTCCCGGGGCCGCCGCCGCATCGTTCAGGTTGAAGCGGGTCAACCCGTCGATGGCGGAAATCACCCGGACCAATTGCCGGAGGCGGGGAATCACGTCACCGCCCAGCGCCCCCTCCAGTCCGGACAGGATGGGATCGAAGGCCGAGGTCATGGACGAGAAGTCCGTGGGCATGTGCTGCGCCACTTGGGCGATCTGCCCGCCCACCCGCGCGGCGACCTGCAACTGCGGAACGGGCACGTTCCCAAGGCCTGCCAAAAGGCCGGATACCGCCTCGCCCGGCGCATCCGGAAGCTTCTCGAAAAGTTCCACGGCATGCTGGACTTGCGTCACCAGGCCTGCCACTCCTGAGAGCGACGCGTTTCCCGTCGCCTGGCTTTGGATGCGTTCGATGAGGGTGGGCATTCAGGCTCCGAACAATTCCGTGGCGGCGGGACCCAGGCTGCCGAGGCCCGCCATGGCGCCCTTGAAGCCATCCAAGGTGGCCTTCAAGGGAGGAGTGGGATCGCCGAAGTCCGGCGCTCCCAGCAGGTCCGGGATTTCCATGATGTCGGTCAACGCGCCCGCCTCCGCGGCGATGTCGGCGGCCGGATCTTCGGGCGCGGGATCCGGCGGGGGCTCGGTGTATTGCAGCAAAGTAATGGCGAAGCGGAAGGTGTCCGGGATTTCCGACGACTCTTCCACGTCGAGCGATGCGACGATCATTTTTTCGATGGTGGTGGCGGTGATGATGTCGGCAACGAAGTCCACGGGCTTCCCGTCCGTGAACATCTTGCGCACCTTTTCCAGAAACCCGTCCCGGTTGTCGTCGCCTTGCAGGCTGCCTTCCAGCCGCAGGTTGAGCGGATGCGCGCCCAGATCCTGGTGATAGCTTCCGCCCAAGCCGGGCACGGGGATCTCCCGCAACCGACGGCGTTCCTGCGCGCCGATGCGTTCCAGGCCGGGCACTTCGTACTCGCCGATCATGGGCTTGATCTTCATGTCAGATCCACTCCGCGGCGTTTCGCCTGGCGGCGCAGGAGGCGGTGCAGTTTGGCGGCCAAGTCATCCTCTTCATCCATCCATTCCATTTCCGACGTTCCCTGGCGCACTTGCGAGGCCGCCTCAGCGGGAGCGTTGGCGGCGGCGGGCGCGACGGCGGAAGGACCGGCGCCGGGACCGGCTTTGCCTTTGGTCGCCACGGGGGAAAGATCGCCGCCGGCGGGACGCTGGGAAAAGGGATGTTGCACCGGGCTGTAGGTATTGTTCTCCGCAGGATGGCCCGCAGGATCGGAACGGACCGGGCCGTACAGGTTGTCGACCAGGTCGGCCAGATCGGGAGCGGAAGGTTCCGGACTTCCAGGGGGCCGGGAGAACGGGTGTTGCACGGGAGATAGGTCGTTGGAAGAATAAGTAGAGTAAGACGGGGAACGGTCGGACGGCCTTGTGGCGCCGGGGGCCGTCGATCCCGCCGATGGGGTTCCGGAAATCGCGACAGCGGGAACCTTGGGCGTTGACGACGCGCCGGGCCCGTGCGGATTGGGCGCGCGCTGTTTCAACAGTTCCAGGAACCGGGCGAAGGCGACGTCATCCAAGGGAACGATGGACGGCGCGCGCGTCGGGGAGGCTGTTCCGCCCTTGGCGTCGAGGTCATTGATGGAATGTGGATTCTGCGGATCCGGTTTCGGACCGTACCCGGCGATTTTCCGGTTTACGTTTTCCGCCCAGCCAGCGAAGGGGGAAGGGGGAGGCGATACCGGTTTGCCTCCGATGCGGCCGTGGAAGCCACGGGCAGGGATGCCGTCGCGCGCGGTGGGACGGGAGGCGGAGATGGGTGCAGGCCCGGGATTGCCGGTGCCGCGGGTCGACGCGGACGCGCGGGATGAACGGGTGGTGGGGTTGCCGGTTTCCACCCAGGATCCGTCGGCAATTCGGGCGGGACGGGCCGGATGGGCGTTGCGCTTGGCGGATTCCTGCGAGGGAGTAACACCCGTGTTTCGGAACAATTCTCCGATTCCCGCCGCGTCGAGCGCGGATCCGATACCCGCCGGAACCGCTTTGCCGTTTTTTCCGTCAGATGCGCCCGGAGAACCGATCGCACCGATGCCTAAACCTGCAGGTCCCGCCGTCGCGACGTCGCCAACGCCTCCGATTCCTCCTATGCTTGAAGAAGCACTCTTGCCTACGGCCTTCGCGGGTTCGCGGATCAAATCCATATGCTCCTGCGCGACCCGGAAGGGTTCCGCGAAGTCGCCCAAAGCACCTGTTCCCTGCATTCCTTCGTCCGGCAATCTCTGCATGCCTTCCGCAGCCGCCCGCGCCTCGGTCAATGGGTTGAGCCACCAGGCAGCGGCCGCATCGGTTTCCATGGCATGGGCGGAAAGCCAGCCGAGGGAGGCAGGGAGGAGGGGGGAAGGATCCGGGGAAGGCGAGGTCATGGCGCGGTTACGGTCTCTTGCCGGCGGTTCTGCTTGATCATTTCCAGGTAAAGCATGATCTGGGCCATGGTCATCTTGCCTACCTCTTCCGGCGACCAACCGAATTCCTTGGCCAGGATGAAGCAGGCCTTCGCCAACGGCGCCTGCACCGCGTCTTCCAATCCCTGCGACGCGGAGATGCCGCTAATGCGGTTCACGGCGTCGAGCAGAAAGCGGGCGAGCCCGGAATGCATGTTGTTGACCTGATCCAGGCCCAGCTTCGGTTCCACCAGGGATTCCTTGATCATCAAGGCGGACAGAAGCCCGTCGTTGTCCTTGGCCGCGCGGGTCAATTGCTGCAGCAACCGCACGGTGAGCGGACGCAGGCGCACCCGGCCTCCCGGCCCCTCCGGAACCGGATCCTCCGCGTTCGCCGCGGGGGCCAGCACCTGGGCCGGAACGTCCACGTCGAAAACCAGGGTCCCTCCCGCGAGGATTTCATCCGCACTCAGATAATCCATAAGCTCTCCGGTTCAAATTGGATAGAACTCAAAAGGCAAAATGCAAAAGGCAAAAGTCAAAATTGAAGAAGAGGGATCTTCCAAAGCGCCATCGTATAGGATCACCAGGATCGGCGGCCGGGTTTTCTCATTTTTGCACTTTGCATTTTGACTTTTGAATTTTGACTTCTCTCTTGGCGACCGCGAGAGCGCTTACCCACCTTCGTCCTCGACGCTAACCCACAGGGCCTTGAAATTGACCCGCTCCATGACGAAATCGTCCTCGGGGATGCCGTAGCTCCAATGTTCCAGCTTGGCTCCGTGCACGGTCACGGTGGACGCGGCGCCGGGCTTGGCGGGATTCTCCAGGCGGAGCGCGATGTTGAAGGAGGGATTGACGAAGGTTCCGGCCGGCCGCGAGGCCGCCGCGTCGCCCAGCAGCAGTTTGAGCAACGCACCGTTGATGGCCGCGCGGTCCATGCTGCCAGTAACATTCACGTTACCTGGGCGCAGTTCCGTCGGGTAGCGCTGGCCCAGCTCGTGGAAGGGCTTGAGGTCCGAGTCCACGCGGACTTCCACGTTGGTGGCCCGGCCCACGGGGGTGAGCGCATAGGACTCGATGACGCCCTTGGCGAGATCGCCCTCGGCGCCCGCGTCCACGGCCAGCATGATGGCCCCGTCGGAGCCGCGAAATACGTTCGTGTTTGCCATTCTCTATCTCCGTTTCCGTTTTTCCGTTAGGCCAGGTTCATGATGACTTTGATGTAATCGATGCTGAAGGTCGGTTTGAGGTACATGGTCACCAGGCACACGCCGGCGATTTCCTGTTCGCGGGTGGCGGTCACCTGCAATTGGAATTCCGTCAGGGCCTCGTTGAGCACCATGTCCGCCAAAAAGCCGTTCAGCGTGGCCTTGAGGGCGGCGCGCACGCGGGCGTTGTTGAGCTTGCCGATGTAGGGCAGGCAGCCTTGGCGGGTTCCCGCCTTGGCGTAGTCGACGATGCGGCGCACGGAGATCTGCCTGAACGCGCCGATGTCGGTGGTGATGCCTTTCATCACGCGGTAGCCGGCCTTCTTTTCGAGCACCAGCACGCGGGAGTTGATGAGCTTCTTGATCTCGCCGTCGTTGTAGTCGCGGGTGATGCCGCCGATGGCCAGGGTCTTGTTGGTGGGGCTCACCTGCACGGCCAGGGACGCGATCAGGCCGGCGATGGCCGCCGCGGCATAGGCCGGGGGCAATCCCACTTCCGCCTGCTTGGCCAGATCGGAAACCTTCACGCCGGGGGCGACCAGGATCAGGCGATCATCGCTCACGGAATCCGCGTTGGCGGCCACGGCCGAGGGATCGGTCGCATCCGCGCCCACCACGGCGATGCGGTCGCGGCCGTTGTTCTCGGCGGTTTCCACGTGCCCCAACAGGATGGGCGCCGCGTCGGTGACGGAGAGCCCGGCCAGGATGGAAATGTTCACGGGCTCGAAGTCCAGGTTCGCCAGGCTCAGTTCGTAGGCGGAGGGAGCGGCGTTGGCGCCATCGGATGCGCCTCCCAGGGGCAGGGGTTCGCTGGTCACGTCCGGCAGACGGGGGCCGCCGGAGGCGGAGGCCGTCGCCTTGACGAGGGTGGAGGAACGTTCGATGTCGCCGACTAGATCATCGGCGTCGGCGACTTCGTAAACTTCCTTGGCCGGGCCGTAGGCGATGGTGATTTCCCGGGCGAAGGCCTTGTCCACCTGATAGGTCGCGAAAATCTTGTCGCCGTCCACCGGGAGGTCGTCCGCGTGGAAGGTCAGCGCGCCCGCGGCGCTCACCGCCACGGTCTTGCCCTTGGATACCGGGCCGCCCACCTTCAGGTTGTAGCGCAGGATCTTTCCCGTCAAGCCCTTGATCACTTTGATGAGGTTGCCGGACGAGGCGGCGATGTTGGCGTGCAGGTTTTGGATGACTCCCGCGGCCACGGTCGAATGGCGATCTTCGATGACGGCATTGGCTCCCGCGGCCTTGATCTGCACGGTCACGTCATGCGCCCAGGTGCCCGGGGTCTTGCCCGTGAAGGTGACCACGTCCCCGGTCGCGTCCGCGAAGGTGCGGGTTGCGCTGGCGACGCTGGAGTGGGCGGTGCGCACGGCATAGACCGTGGAGGCGCCGTTGGAGAACGCGAGCTGAAGGGCGCGCACCAGGGTAAGTTCATCGGACGAGCCGTTGACCCAAGGGTCGTAGTCGCCGAAAGCTTCTCGGGCCTCGGAGAAGCTGGACAGGATCACCACCTGGTCCACTGGCCCCTTGGAGGCCGTTCCCACGGCGCCCAGGTTTCCCGTGGCGATGCCCGAAACCCCTATCAGTCCTTCCGACCGGACCTCGATGTAGGTGCCCGGGATGATCATTTCCGTAATTGCTTCGGCCATCGCTCTTCCTCCTGTTGGTTCTTCCTACCCGAAAATCCTGTTCTAACCCGAAACGTTCACGTGACGTCCAAGCCTTCCTCCACGGGAGGTTTCAGGCGCACGTCGATTTCCTTGATGATGCCTTCGTCCGAAGGCACGGTCTCCACGTCCTCGAAGACCATTTCGTAGGCCAATGTCTGCCGCAAGGCGTTGACGGTGGGATCGGAACCGCGCAAGGGCGCTGCTTCCGCCGCTTGCCACTTGGATTGGCGCAACCTCAGGAACCCCTTGCCAAGCAGGACTGACTCGGCATCGGCCACGCGCTCGGCTACGGCCAAGGCGATGATGTTCACGGCATCCTCGTCCGCGCCCCATACCTCCAGGTTCAAAACGCCCTTGATGCGGCGCGCCCGGTCCTCTACCAGCGTGTGCGTCGCATCCAGGTAAACCTTGCGGGAGCCTCCGATGCCCAGCGGGGAAAACGCCAACTCCGATGCGACCAAACGCACGGTCGGCAGCTCACCGGGCAGCTTGGGCGCGGTCTCGCCGATGCGGGCGGGAGCGATTGTGGGCAAGGCCATGCCCTTCAAGGCATTGATGAGTTCGGTGATGGGTTTCAATGCCATGAGTTCGGGGATTCCATCCGTGCGATTAACGGTCCGGCCACGAAGCGATTCGTTTCATCCGCTTTAGAGAATGAATTCCGCTGTAAGGTAACACAAATAAATTTCCGGGGTAAAGTGAAATCCCGATGTCAAGGTTTCATTTCGTAATCTGGTACCCGCTCGCTTCAGGAAGAAACGGAAATATCAATCGTGACGGAAACAAGATATAGCGCATAGAAGGTGCTCTTGCAGATTCGTGTCGATCCTGGAGAATGGTGGGAAAGAATATCACAAGAAAGAAATTATCGTCCGTAAAGGATGTATCGATTCATCTTGTAAACATCATCCGGAACTCCACCATCTCTTCCGTGATCCTAACATCGAGTCCTTCCTGACGATTCCACCATGGGTAACATGCAAGGTACCTGCATCCCGAACATGGAAACGGAGATGGGGCATGGGAGGGTTTTTGCCGAGGTTCTTTTGCTTAGCGGGATCGCTTGATTGGGAAGGAGTAAGCGCGGAACCGTTTTGGGGCGGTTCCGCGCAAAGCCGCCGGCTGCGCGGGTGGTGGAGAAACCGGCGGCGTGGATCAAGAGGGTCGTTGTCCGGGAACACTTAATCTAACCCTCCCGCAGATTCCCACTGCTTAGGGACCCCAAGAAGCGTTGTCGACCCGACAACGCGGTGAAAAGGGAGTATCCAGGCTGAATATCGCCGTCCTGCTCTTCGCCCTGTCCGCCCCGGGAGGGTGGTTTCCGGTCTGGGCAATCCGCACATGTCCGTGATGCTGGGAGCGGCATGCCTGATGGGCTTCTCCTTGAATCTTAAAGGGGGAACCGCGACGACCGCGCCAATAACCCTTTCCGGGCTTTTTGCTATTTTCGGCTTGGCCTTCGGCGCCGCCGCCGCGCTCACGGTTTGGGGCGGCTGGTTGGGCGGGGAAATGGTCTTTAAGCATGGGGCGGGAAGCCGCGGATAGGGGAGTCTTGCATGGGTTCGCGCGCGGTAAAGCCCGAGGTCTGCCAGGCCATCCTGCGGTTCATCAAGCTGCGCGGCCGGTCCCTGGTGCGGGACGTCGCGAAGTATTTCCGCGTCACCGTTTCCACCTTGGAAATGCTGCTGGGCCGCCAGGTCGTGCGCGAGGAGCGTTTCCAGGCCGGCAACCGCCACTGCGTGTTCCGCGCCAAAATGGACTCGGCCGCGCCGAAACGGGAGTTCCGTTTCGAGCCTGGAATGCTTCCGGCCGCCTGACTCCCCGCATGGATCCGTCTCCCCAACTTTTACAGGCTCATGCGCAGGCTCATGCGGATGCTCCAGCGCCGACGTCTGCGCGCGCCCGAGCCATCATGGTGCTTGGCACATCGTCCCATGCGGGCAAGACCACGGTGGCCGCGGCCCTGTGCCGATGCTTGGCGCGCAAAGGCCATCGCGTCGCGCCGTTCAAAGCGCAGAACATGTCCAACAATTCCTGGGTCACACCGGAAGGCGCGGAGATCGGCCGGGCCCAGGCCATGCAGGCCAGGGCATGCGGCATCGAACCGCATGCGGACATGAATCCCCTGCTGCTGAAACCCTCCGGCGGCAACGTTGTGCAGGTGGTGGCTTTGGGGAAAGTCCTTGGCAGCTTTTCCGGCCGGGAATATTACCGGCGCAAGGAGGAGATGCGCAGCCTGGTCCATGCCGCCTACGATCGTCTCGCGCAACGCTTCGACGTGGTGGTCCTGGAAGGCGCGGGCAGCCCGGCGGAAATCAATCTGCGCGCCGAGGATTTGGTGAATGGATCCATGGCCGAGCATGCCGGGGCGCGCTGCATCCTGGTCGCGGACATCGAACGCGGAGGTGTGTTCGCGTCCATTCTGGGGACCATTTCCCTTTTGGAGGAGCGCCATCGCAAATTGCTGGCGGGTGTGATCATCAATAAATTCCGGGGCGACGCATCTCTCCTGGATTCCGGCATCCGTGAAATCGAAGCGCTGACCGGAGTTCCCGTGCTGGGCGTGTTGCCGTGGCTGGAAAATGTGGATTTGGAGGAGGAGGATTCCCTGGGGCTGCGCGGCTCGGAAACAACCGGCCCCGCCCTGATAGACATCGCCGTGGTGCGCTTTCCCCATATCAGCAATTTCACCGATTTCCAACCGTTCCTGGATCGCAAAGGCGTTGGCCTGCGCTACTTCGACAACCCAAAGGATATCGGGAATCCGGATTTCCTTATTCTTCCCGGCAGTAAGAACGTGAGGTTGGACGCGGATTTCCTACGGCAAACCAACCTCGATCGCGTGTTGCTCGCCGCGGAAGCCAGGCGGATTCCCATTCTGGGGATTTGCGGCGGATTCCAGATTCTAGGCAGGGTCATCCGGGATCCCCATGGAATGGAAGGAACGGGATTGGACGGCATGGGATTGGAAAAAAACGGAGTTAAGCAAAACGATTCCGCCGAAACCAAAGGCCTGGGACTGTTACCAATTGAAACGAGCTTGGAACGGGAAAAGGAATTGTGCCGCGTGGAAGCGGAAAACCTGGCCCTCCCGTTTCTCGCCGAAGGTGATTTTTGTGACGGTTATGAAATCCACATGGGTCGCTCGGCGCCTATTGAAGCGGATGATGCGGATCGGCCCTTGCTCCGCATGGTCCGGAAAAACGGCGTCCCGCAAATGGAATCGGGAGGTTTCATTTCCGTTTCGGGCCTGGTTTTCGGATGTTACCTCCACGGAATGTTCGATCGCCGGGAAGTCCGCGAGGCCTTATACCGCTGGCTTTGCGCCCGCAAGGGCCTGGATTGGCGCGAGGATGGAACGCACCCCGATGGGATGGCGAATCCGGCGCGAAACCAGGTGCGCAATAGGGAGCGCGATGGAACCGATCTTGCTGCATCGGATCCCATTGACCGTATCGCCGATTGGCTGGAAACGCGGTTGGACGCGGTTTCCCTGCTCCCTCCGCCTACGCCGCTTACCATGCCCTGACATTTCCTGAGGCCCAACCGCCAATTCCGCAAAAAGACTCCCTGCGAGGGAACAGATAATCCCCGGGTCCGATCCGAAAAGACTAGTTAAAGATCATGGGACTTGCCGCAAAAGCGGGAAGGGACAATCCCGCGGGAATGGGGCCACGATGAACCGTTTCTCTGGAACCGATTACGTTAACACCGAGGTTACTTCGATTGCGGCCTATCTCAGGGAGATCGGCCGCAACCGCATCCTCACGCGGGAAGAGGAGCGGGCCCTGTTCGATCGCATCGCCCGGGGCGATAGGAGGGCCCACCATGAACTGATCACGGCCAATCTCAAGTTCGTGGTTTCCGTATGCCGCCAATTCCAGAACCAGGGACTTCCCCTGACCGATCTGATCAGCGAAGGCAACCTTGGGCTCATCCGCGCGGCCCAATGCTTCGATGGCACCCACGCCTGCCGGTTCATCAGCTATGCCGTGTGGTGGATCCGCCAGCGCATCCTGCGCGCGCTCGCCGAGCAGTCCCGCTTCCTCACCATTCCCGTGGCCAAGGCCGCGGCCATGCGGAAGATCTCGGCGGCGGAAAAGGTGCTGTCGCAACGGAACTCCCGGCCCGCCAGGCCGGACGAGGTCGCCATGTACCTGTCCCTGCGCGAAAAAGAGGTGCTGGACCTGCTTATGATCGGCCGGTTTTCCCAGGCCCTGCAGGAACCCGGTGAGACCGACGATGATGGGGCCTTGGGGGAGGGCCAAACAAACGGTGAAGGCGGCGCTACCGACGACGCCGTATTGCTGGACAGTTTGCGACAAGGGGTATGGGATGCCCTGGAAGGCCTCAGGGATGTCGAAAGGGAGGTGCTCCGTCTGCATTATGGATTGGGCCAGGCGCGGCCCATGAACCTGGATGAGATCGGGGTCCTGCTCGGCCTGACGCGCGCCAAGGTCAGGAAGATCCGGGACGAAGCCATGAACCGATTGCGGCACCCGGGACGCAGATTGCGTTTTAAGGAGTTGATATGAATGGAGACGCATGACGAGCTGTGGCGTCCCTGTACGTGACGCATGGATTTACGAGAGGACATTATGGATGGATTAAAGAAGACAATCCTGATCGTGGACGACAATGACGAGATCGTGGAACTCGTCAAGTGCATGCTGGCCCTCGAGGGTTATGAGACCATCGACGGGTGCAGCGGCGAGGACGCGCTCTACCTGAACGAGCGGTATCCGTTCTCGATCCACATTCTCATCACGGACATCCGCATGAGCCCGAACATGAACGGCTGCGATCTGGCCCAGGCGATGCGCATCGTACGTCCGGGCATCAAGGTCGTGTACATGTCCGCTTTCACCGACGACAACCGCGTGAGCGAAGAGGTCTCCACCGGACAGGCGCGCTTCCTCCGGAAACCCTTTTCCAAGAAGGAGCTCATCAAAACCGTGGAATCCGTGGTCGCCGCGGAACCGGCCCACTTCTGATACGGGCGCGCCCCGCGGGCCACGCATTCCAAGCGGTCACGGTTGTCTTTCGGACAACCCTTTATGGGCGGCTTTTCGATGGTCTTGCCTCCACCGCGCTATATTCTTCCGCTGGGGGTGTTTCGTGCCGGGTTCCGATTACGCTGCGCCAGTGCGTCGAAACATAAATTCCGGAACGCTTTCGCCGCCTTCGTTCCGGAATTTCCGTTTCGACGCACCAGCCGTTCGTCTTCGCCTTGGCCGTCCATGAAGGCCAGGGTGGGGATCATCGGCCTGGGAACGGTCGGCTCCGGCGTACTTAGGCTGCTGGAGCAGCAGGGACGCTTCTTCTCCGAACGCCTAAACATCGACGTTACGGTAACCGCCGCGTGCGCGCGGACCGCCAATTCCTTGGCCGCGGCCCCGGACGGAGCCTATAAGACCACCGATCCCCTGGAATTGTGCGCCCGCCCGGACGTCGACATCGTGTTGGAACTGGCAGGCGGCTGCGCCGGGCCCTTGGCCTGGATCGGCGCGGCCCTCCGCAACGGCAAGCATGTGGTCACCGCGAATAAAGCCTTGATCGCCGAGTCCGGCCCCGATCTGTTTCCCCTCGCGGCCCAGGCGCGGCGCGTGCTGGCCTTCGAAGGGGCGGTGGGCGGCGGCATCCCAATCGTCAAGACCCTGCAGGAATCCTTCGTCGCCAACGACATCGACGGCATGGCCTGCATCATCAACGGCACCTGCAACCACATCCTCACGGAAATGGCCGTGCGCGGCATCGGTTTCGCGCAGGCGCTGGCGGAGGCCCAGGCCCTGGGCTATGCGGAGGCCGATCCCGCCCTGGACGTGGACGGCCTGGACGCGGCCCACAAGCTGGCCATCCTGGCCGCCCTGGGCTACCGCAAGTTCGTCGACTACCGGGAGATGAGCGTCACGGGTATCACGGGAGTTACCCCGCTGGATCTGGAGCTGGCCGCCGGGCTGGGCTACGCCGTCAAGCTGCTGGGCGTGCTCGCCCCCGCGGCCGACGGTAGGCTTTTCGCCCACGTGTATCCGGCCCTGCTCGCCCGCGATCATCCCTTGGCGGGCATCCACGGAGTCCTCAACGCCGTGTTCGTGAAGGGATCGGCCGCGGGATCGCATATCCTTTCCGGACCGGGCGCGGGCGGCATGCCCACGGCCAGCGCCGTGGTGGGCGATCTCATCCACGTCTGCCGCCAGATGAGCAACAACCTGTTCTCGGAGCATACGGTCAACTGCATGCCCAAGGACCAGAAAATGCGGCTGGTACCCATCGGGGAGCTGGAATCGGAATTCTATCTGCGGTTCACCCTGAACGAAATCCCCGGGGCCATCGGCGAGATCGCCAACCTCTTGGCCCGCTTCGGCGTTTCCATCAATTCCGCCCTGCAAAAACCGGTGCGCGGGGATGCAGGCAAGGTCGGTGAGGGCGCTGACGGCAAGGACGGCGTCTGTATCCTCATCCTCACCCAGAAGGCCAGGGAAAATGATGTGCGTCGGGCCCTCGCCAAAATTGAGTCGCTTCCCTTCACGGCCGCTCCCACCCGCCTGTTCAGCATCTACCGCTAAATGCCTGCATGACGTATTTCGCTTTCTTCCGTCCGTGAATATTCGTTAAATTACCGGAAGAGGGCCCAATACCACCATGCCGGAAAACCTGATTGAAATCCTAGCCGGTAAACTCGCCGAACTGCGCGCCAACGGTCTCTATAAAGAGGAGCGCGTGCTCGCGACCTCCCAGGGCCCACTGGTCACCCTGTCGGACGATACGCCCGGAGCCGCGGCCGGCAAGGAGGTGCTCAACCTTTGCGCCAACAATTACCTGGGCCTGGGCGGCCATCCCGCCCTGGTGGAAGCCGGCAAACTGGCCCTGGATCGCTGGGGCTACGGCCTGGCCTCGGTGCGTTTCATTTGCGGCACCCAGGAAATCCACCGCGCCCTGGAAGCGCGCCTCGCGGCTTTCCTGGATACCGAAGACGCCATCCTCTTCTCCTCCTGCTTCGATGCCAACGGCGGCGTGTTCGAGGCCCTGCTCGGGGAAGAGGACGCCGTGATCAGCGATGAACTCAACCACGCCAGCATCATCGACGGCATCCGCCTGTGCAAGGCCCGCCGCTTGCGCTACCGCAACAACGACATGGCCGATCTGGAGTCGCGCCTCAAGGAGTCCGCGGACGCGCGCTTCCGCCTCATCGTCACGGACGGCGTCTTCTCCATGGATGGCACCATCGCGGACCTCAAGGCCATCCGCGGCCTGGCCGACCGCTACGACGCTTTGGTCATGGTGGACGATTCCCATGCCGTGGGCGTGCTGGGCGCGCGCGGAGGCGGCACTCCGGAGCATTGCGGAGTGGTGGGGAGGATCGACATCCTCACCGGCACGTTGGGCAAGGCCCTGGGCGGCGCTTCCGGCGGCTACTTGGCCGCCCGCAAGGAGATCACGGACTGGCTGCGCCAACGCGCCCGTCCCTACCTGTTCTCCAACACCCTGGCGCCCGTCATCGCCGGCGCTTCCCTGACGGCTCTGGACATGGCCGAAGCCGGATCGGATCTGCGCGCGCGCCTGCGCGAGAACAGCGCCTATTTCCGCGCGGGCCTGGCAGGCTGCGGTTTCTCCCTGGTGCATGGATCCCATCCCATCATCCCCGTGATGATCGGGGACGCCCAGCAGGCCAAAGCGCTGGCGGACCAGCTTCTCAGGGAAGGCGTCTATGCGGTGGCGTTCTCCTTTCCGGTCGTCCCGCAGGGCAAGGCCCGCATCCGCGTGCAGATGTCCGCGGCGCATGACCGCAAACAATTGGATCGGGCTTTGCAGGCGTTCCGCCGGGCCGGCAAGACGACGGGGGTGATTTCATGAAAGCGCTGGGCAAGGACAAAAGCGCGCCGGGCATCGCCCTGCTGGACTGGCCGGAACCGGTATGCGGCCCCAACGACGTGATCATCCGCGTGCGCAAGGCCGCCATCTGCGGCACCGATCTCCACATCCACAACTGGGACGAGTGGGCGCGCAAGACCATCCCCGTGCCCATGCCCGTGGGCCACGAATTCTTCGGCACCGTCGAAGCCGTGGGCCATGAGGTACGCGGGGTCAGGCCCGGGGACCGGGTCTCGGGCGAGGGGCACATCACCTGCGGCCATTGCCGCAACTGCCGCGCCGGCCGCCGTCATCTCTGCCGCAACACCGAGGGCGTGGGCGTCAACCGTCCCGGCGCCTTCTCCGAACTGCTCTCCTTGCCGGCCACCAACGTATTCCCCATCCCGGACGGCATTCCCGACGAGATCGCCAGCATCCTCGATCCCCTCGGCAACGCCGTGCACACCGCCCTCTCCTTCGATCTGGTGGGCGAGGACGTGCTCATCACCGGCGCGGGCCCCATCGGGCTCATGGCCGCGGCGGGGCGCCGCCACGTAGGCCCCCGTAACGTGGTGGTTACCGACGTCAACCCCTTCCGCCTCGATCTCGCCAAGCGGCTCGGCGCCCATGCGGTGCCGGCCGCGCCCGGCGCGCTCGATCAGGCCATGCGGGATCTGGGCATGGTGGAGGGCTTCGACGTGGGCCTGGAAATGTCCGGCAACGGCAAGGCTTTCCAGGACATGATCGGCCACATGAACCACGGCGGCAAGATCGCCATGCTCGGCATCCTTCCGGATAACGTGGCCATCGACTGGTCCAAGGTGATCTTCAAAGGCCTGGTACTCAAAGGCATCTATGGCCGCGAGATGTTCGAGACCTGGTACAAGATGACGGCCATGCTGCAGTCCGGCCTGGACATCTCCGCCGTCATCACCCACCGGTTTCCCGTCGCCGAATTCGATCAGGCTTTCGCGGTCGCGCAATCTGGCCAAGCAGGTAAGGTCATCCTCTCCTGGTGATCCTCTTTTTCCAGCGAACACCGGTTTCCGACGAGTAAGTGGATCATCGCGGTCTTGGGTTGATGTAGTGTACGCTCTCGGTTTTCCCAGAATCGAAAGCGTTGTCCAATGGACACCCAATCATTCCCTAAATCACGTTTATTTCGCAACCGTAGCGATAAAAACGCACGTTAACGGCATGTTTATGCTGACTTCGAGATATTTTTACCCGCCATTTCTGGAAAAACTCTCTAAATTGGGAAACATCGCCTGAACAAGGTGGTGGTCCGGTCTCTCCGCAGAGGGGTTTGCGTAGTCCGGACAATTGGAGGGGAGAAAGGAAGTCGGGGTGCAAAACCTATCGACTCAAGTTAAAAGCGCAAACCCTATCAGAGAATGGAAACTACCTAAACAAATCGAACATGGAGCATCGCAGCATAGCGGTTCTCCCGGAGGGCAAAGCCCGCTGGCAGGCGGGGGGGCGTTGACGCCATCCCCGATTTCCCTGCTCGGCATTCCGCCATCAGGCATGCCTCTGCATGCCCTGTTGGTTCATGGAATGGCCGCTCAGGGAGCGGGAGCGCAGGCGACGGGATTGTCGATCGTAACGGGCTCCGCCCATGCGAACGGCAGAGCCATGCCCGAAACCGGCGAGGAAGCCGAGGAGGGGCGCGGCAAACTCGGGCCCCATCTCAAGCTGCTTCAGCACATGATCGAAGATCAGCCCAGGGCCAAGATCAAGGACTTCTATCTCACGCTCAAGGAGCGGGGGTACATTGGAAGTTACGATCTGGTGAAGAAGAAGATCCACGCCTTCCGTCGCGAGCTCGGTCGCCACGCGGGCGCTACCTTCCTCTCCCTGGATGCGCCGCACGCGCAGGTGGAGATGGCCAAACTGGTCCTCAAGGGGCAAGAACCCGGGACCGACATCAAGGCCCATCTCTTCACCATGGTGCTCGGCCACTCCGGCCGCTTCTATGCGGAACTGATCGAAGGCTGCGACATGGGAAGCTTCCTGCAATGCCACCAGAACGCGTTCGAGTATTTCGGCGGCGTGCCCGCGGGAGTTTTCTACGATCCGCAGGAAAGCCCGACCATGCGCAGACTGGTGGGAGGATACCCTTTCCATCTTCCCGTGGTGGATTGCGGCCATCATTACGGCTACGCCGCGCAGCCGACGCCGGCCTTCGCCCCTTGGATGAAGGGCCGTCTCAAGCGCCCCGGAAAGGTCCTCAAAAAGCTCTTCTTCCCTGGCTACGCGTATTCGTCCGTGGAAAAGGCCAATGCGGATATGCTGGAATGGATGGCCTGGCTGGGTCGCCAGAACCAGATCCGCGACCGCAAGGAAAAGAACCAGCGGGAGAAGCTGGGGATGCTGCCCGCGGTGGGATTCAATTTCCGCGGCCGTCGCCAGTTCTTGAGGCTCCGCGCCTAATCCCGATCCTCCGGCTAAGGTTTTTTTAGCCGGAGGGTAGGTTCTTTTGTTTTGGGTATTTTGGAATCCAAGCCCTTGACTTGACCGGAGATGGCTTGGCCGTCTTGGAGCGGTCCGCGAAGGATGTTACCTTCCCGAATCACGGCTTGACTCGCGCGCCGTCGGCGATAGATTAACTATCGGATATAGAGCAATGCGGGCTCGCGGACCCGTTTTCATGGAGCGATTTTGGAAAACACGGAAAATCTCGCCGGTCTGGAAGAGTCCTTAATGGACCTCCATATCTCGGTGAACAAGTTGATCAAGGCCATCCAGGAAAACGCAGCCTCTCTCAACCGGGGGCAGGAGGTCATGGACAAGCTGCCGATGCTGGATTTCTACAACGACGATTTGTTGCGCAACATCAACAATATGCGCGAGCGCCTCTAGGCGTCAGGCCTGCAGCCGGGCGGCCAGCGCCACGGCCTTGTAAGGCGCCGACGCCGGGCAACGGCCACCGAAGCTCCTTTACAAACCTGAATTGACGAGGGTGGGAAGGGTCAGCCGGATTTTTTCCATCTTCTGCCCCTCCATTTCCAGGATCTCGAAGGTGAAATCCTTGAAGCGGATCACGTCCCCGGAATCCGGGACCTTGCCGTGCACGAAGAGGATGAAGCCCGCGAAGGTGTCGATCTGGATGTCCGGATCCTCGGGCTTGAGGGACAATGACAACTCCGCGTTCAGATCCGAAAGCGACACAGTCGGATCGACGATGTAGATGGCGTCCTCGATCTTGCGGATCTTCAGCGTCTCGGTCTCATCCTCATCATGGATCTCGCCCACGATCTCCTCGAGAATATCCTCCAAAGTAATCAGGCCCGCCGTCCCGCCGTATTCATCCACCACGATGGCCATGTGGATATGCTTGCGCCGGAACTCGCGCATCAGCTCTCCGATTTTCTTGGTGCGCGGCACGAAATAGGCCTCTCGCAACAACCCGGACAGCTTGAAGCCCGGACCGCGGATCTCATCCCGCATGTTGATCAGATCCATGGTGTGCAGGATGCCCTGGATGCTGTCGATGGAATCCTTATAGACCGGAATGCGCGAGAACTTCTCGTCCGCGATCAAATCCCGCACCTCGCGGAAGGACGCGCCCATTTCCAGGGACGCGATGTCCACCCGCGGCGTCATCACTTCCTTCACCTGGGTCTCGCGCAGATCGAAGATGCTGCGGATCATCTCCTTCTCGTCGTCCTGCAACCCGCTGCGGTCCACGGTCTCATCGTCCGTCTGGGGCGCCAGCTTGTGCAGGTTGGTCTCGCCCAGAAAGCTCAGCTTGGGATCGATGCCCATCTTGCGCAGCACCATATCATGCCCCTGGAACAGCAGTTCCCCCAGCTTGCCCATGAAGAAGAAGCCATACACCTTATAGACGCGCAAGGCCCATTTGCCCAGAGAGGGGGAAAAGGCCTGGGCTATGATGGGGAAGAGCCAATGGGCCATGGAAAAGGCCAGCAGAATGCTGATCAGTCCCAATGTGGCCACGCTGGTTTCCGGGAACAGATAAAGCAGGTAGCGGGTGCCCGCCAGGATCGCCCCGCCGTCCAACAGATAGCGGCCGATGCTGATGGATTCGAAAAACCCGGGTTTTTCCCACAGGACCGTGGATCGTTCCACTATGGCCTTGGTCAAGGCCGACTCCCCGTTCAGGGAATGCTCGGAATTCTGGCCCCGGAAAAATCCGATCACCGTTTTCACCCCGCTCAGGACTCCGCTGAGTCCCGCCAAGACGAAAAAGAAGAGGAGGGTTTTAAGGGGGGAGGTTGGGTCCACTTTTTATGCAGAGGTTCGGTGGATCGAAACGACCACACCCGGTTAAATATAGCTCATTTCAGGGGTCGAGGTACAGATCTTCCCGCGCCCTCATGGCCTTCCGGTCCTTGGCATTCATATGGTCGAAACCGGCCAAATGCAGGGATCCATGCACCACCAAGCGCCGTAATTCATCATAAAAAGAGTTTTTCCAGCGGGGCGCCTGTTTCTGCGCTTTCAGGGTTGCGATATAAATCTCCCCGAAAACTTCTTCATCATCATAAATGAAAGAGAGCACGTCCGTGGCCTTATCCAACTTGCGAAACCGCTTGTTCAAGTCGCGGATGTAGGCATTGTCGCAGAAAACCAGATTGACGGTCCGGGCCGCGGTCTTCGCAATCGCGGTTTTGGCGGCCGATGTATTTGCGGCCGTAGATTTTCCAGTCGTGGCTTTTGCAATCGCGGCTTTGCCGCTTTTAGTTTGGGTCCCGGAAGATTTCACAACAAGCGCGGGAAGCTCGGCGCGCAGAACCCTTTCGGCCAAGCGCACCAGGTCCCGGATCTTGGGGGGAGGAATGGGGCCGGCATCGGCCCACTCGACATGGATATGGGGTTTGGAAGAGGCCAACCGGCCTAGTCCTCGCCGCCGGCATCGCCATCGTCGGCGCCCGCATCCACGGTCCACTTGTTCAGCACTTCCAGCACCTTCTTGGCCTGGGCCACGGAAGAGATGTTGAACTTGCTCTTCTGCTTGTATTCGCCGTTCTGCTTCTGATAGCGGCGGATGGAAATCTTGGTCGCCTTGAAGCTGTTGGTGGCCTTGTCCAGCTCCTGGTACTTGAACATGATGGTGGTCCAGCCGCCCTTGGTCAGGACTTCCTTATCCAGTTCCTTGACGAGCTGAACGCCCTCTTCCTCGTAATTGATGGTGATCTCTTCGACAGTGCTGGCGGCCATAGGTCCTTTCGCTTCGCCCGATTCCGGGGAGGATAAGTATAGGTAGGAACCCGGAGGGATGCAAAGAACCTGGAGGAGGATTTGGGCGGCAATGTCTTACGGCGGGGCTTTCAATGCCGCCTCCCTGCGGTCCCAAGCCCCTGCGGACCCGTAAAATCAGGGTCAAAACGAGGCCCGGTGCCGGATCCGCGCGGCAAGCGTCCGGAAGGCCTTGCTCCATGGTTGGCCTCCCAGCCATCCCTTGGTAACTTTGCTTGATGCCTGTGAACCCAGCCGCCCTTGATCCCGCTCCCGGCTCCGATCCCCGCAACGCCGGGGATGCCGCCGCCAATTCCTCCCTGCAACCCGCTCTTTCCCTGCTCGAAGGCAAGCTGGCCCGGGGCGAACGCCTCACCGCCGAAGACGGGCTTTTCCTCTACCAGAAGGCCCCGCTGGCCTGGCTGCAACGCCTGGCCGACGGCGTGCGCCGCGCGCGGCATGGCGAAGAAGCCTACTTCAACCGTAACATCCATTTCGAGCCCACCAACAAGTGCGTTTACGCGTGCAAGTTCTGCGCCTTCTACCGCGCGCCCAAAGCCACGGAAGCCGACGGCGCCTGGGACTATTCCTTCGAGGATCTCAAGCACAAGCTCGATGCCTATCCCGCCGGCAGCCTCACGGAAATCCACGTCACCGGCGGCGTCCATCCGGACCGCGGCGTCGAATACGGCGAAGCCCTGTGCGCCTACATCAAATCCATCCGTCCGGAACTCCACGTCAAAGCCTTCACCGCGGTGGAGATCACCTACTTCGCCAAGAAGAGCGGCGTCACCCTTTCCGAAGCGTTGGAGCGCCTGAAGCGCGCGGGCCTGGATTCCCTGCCCGGCGGCGGCGCGGAGATTTTCGATCCCGAGGTGCGGAAGAAGATCGCGGGCGGCAAGGCTCCGGCGCATACCTGGCTGGAAGTTCATGAAGCCGCCCATCGTCTGGGCCTGCTCTCCAACGCCACCATGCTCTACGGTCACGTGGAGGAATACCGCCACCGCATCGATCACATGCTGCGCCTGCGCGATTTGCAGGACCGTACCGGAGGTTTCAAGGCCTTTATCCCCCTGCGCTACCGCAACGAGGCCAACGCCCTGAGCCACATTCCCGAGGTCCCGCCCGAAGAAGACCTGCGCAATTACGCCGTGGCCCGCCTGTTCCTGGACAACATCCCGCATCTCAAGGCCTACTGGGTGATGCTGGGTCTGGACATGGCCGCGCAAGCCTTGGACTACGGCGTGGACGATCTGGACGGTACCGTGGATGATACCACGCGCATCTATTCGATGGCCGGCGGCATGGCCCATCCGGCGGTGACGTCCGCGGAACTGGGACGCATCATCCGCAGCAAGGGGCGGGCGCCGGTGGAACGGGACTCGGAGTACGAGAAGCTGCGGGCAGTCTGACGCTTCTCCGCCAGGAACAGGTTTTTCCCCGCCGCGGAAGCGGTTTTACTCTTCCTGTGGTTCCGGCGCCGGTTTGGCTTTGGCGGATTTCCCGATCAGGGATTTGACCTCGGCCTTGGCGGCCATCTCCTCGAAGGCTCCATCGGCCGCAATGTTATAGCTCCGCTCTTCATCATCCCATTTCATAAAGACGATGAAGGTCTCATGCTTTTCGATTTGGCCGCCCCGGGATTCATAGAAATCCAGGATGGGCGATTTGCTGACGCCTTCCAGCGCGTATTTCCGATCCAGGGAAAGCAGGATGGCGTCGTGGGCGCCGCGCGCCTCGATGATCGTTCCCGGATCGACCTTTTCCGGGCTTTCCTCCTTGAGCGCTTCGATGATTTTATAGCTGTAACGCGGGCTGTGATGCGGAGGGAATTTCTTGGAGTCGTCGAGTTCGATCTCGACCGTCCGGGAATACGGTTTGGCCTTTTGCACGATGAAGATGCAGTCCGATTTTTCGATCAAGGCCTGCAAAGTGATCTGCTTGGGATGGACCTGGCTCACGAAGGCCTCGCTGATGAAGAGGAGGAGGAGGATGGCGGTTTTCATGGGTTTAATATCAAAACCTTGGCCGACGGGAAACAGCCTCGGACCGGTTGATTCTCCTCATTTCACAGCGGCCTGATTTAATCCCAAGGAAAAACGAAGTATAAGCCAAAAAGGATTGGTATCGCAATTACGAACGCGAGCATTATTCCGCAAAACGCGGAAGTGATGGGGATCAAAAACAGAAATTCATACCAGGTATAAGCGCCAATCCTTTTTTGCCGCGTCTTCGATGTTTCCGCAAAGACCCATATGATGGAAATCGCCATCAGGGTCACGATTCCAGCCCAAAGCCAGGACGAGTCCCAAGTGTGGCAACAGTTTTGCCCTTTGATGAAAAACCAAACCAGAATGGCCAGGCCGATGCTGATTTCGGATGCGAGTGGCCATTTTCTCTTCACAATGATCCCATCCACCGGCGCCCGCGTTTTTCTTTTGCCGGCTTCAAACCAAACTGTTTCCCAAAGCGTTTGACGGGTAAGGCCGCGGCCAATGCAAACAGAAAAGCGTATTTGAGGAATCCAGTCGTTCCCCCACATTCCTTTCCCAAGCGACGGTAGATTTGAAAAAGAAACCCACGCTCAGTCCTATTTGTTTTTAAAGCCGACAACGATGGGTTGATAGAAGCCCGACTGATTCGGCATCAGCCAGGCAATGTTCCTGAATCCGGATTTTTTCAGGATGAAATGGTTCAAGGTATAGACGTGAGCTTTTTTCTTCCAGATCCATTCCTGGAAAGAAAACGACTGCTTTCGGCCGGACTCCAATTTCATGCGTTGAGTCACGTTGGGTTTGCTTTCCAGGATCGCATCGTAGTCGCGTATGCTCGCGAGAAAAACTCCTCCCGGCCCAATCACGGCCTGGATATTCCGTAGGGCAACAAAGAGGCTTTTATCCGTCAAAAGATGGGGCAGGGAATTGTCGCAGGCAATGGCCGCATCCACCTGTTTGCCCATTACAGCGGGCAACTCCTGAAAGGATGCCGTCCTGTATTCGATCTTGACCCCGAATCTTCGCGTTTCTTTCTTCGCCCTCAAGATCGATTTCGGGCTCAAGTCCGTCCGCAACACGTTGTATCCCTGGAGCGCCAGTCCGATCGCCTGGGTCCCGATTCCGCAGGAACAATCAAGGATCTCCGCAGGAGGTTTGCATCCGATTCCCTTTAGGATTCCGGCCAGGATTTGGCCCTGCCTCTTGGCACTTTTCTTCCAGCCGGCGAAGATCAGGTGGTAATCGTCGGCAAGGGAATCGTAAAAGCTTTTGGTCTCTTGGTTCAAGGCTTCGCAGACCTTTTTTCAGATGGTTTCGCGAAACCTTTGGCCGGCTTCGGCGCGGACTTTTTCGCCTTCTTTTTGGGTTCGGGTTGGGTCAAAGAGAGCAGGTTCCCGTCGGCGTCTTTGAACCATGCGACTTTCGCGCCGCCGGGCGCGGTCCAGATACCGAGCTCGTCCTGCTGAAAACCGCCGAAGCGTTCGAACGCGACTCCTCGTTTGAGCAAGGCTTTGATCTCCGCCTTAATGCCGGCGACTTCCCATCCCAGTATGGTGTGGCCGACGGGCGCGTGTTTGGGGATGGGGGTAACGCGCAGCGTCGAGTCTTGCAACGCATAGACCAAGGCGAATGGGTCTTTTGAGATTAGCCGCAGCCCGAGTTTTTTGGAGAAGAATGCTTCGGCTTTGCCCGGGTTCGCGGTAGGCACAAAGACGACGGTTTTGGATTTGTGGATCATGCGGTTCCTTTCCGGGATTCGGCCTTGACCCGGCGGCCCTTGCGGCTCAAGGTTGGGAGTCCCTCAAACGGTTCCTGATTTCTTCCGCCACGGCTTTTTCCGGATCGATTCCCGATTCCCGCAGCGCTTTCTCATAGACTTCGATTTTCAGGTTCGGACAGGAGAAATCGGAGCAGGCCTCATCCGGCTCGCCCTCGTGTTCGTATTCGAAGTGGAAACAGAGCCAATGCATGCCTTCGAAAATCTCGAGCGCATCGTCCTTGAATCGGGCGATTTCCTTGCCGCATTTCCGGCACTTCAGGATGGGTTCGATTTGATGTTTCATGGAGTCTCCTTTGCCGGCGTCGGAGAATCGTTTTGCTGTGCGGAATCCGGAACGGATGGCCCTGGATTTGCATCGGAATTCTTTCGCTTCAGTACTTTGGCCATTGGCCTTTTCTCCCGACATCAAAAGTGAAGTCGAGGCATTGGCAATTGGTTTCCGCGAACCCGGGAAAGTTTTTCCTTTTCTCCTCTTCGCCGATTTCTCCGCAGGTGTAGGTGAGGTCCAATTCCTTTTCGCCTTTGAACCATTCAGGCAATAAGGTTTTTTCGAAATCCGACATATCTGATTCTTTTTTATAGCAATAGGTTGAAGCGGAATCCCCGAAGTTGGACATTTCTCCGGCGCCTTTTCCCTTGGAAAGCTTGCTATCCAATTTGCGTTTGAACCTGAAGACGGCGTACTTCACGGTGCCGATGGATTCCATATGCAATGTTTGGATGGTGTTGTATTTGCTCAAGAAAACCTTTTCCTTGATCTTCGCGTCTTCGCCGCGGGTAAGTGCGGGAAGGCCCACGAAAAAAAGTATGGGTAGGAATCTGTTCATATAAATCCCCTCAATCAATAAATATTATCGAACGATGTATTGGTGAAATTGATTTGCTGGCCAAGCATCGTTGTCTGCGCTGCGGGGTCAGGGGAGAACTTCCATTTCTCCAATTCTTCCACCACCGTTTGAATCAATGCCATCGAGCACAGATGGTTTTCGACGCATATTACATGGTCGACCGTTCCATCGGGTTTAATCCAAAAAAACAATTTAGCGTAGCTTTGCTTTCCCGGCTCATAGAGTTGGGTGAAGTTCTTGGAAATGTAGGTCCAGAAGCCGTTCATTTCCGATCCCAATGCAATCATGTTCCTTTTCCGTCCGCCTTGATCCGTATAATCGATATCGCGCCAATTCGGCCTGGGTCCAATCACGTATTGCAATTGCCGGATTCCTTTGGCATCCCTTAAGGTTAAGGTATCCGAAATCCGATAGTCCTTATGCACGAACCGGGTCCTGGGATCCCCGTTACCGTATCGGGTTTCGTAAACGTCCCGACTCAGATCCGGAAACCTGAGCGCGCTGCATCCAAACAGGAGCGGTAATACCGAAAGGAGGGCAATCCGATCTTTGATTTCCATGATGGCGGTGAAGATTGGTTTCACAGCGGGAAATCCAGGCGGTCTCAAGAATACCTGTCGTTGAACCACGGTTCCGCCGAATTCGAATAGCCCCGCAGTTCCCAGAAGCCCAGCATATCCTGGGGCACGAAGAGGATTTCCTTGATCCATTTCGCGCCCTTCCAGGCGTATTTGCGCGGGGTGATCATGCGGACAGGGCCGCCGTGCTCGCGAGGGAGGTCGATGCCTTCCCAGGTGTGGACCAGGAGCACGTCGTCATCCATGCATTCGGCCACGGGAAGATTGGTGGAGTAGCCGTCATAAGCCTTGATGTGGACGTGGGTGACGTTGGCTTTGAGAACGGCTTTTTCGGCGAGGGTGCGGAAGCGGACGCCGGTCCAGTGGTTGTCCATGCGGCTCCAGGAGGTGACGCAATGGAAGTCGGAGACGTCTTCCACTTGGGGGAGGGCCAGGAAGTCCTTCCACTCGAGAACGTAGGGTTGTTCTACATAGCCTTTAACGATGAGGGACCACATGTCGCGGGGGACGGCGGGTTGTACGCCCAGATCGAGGACGGGCCAGTTCTTGACTTCGTGCTGGCCGGGCGGGAGTTGCGGCATGCCATGGCGGTTGGCGGGGCCGGTGCCCTGGACTTCGCCCGCGGCGGCGGCACGGCCTCCGGCCATCAGGTGTTTGTCCGGTTCCTTTTCAGGGATTTTTTCAAGGTCTTTTTCATGACCCTGCTCGTGGTTTTTCTCGTGACCTTTGGCGGCGATGCGCATCTTGCCCCTGATGAGAGCCTGATTGAAGCCGTCCTCGGGGGATTCCGGTTGCTTGGATTCCATGTCCTGCCTCCGTGTCTATGGGGTCGCGTTCTCCTCAAGTTAACAATACGTCCGGCGCGGGAGTTCCTATCTTTTCCGTCTTCATGAAGCCATCCAATCCGACATCGTTCGGCGCGCGCCTCAGGGAATCGGGCGGGCGCGCCTTGCACCCCGCCGCGGCCTATTTGCTGGCCATTTGGCTGACCCACGCCGTTTTGCGGGTGCTCGTTCTGTTCCGCAACGACGCCTATGGATTCCCTTTCGTGGGGAAGCCGGACTGGTACATCTTCCATGCGTTCTGCATCGACGTTCTCTGGATCGCCGGATGGTCCTCGCCTTTCCTGGCGGCGATGATGGTATCGCAAGGTCTCGGCCGGGGGCGGGCGGCGCAAGGATCTTTGTTGGCGTTGGGGTTTTTCCATTCCGTGCTGCTGCTGTTCTCGGTATTCGATCAGGAGACCATGCGTTTCCTGGGTATGCA
>OBEQ011592578.1_pt1 | contig 43179 bp, 39 predicted proteins | sample 1670901 | NCBI WGS metagenome assembly OBEQ01 (sample SAMEA104232315, study PRJEB22302) | groundwater metagenome | biome: forest; feature: aquifer; material: groundwater | place: USA | collected 2011-08-07 | depth 5.4 m
AAAAAATACAACTTGAGTGAAACTATTTTTCCAATCAAAATAGAAAAAAATGTGTAGACATTTTGCGGGGGGGGGTAAGCTGTATTATTATTAACTCGTGGGTGGTTTAATTTAAAAGGAGATCATTATGAGTAAGGTGAATAAGAAACTTTTTGTTTTTACAGGGGGTTTTTTTGTGTCTGGAATGGCAATGAAAATTTTTTTAAGAAACCCAATTTTCGATTGTTAAATGAGGAACGCGCGAAAATTCTTTTGTGTTGTTGGTAACCAGCACCGCATTCAAACTTAAAGCATGGGCCGCAATGAGGAAATCAAGAGCTCCAATGGGTTTTCCTTGTTTTTCAAGAGAAGCCCGGATGATGCCATACGTCTTAGTGGCAACCACGTCGAAGGGTAAAATATTGAAGGGAATGACAAATTGTTCCAAAGCTTGTCTGTTCTGATCTTTTTTTTCGCTTTTTTCCGCCCCATAGTTAAGTTCAGCCAATGTGATAGAAGATAAGGCTATTTCATGCGAGGAAATGGCCGTTACTTTATTTATTAAAGCAGTTGATTTTTTATTAATCAAATAAACACAAATGTCAGTATCAAGTAGAAACATCAGTCAAAAAAATCTCTTTTTTGTTGAGGGGGCTGATTTCTATCCCGCATGAAATCATCACTAAACATCCCAAGGCTATCGATCATCGATTGCCAAGGGGATTTCTTAGGGAGGAGCACAACAGCATTCCCCATTTTTTTAATGTAAACTTCTTTTCCTTTGAAACGAAATTGCTTAGGAAGTCTGACCGCCTGGCTTTTTCCATTCATGAAAATTTTAGCTGTGTCCATAAAAGTTTTCTCCTAGCTCTAGAGTATATACCTTATAATATATACTAAATTTGAGAAAAGTCAATCTTAAAAAACTACCGTCTTCGTCCACGCCCCGTAAAACCTGGTCGGGAGCGGACAGCTTTTTTGGCTTTGACTTCGGTAAAGGCAGGAACGCCAGATAAGGTACAACGGGGGATTTCTTCACCTAACGTTTCTTCAATTTCTTTAATCATCGGTAAATCCATCCAACTGGAAATAGTCGAGACAAGACCCAGCGCATCAGCACGCGCGGTGCGGCCGGCACGGTGGATGTAGTCCTCGACCGTTTCGGGGATATCGAAATTCACAATGTGTTGGATGCCCGGCACATCAATGCCGCGCGAGGCGATATCCGTCGCGACTAAAATCCGGTGCTCCCCTTGTCTAAAACCCTGCAAAGCCTGACTTCGCTCGCTCTGCGCCCGGTCCGAATGAATGCGCTCGACCCGGTGTCCCGCTTCTTCCAAAACTTTTGAGACCCATTCGGCGTCGACTTTTCGGCGAATAAACACCAGCGTGCTTCCCAGCTCCTGGTTCAACAAAGCTTGCAGACATTCTTTTTTGTGTTCCGGATAAACCAAATAAAGGCGGTGAGTAATTCCTTTAGCCGCACGCCCTTCCGGGCGGATGTCAATGCGAATTGGATTTTTTAAAAAAAGATTGGCCAACCGTTCGATGGCAGAAGGCATGGTGGCCGAGAACATCATTGTGTGTCGTTCTTTCGGCAGTGCTTTCAGTATTCTTTCGATCTGCGGAAAAAACCCTAAATCGAACATGTGATCCGCTTCGTCCAGTACGACCTCTTCAATTTGGTTCAGCCTCACCGTCCCCCGTTCCATATGGTCCAGCAGTCGGCCGGGGGTGGCTACAATGATGTCGGGTATTTGTTTTAAGTCGCGAAGCTGGGAGGTAATTTTAATTCCGCCAATCAGACAAACGGTTTTGAGATGATGATGTTCGCCAAAAAGATCGAGAAAAGCCTGAGTCTGCAAAGCAATTTCGCGCGTGGGGCAAACGATAATTCCCCGCAGACCTTTTCCGTGCGTCAGCCGTTCTGCTACGGGCAACACGAACGCCGCTGTTTTGCCCGATCCAGTTTGGGAAAGTCCAATAACATCCTGCCCCTTGAGGGCTATGGGGATAATTTGAGATTGAATGGGAGTGGGATTTTCAAAGCCCACGTGAGTGATGCAGTCCAGAATAGCTTTCGATAATCCAAGCGACTCGAAGGTGTTTTCCGTTGTAAAGACTGGATGTTGCGGTATAGTGACCAGAGACATGGTAGGGGGTTCTACAAAAAGTTGCATCTTTAATAAAGAACTATTATAATAGGGTGAATCACCCTAGGTTTTTACACATTAACTCTATGACACCGCCTTATCGTTACTTCTTAATCGCTCTTGTTTGTGTTTTTTGTGTAATTGGTTTTGCTTTTTCGAATGTTGTTTTGGCCGATGGGCCCATTGATGAAGCGCTACAAAAACTTAACCCTTCGGTCGAACAAAAACTTCAACATCATTTTTCTAGAGCCCATGTTGCGTATCCTCCTTTCGCCCTCACACTCATTGCCAATAAAAAAGAAAAAAAGATGGAACTGTGGGCCCGCGGATCGGAGATGGATCCTTGGACTTATATCCGAAATTATCGAATTTTAGCGGCTAGCGGTGTTTCGGGGCCCAAGCTGAAAGAAGGGGATTTTCAAGTTCCCGAGGGAATTTACCCCATCGCTTATTTAAATCCCAACAGTCGGTATCATCTTTCGATGAAGGTGGGTTATCCCAATGCTTTCGATCTTGAAAAAGCGAAGGAAGAAGGAAGACGAACTTTGGGCGGTGATATTTTTATCCACGGCAACCGCGGCTCTCGTGGCTGCTTGGCTCTTGGCGACAAAGGGGTCGAATCTGTTTTTGCTGTCGTGGCCAGAACGGGGGCCGATCATACTAAAATTGTGATTACTCCCAACGATCTTCGTCGTGAAGCACCGCTGATGAATAGGCACTCCCAACAAATTGCTTGGATCAACGAACTCTATGCCTCACTCAAGGCGGAGTTGGATGTTTATTCCAAAGGAAAAATATTTCAACATCAGGCCAGTGTGCGTGGAATTCATTCTTCTCCTTCTTCGTAACAGTAACAAACCCACTCATTTTTTTTAAGGCGACAAACCAGTTTCAATTTTTCGAAAGCTTTTTCGATTTGTTCTGATTCCGATTCTACAATTCCCGAAAGAATCATTTTTCCGCCCGGTTTTAACAAAGACTCGAGTTGAGGTTTGAGGTGAATAATCGTGGGAGCTAAAATATTGGCGACGATGACATCATACTTTTCATTTTTTTCAATCAATTTTGAAATGTCGTCGACCAGCGGAATGGAACAATGGTTGAGTTCAAAATTTTCGGTGGCGTTGATTCTTCCCTCGGCATCAATTTCAGCCGCGTGGACCGGATGAAAACCGAGGCTCGTAGCAAAAATGGCCAAAATGCCGCTGCCGGTTCCCACATCTAATATTGTAGGGGCGCTGCTTGCTGCGCCCCTACAATATTCAATTCCCTCCGCTGCTAGTTGAGTACTCTCATGGCGTCCCGTACCAAAAGCGGCTCCGGGGCGGATGATTAATTTTTTCCCCGTTTCAATTTTAGTTTCGGTCGGCATGTCGGGGGGAGGGACGATCCAAACATTTTTCACCAATTCAATCGGCTCGAAAGTTTGTGCCTGAAAAGGGGTGGTGTTGAGACTGATGGTGGTTCCCGTCATTGGATATTCTCGATCCAGACTTTTTTTGATTTTTTTCAAAAGCTCGTTCAGAGAAAGGGTGTCGGCGAAATAAGTTTTGAGTTGAGTTTTTCCGCCCGGTATTTCTTCCACTCCCAAACAACCCAGTGTGTGAAGAAGGCCAGACAGCAGATCAACTTCGGAAGCGGGAGCTTCGATATTTACAACATGATAAGAAACCGAGGAGGACATTATTTTTGAATGTGTACGTGTGAAAGGTAAGCTTTTATTTCATTAATCGACTCTTGAATATCCTCAAGTGCTTTGTGCGATTTTTTCTTTTCGAATTTGATATTATATTTCGATTTGAAAATGACTTTGAAGGAACTGACATCCAAAATTCGGTAATGAAGTTTTTTGGCAAGAGTCGGCATGTACTTGTCGATAAAGCGTTTGTCGTTTCCAACCGAGTTTCCGCAAAGAACAACTCGTTCGTCCGAAGCAAAATGCCTGGCGACAATGGCCAGAAGGTCTTCTTCTGTTTTTGCCAGTGGCTTACCTGTTTTAACTCTCTCGGTTAGCCCACTCTCACCGTGAGTTTTTTTGCACCAATCGTCCATGCCATCAAGGGCTGTTTGGTTTTGAAAGACCGCTTCGTTGTAGGTTTCGAGAGCGTTGAAATCAAGATCGGTGACAATCACCGCTACCTCGATGATGACATCGGTTTTTTCATCGAGGCCGGTCATTTCTAAATCAATCCAAAATAATTTTTTCATAAAGTTTGAAAGATATTAACTCACCTGACGCAACTATTATTTGGATAACGTCATACCGGCGGATTTTTAGCCGGTATCCATTTTGAATTTAACTTGGATTCCGGCCTTCGCCGGAATGACAACGCCTAGTTATCGCGTAAAATTAGATGTTAATATTCATCACCCGTAATTTTTCGCAACTTCTTTTTCTCGCCAACTTTTGTTTTGTCGGCTAGCATTTTGTCTTTGGCGCGGCGGGAGCGTTTTCGTTTTTGTCGGCGGATTTTTTCGATCCGGCTTCGCTCGGCACTCTTGACCCCGTCGACACGCCCGGCGATTTCGTTGACCAAAAGTCTGCGCGCCAAAAAACGATTAAGGGCTTGCGAGCGTGAGGTTTGGCATTTCACTTCAACTCCCGTCGGGATATGTCGCAGTTGCACGCACGACGAAGTTTTGTTGATTTTTTGTCCTCCCGCCCCCGAACCGCGAATAAAATTTTCGACTAGATCCGTTTCTCGTATATGGTATTGAGCCATCCTATGGAGTAGATCGGTTTGTTTGCTTTGCGAAACAGGGAAAGAGAGCATGAGTCATTATACATTGTCCAAAAAAAATAATTCCATCGCTTTCTTTGACGTCGACTACACTCTTGTCGATGGTAATTCCGGACTTTATACTTCGCTTCGACTAGTCCAACATGGAATTTTGAAAAAAAGCCGAATTGTGCAGGCGGTTTATTATTCGTTGATCTCTCTTTTTTCACAGCCGGATGTTAAAAAAATTTACGAAGTGGCCATTCTTGACATGGCGGGATGGCCGTTGACCAAAATTTTGGAAATTGGAAACGAATGTTTCGAGCAAGACATTAAAAAACGACTTTTTTCGCAAGGAGTGGCGCTGGTGAAAAAACACCAGAAAAAAGGAGATCGCGTGGCCCTGCTCTCGTCGGGGCCTTACATGACTTTGCAGGCACTTCAAAAATTTTTAAAAGCTGACGAAGCCTTTACGATGGGGCCTGAAATTAGGGATGGAGTTTTGACCAGCCAGATTCAATTTCCTATTTGCTATGCCGAAGGAAAAATTTACTACGCTGAAAAATTTGCGCGCAAAAATCAGATTCCTCTTTCGAAATGTGCTTTTTATACCGATCATATTTCGGATATTCCTCTTTTGGAAAAAGTGGGGACTCCGGTGCTGGTTAATCCTTCCAGAAGATTAAAAGAAATTGGAGAAAAAAAAGGATGGGAGATTTTAACGTTTCGGCGGTAACTCCACAATCTCGGCTTCTTTTTTATCAAAACCTACCAGAAATTTTTTTAAAGGTTGATTAGAATTGTAAGGAATATAACCTAACGCCATTGTTTGGCCTGATTTTGGCGAAATAATAGCGGATGTGATTTTGCCGACCTCTTTTTCCTCATCATAAATAGGCGAACCGGCAAGAACGGTTTTGTTTGAGTCGATTTTCAATCCAACCAACACCTTGTTGACATGCCCACGGAAGTGAAGGCGGGCGATGATTTCTTGCCCTAGATAACATCCTTTATCAAAGTGAAGGGCTCGATCTAATCTCGATTCTTGCGGAAGATTATTGTCGTCGAAATCGATTCCGTATTGGCTGATTCCTTGTTCGACTCGGATGATTTCGTGCAGGTCTGAATCGATCCGCATTAATCCCTGCTTTTCCAGTGTAAGAATGAATTCTGATTTTTTTATCGAAGGAACAAGAATGTCCCAACCGGGGAGACCTAAGCGATCCGAGCGAAAGCCCCCCAAAGGGGGATTTTGTACACACACATGCACAACCGAATACTTACCCGACTCGTCGTTAAGGATCACCCTTGATAGTGGAGCGAGTTTTTTTAGAGGCTCAATGATTTTTTCAGTCTGATTTTTATCAATGACTAAGGTGTAACCATTTCCTGCACGAGTCACATACAAATCCCCCACAATTTTTCCGCGAGTGGTTAGAAGGAGATTGTAATTTCCCTCTCCCTCCTTCAATCCATTGATGTGGTTAGTCAACTGGCCATGCAAAAAAGAAGCGGATTTTTCGCCAACACAACTCCAAATTGAACAAGAAAGTTCTTCAAAACCTCCCTGTTGAGTCCATTGAGAATATTGATCCATTGTCATCCTCTTTCTTTTACACTACACTTTTCGGTACATGAAGCCAAAAAAATTGAAGTTCAAAACGGGGTTGGCTTTCATTTTTTCTTTTCTGCTGAGTTCTTGCAATTATAACCCCTTTTCACTCGATCCGTTCCATCTTTTTGAAAGCGGGGATTCAAATAATTCGGTGAGGGATATCGGAGGGAGTCCGTCAAACGGTGCCCGCGACATCTATAATTCCGCGGATCTGACCGATTTGTGCGTCGATCACGATATTTGTCAGCCCAGCTATGACGAATTGCCCGACAACTTTATTCAAACCGACAATCAAGAAACGCTCGATGCCACGATCTGTAATTTTGACTACAATCCCAATCTCATTTCAACATTTGTGCTCAATCAAGTTGACGGCTCGGTCAATGGGCTTACTCTTCTTCTCTCGAAAGAAGATCTTTTTTTCTTGGCGTGGGTTTCGGTGAGGATGCAAATCAATCCTTATTTTTTAATGGGAGTGATGTCCCAAGAGTCTTCGGGAAATTGCGCCGCTGTTTCCAGTTCCAACGGTGAGGGATGTTTTCAGATCACCAATACTTTTGGCCAGGCTCAGTTAAACGATAGTTATCCCGACCGGGTAGAAAGCTGGTTTTGGAGTAGTCGCTCCGGTTCGTACTATGATGATTCATTTTTCGAAGATCCCACCAGTTATTTTGGAACAACTCCCGACTCCGATCAATTTCGGCTGACCATCGATCCCACATCCCAAACCATTGATGGAACCGACGTGTCGAGTGTGGTTAATTTTCATTTTGGCATTATTGCTTCAGCGCTTTATTATCGTTGGCAGGAATATCTTTTGTATAATTCTTACGAGAGTATTCGCTCCACAGCCTCCGACATTTTTCAATCCAACGACGGCAAGGCTAACTGGCAGGCGGCGGCTTATAATGGTGGGGCTTATGGCGCCGCGCAAGCCATTGAATCCAACGGCGCCGATTTTTTGAGTGCGATGAGTAGCGAAACCCAAACTTATGCGCCCAACGTTGTTGATTATTGTCACGAGTACCAAGCGGGGGCTCTGACTTATTCGGCGACTTACACCGAGGACGACATCAAATCTCTCATCGATTTATTGACGCAAACATATCCAAGTAGTTTGGGCATTGATTGGACGGCGGTCAAAGATGATATTCATCAAACTTTTTTTAGCGATGGCACGACCCAGCTTACTTTTGTGGATGATATTAAAGCGGTTATTTATGTGATTTCGACAAATGTTCCGGAGTTAGCGCCGGAATGGCCAGCAGAAGATTCTATTTAAAAAGTAGCTCCAATGTCGGTGGAACCCACTTCGTTATAAACCAAATCGCCCGTTCCTGTTGCGGCCATGTAGACAAATTGGCCAATGTTGCTTGTGTCCACATACACGTCAATTCCATTCAGGAGAGAAGTTGAAGTGTCGTGTTCGGTTCCGATGAATGAAGAAAGGTCTGCGGAGATTGTTAAAATTTCGATGTTGCCATCCCCTTGTGGGCAATAGCCATACAGAACGCCCGAAGAATCTTTGGCGAGAATTATTTGTCCAACACTTCCCGTAATGCCGGCGGTTGAATCAATAAATCCAGCCGACACTGAAGTGTCTCCCGCCGCAATCGCCGCCGATGAAGCAAACGTTGACGTGTCAACCGTCTCGACTAAAACTTTTTGCTCATTCGATTGTTTGGCCAGCATGACGGTTCCCGTATCATTCGAAAGAACAGAAATATCATTGGTGGGAACGTTCAGTGCTATTTGCGTGATGGAGAAATCGGCGGTGCTGACAACGGTAATCACTTCTTCAGAGGTAGTACTGCTAGAATTGGCGACGTATAAATGAGTGCCATCCAAACTCATCCGATTGGGAGATCCAGCAATGGCCAGCGAGGCCGCGGCCGTTGTTCCATCGCTGGTGCTATAGGTAAAAAGTGTTGCTAGTGAAGTGTCGGTCACATAAAGACGGCTATTGGTCGTATCGACCCGGAGTCCTCCCAAAACATCATCTGTTTCATCCGTAGTAGTGTCTCCATCATCAACAGTGATGGGAGAAAACGCAGCTGCACCAAGCGTTGTGCCATCAAAATCGAGAACGAGAATTTGGTTGGTCACTTGAGTTCCCGCGGAATTGGCCTGAGTGCCTGTAATAAAAAGACGGGTGGTAGAGCCGACGGTTATGGCCGCCATATTTGTCGGCGTGATGGGCAAAAGATCTTGAACGGTTGTGTTGGTGTCGTCATTGACTAAGGGTTCTGTCCCAATTTCAGAACGGGTCGAGGCGGTGAGCGCGGTGAACACTCTTTCATTCTCGATAATAAAAAGGCGATCGTTGGTCGAATCGACGGCCACCAGTACAGGGTGGGAAATAAGTGCCGAGTTGTTGCCACTGCTACAGGCGGCAAAGCCTGATAAGAATATCACAACCAAAAATGATTTTTTAATCCATTTCATAAATTAATTGGGAAACGAAGCAACGACTGTTAACGTTTGAGTGTTGATCATCTCGATCGTATTCGAACTAAAGTTGGCGATAAATAAAAAAGAGACGCCATTATAAGTGCCAACCGCTAATCCAAAAGGATCTTCTCCATCCGTAAAACTGGTGTCATCTTCATTCACAGAAATGCGATCGATTTCCTGCAACAAAGTGAGGTCGATGACCGAAATAGTTTGATCTGTTGTATTGGAGACGTACGCTCGGTTGTTTGTGATGTCGAGAGCAAGTCCATTGGGATTGGTGCCCAAGCTGACAATGCCGACCAAAATTGTGGAATCGTCAACCTCTTCGGGAGGAGTGGTGGCAGCGCTTAGAAGTGACGGATTAAAAACCCACAAGGCTGGTGTGCCGCCGTCAATCACATAAATGTAAGTGCCATCGGTCGCGATGGCGCGTGTGTAAAGCGGGCCATCGATGACGTGGGTCACACTATTTGTCGTCAGATCTACAATTAAAATTTTTCCCGCTCTATTAGAAATGTAGGCGCGGTTATTCGTGGCATCCACCGCCACTTGTTCAACATTGGTACTATTGGTTGATTCGATGCTCGCATCATCTGCTGTTGTCAGATCGACGGTGGTTTGCAATGTCAAACTCGTGTCGAAAATATCGAGAATATCATCGCAAACCACTAAAAGTGATGAAGCTGTTAACGTGGCGCCAAATGGTTCGGGATCAGTGGCGGAGGTCGTAACACTTGTTAGCGAACCGGCTCCCACCGTATATTTAATGACCTGATCGTCATCCGATCCGCTAGCCAACGCTTGCCGAAAAGGAACATAGATGCTGGCGCCATCAAAAACAACTTGCCCCCCAAAATTGGGAGTAGAAATGAGACTGCTTGCTGTCATCGTGGGGGCGGTGGGGGTTGTGGCATCAACAGTGATGGTTGCTAAGGATCCTTGGTCGTAAGCAAAGTTGACATTTGAATCGACAACAATGATTTGATTGTTGGTGGGATCGGCAACAATCGAAATGGGATTGGGAAGATCGATGGTCGCGGTAGCGGTATCCAACGGAACCGAAGGAAAAATATCATTCTTGCTGGCACAACTGCAAACTCCTAAAAACAAAATACAAAGTAAAATGCGATGAATCATTTTTTGATTTTTGTGATTTTTGTCAACGCCGCTTGCGCTGCTGCAAGCCGTGCAATGGGGACACGGTACGGAGAACAACTGACATAGTCAAGCCCTGCTTGGTGGCAAAATTCAATCGATTGAGGTTCGCCGCCATGCTCGCCGCAAATTCCCATTTTAAGAGACCGATTTACTTTGCGTCCCTTGTCGCGCGCCATTTCGATCAGGCTTCCAACCCCTTTACGATCCAACACGACAAAAGGATCGCGCTCTAAAATTTTCTTTTCGAGATAGAAGGGGAGATATTTTTGGGCGTCATCGCGCGAAAAACCAAAGGTGGTTTGGGTAAGATCGTTGGTTCCGAAACTGAAAAAATCCGCCGCTTGCGCAATCTCGTCAGCCGTAACGGCGGCGCGAGGGAGCTCGATCATGGTGCCGATGAGATAAAGAATCTTTACCCCTTTTTCTTTGATCACCTGATTGCAAACAGCAGTAGCTTCTTGACGTAAAAGGAGCAACTCGTTGACATGCCCCACAAGCGGAATCATAATCTCGGGAACAATTTTGTATTTTTCTTCTTTCACCAACTCACATGCCGCTTCCATGATGGCACGGACTTGCATGTTGTAAATCTCCGGAAAAGTAACCCCCAAGCGGCAACCGCGATGACCTAACATCGGATTGAGTTCTTTCAAATAATCGTTTTTTGCTTTGAGACTTTCAACCGGAATTCCAATTTTTTGCGAAAGGTCGGCAATTTCCGCGTCGGTGTGAGGCAAAAATTCGTGCAACGGCGGATCCAACAAACGAATGGTGACGGGAAAACCGCGCATTTCGCGGAAAATTTGTCGGAAGTCATCCCGTTGCATCGGCAAAATTTTGGCCAGCGCTTTTTCGCGGCCAGTTTTGTCTTCGGCCAAAATCATTTCGCGCACCGTATCAATCCTGGTTCCCTCAAAAAACATATGTTCTGTTCGGCACAGACCAATTCCTTCAGCGCCAAAATTTCGTGCGACTTTGGCATCGTGCGGCGTGTCGGCGTTGGTGCGGACTTTGAGGCGGCGATAACGGTCGGCCCATTTCATCAATGTGGCAAAATCGCCCGAGAGAATCGGGTGGATGGTGTCCACTTTTCCCAACATTACTTCGCCGGTGGAGCCATCCAAGGTTATCCAATCTCCTTTTTTAACGGTCGTGCCATTGACTGAAAATTGTCCTTTTTCGAAATTGACCTGCACTTCGCCGCAACCGGCGACACAGCATTTGCCCATGCCGCGGGCCACCACGGCGGCGTGGCTGGTCATGCCACCGCGCGCGGTTAAAATTCCTTCCGAAACATTCATGCCATGAATATCTTCCGGCGATGTTTCAACCCTCACCAACACCACTTTTTTGCCTCGCTCGGTTTCTTCGACCGCTTCTTCGGCGGTGAAAACTACTTGTCCCACAGCCGCACCAGGGGATGCGGGCAATCCCTTGGCAATAATTTTTTTGGTGGCTTTCGGATCGAGGCGAGGATGAAGCAATTGATCCAACTGAATTGGTTCGACACGATTAACGGCCATTTTGTTGTCGATTAATTTTTCCTTCACCATATCCACCGCAATTTTGACAGCGGCTTGCGCCGTGCGTTTGCCGTTGCGAGTTTGCAGAAGCCAGAGTTTCTTTTGCTGAATGGTGAACTCGATATCCTGCATGTCGCGATAATGCTTTTCGAGTTTTTTGTAGATGGCGACTAATTCTTTGTAACAGATCGGCAATAATTCTTCCATCGAGGGGAGTTTGCTATCGCCTCTCTTTTTCCCCTCTAAGTTGATCGGTTGCGGAGTGCGAATGCCCGCCACCACATCTTCTCCTTGCGCGTTGATCAAAAATTCGCCGAAGAAAAGTTTTTCGCCAGTGGAAGGATCGCGCGTAAACGCAACGCCGGTGGCGCAGTCATCTCCCATATTTCCAAAAACCATCGCCTGCACGTTGGCCGCGGTTCCCCAATGGGCGGGGATGTTGTTGATGCGGCGGTATTCGATGGCGCGTTTGTTCATCCACGAGCCAAATACGGCGCCAACCGCTCCCCACAATTGTTCGTTGGGGTCGGTGGGAAATTCTTTGCCTGTTTTCTCTTTGACTCGTTGTTTGAAAAGAATCACGAGGTCTTTTAAATCTTTCGCCGTTAATTCGGTATCCAGTTTTACCCCTTTTTGTTTTTTCTTGTGTTCAATTTCTTCTTCCAAACAATCGGTATCCATTTCCATCACGACATCGGCGTACATTTGAATGAGGCGGCGATAGCTGTCGTAGGCAAATCGGGGATTTTTAGTAAGCTTTGCCATTCCCTCGACCACTTCGTCATTGAGGCCGATGTTCAAAATAGTATCCATCATTCCCGGCATACTGGCGCGGGCACCGGAACGGACGGAGAGAAGCAACGGACAGGTGGGATCGCCAAATCGGGCGTCCATGATTTTTTCGATTTTTTGTAAATTTTGCGCGACTTGACCTTTGAGTTCTTTCGGAAATTTTTTGTTGTTTTTGTAGAAAGTAGAACAGACTTCAGTGGTGATGGTAAAACCGGGAGGAACGGGGACTTTTAAATTAACCATCTCGGCCAGATTGGCCCCTTTGCCCCCGAGAAGTTCTTTCATGCTCGCTTTTCCGTCGGCTTTGCCGGCGCCAAAAAAATAGACGAATTTTTTAGTCATGAGATTCCTCGGACTTAAATCTTCAATTTATCCTCTAAATATTTTTCAACCTGATCCATTGCCACGCGGTCTTGTTTCAACGTGTCGCGATCGCGAATGGTAACTTTTTTGTCGGTTTCCGAATCAAAATCGTACGTGATGCAAAACGGCGTACCAATTTCGTCGTGCCGACGGTAACGTTTGCCGATACTGCCGGCATCATCATAATCACAACGAAAATTATCGGAGCGCATTTTCTTTCGCAAAAAATTATAAAACTCCTTTGCTGGTCCTTCCAGTTTGTTGGACAAAGGAAAGATGGCGGCTTGATAGGGCGCAATATGTGGAGCAAAACGCAACACGACTCTTTCTTCTCCTCCCAACGTATCTTTGTCGTAGGCGTTGCACAACAGAGTCAAAAAAGTCCGGTCAACGCCAACGGAGCACTCCACCACGGCTGGCGTATATTTTTCTTTAGTCTGCTCATCAAAGAGCGACAAATCTTTTTTGGAAAATTTGGAATGTTGAGTGAGATCGTAATTAGATCGGTCGGCAATTCCCTCGAGCTCGCTCCATCCTATGGGGAATTCGTATTCCACATCGACGCACGCACGGGCGTAGTGAGCCAGCTCGTCCTTGGTATGTTCGCGCAGCCTCAATTTTTCTTTTTTGATACCCAGATCGTAGAACCACTGCAAACGGGTTGCTTTCCAATATTCGTACCACTTTTGTCCCTCTTCGGCAGTGGGGCGCATGAAAAATTCCAGCTCCATCTGTTCGAACTCGCGCGAGCGGAAAATAAAATTGCGCGGAGTGATTTCGTTCCGAAAGCTTTTGCCAATTTGCGCAATGCCGAAAGGGATTTTTTGGCGCGCGGTGGTGGTTACATTTTTAAATTGTGTGAAAATCGACTGACAAGTTTCGGGACGGAGATAGGCGACTGAACTAGAATCCTGATTGGCGCCAACAAATGTTTGAAACATTAAATTGAATTGCCGAGCCTCTGTCAATTCGCCACCACATTCTCCCGGCTTTTTGGAAGGTTTTTCGGGGCAAGAAAGTTCTTTGATGTGATCGGCCCGGAAACGCCCTTTGCATTTTTTGCAGTCGACCATCGGGTCGGAAAAACAGTCGATGTGACCGGAGGCTTTCCAGGTTTCGGGGTGGGCGATAATCGAGGTGTCAATGCCGACGACGTCGTCGCGGTCGTAGATCATCCGTTTCCACCAAAAATCTTTGATGCGACGGCGCAACTCGACCCCTACTGGACCAAAATCCCAAAAACCGTTGATGCCGCCGTAGATTTCGCTCGACTGAAAAACAAAGCCACGCCGTTTAGCTAATGAGACGATTTCTTCCATTGGGACGAATGGCTACCATTCCCTCTTGGGGAGGGTCAAGAAAATAGGACAACTTTTTTGACAGGGGGCCGATAAGGGGCTATGCCTCAACTGAAAAATTAATTAACCTTATGACCTCCGATACAGCTCTTTATTATAATTCGCAAAATGCCAGCATTCTGAAAAATGCCCTGGGGCTGGATGATCCCGACGGTTCGGGCTTTTTAACCTTGCAGGAAGCTTCCTTGCCCGGAAACGAACTCATCCAAGAAAATTTCTCTGTCTTGGCCAGCCAATACACCGAAGCTTATCCCTTAACAGCGGCGGCTTTGACGCAAGATCCTCTTTTAATTCGGCTCATGAGCCTTAAGGTTGAAGAGGAAAAATGGGGAGTATCGACGAATTATCCAGAAATGAATCAGGATATTCCGTTGGAACTTCCCGGTACGCGGCTGTTTGATTCCATCGATGTGGCTGTGACTGACTTTGAAAGGAATCTCCCTCGAGATTTGCTCGATCAGTTGAAGTCGGGCATTTTTCTGGATCCCATACTCCAACTTTTTGCTCAATTTTATCGGGATTATGCAAGTAATCCAGAGCTCACACAATTTTCCATGACCCGTGTGGAATGGGACCAGAAAGTGGAAGAGCATAATCAAGTTTCTATCCAAAAAATATCAGCCGAAGAAACTTGGAATACTTTGTTGGCCATTTGGGGAGCGCAAATTGATCCTGGTTTTGGGATTTCCATGACGATGGAGGATCCTCCTTTTTTGAAACTCGATATGGCCCCTGCCCAGATAGCCATTACGTCAGAAGGATTTCAAAAATATTTGGAGAATCCCGAAGCCTTTCATAACCGCCACCGGAATGAGACTCCCACGCCCATCCCAAATTCCTTGGAACCAACAACAGCATTATCGTCTCGTGTGACCCTTACTTTCCCTAAACTGTCGCTCTCCGTCGGTTTGGGGGTTTCGTTGGAATTCGAGGAGGGGGCCACCGCTACCAGCACTCTCGATATTTATGAGGGAGAAATTTCGTGGGATGTCACTCGACCTCTGGTGAGCCTTCAGGGAATTGCGATCTCTTTTCCCTTGGGAATTTTGGATCCAATGCCCATTTTAGGGATTACGGTTTTACAAAATAAAATCGTCGGAGTAGGCCATCGGTCTAACGGGCATTATTTTTTCGTTGATTTAACTTCCCAAATCCGCTCAGCCCTTTGTCATTTGGATCCTCCCACTCAGTGCTCCGTGAATCCCCAAAAACTTGTCGAGGTTCTTTTTGATGAACAGGGATGTGTCCGGGAAAATGCGTCGGCTCATGATTTAATTCGTGCCATCCAGTTTGTCTTAAAAAATCCATCGGCGCTGTCGGGATCCTTTCCTGGTTCGGATTTAGTGAAAAAAATTCCATTGGATCAGCTCAAAGAAGAAGTGGTGGTGAAAGATTTTTCGACCACATTTGGACCGAAGGATTTTGGATCGATTAACGATGTAACGATTGACATATCCCAGGCTCAACTGACTTCCAGCGGGAAATTTCCGAGTGGTATTACCGTGGAAGCTGAAGTTCCTTTTTTATTAAATGGCCAAATGACAATGGATGAAGGAGCAATTCCCCTTTCGCTCGGTGGTCAGGCCAAAGTTTATTTTGATACGAGTAACGGACAGGGATGGGTGACGTTGACAAAGTTGGATCTTCCTTTATCGTTTCCCGGAAAAGAAAAATTAGACGATTATGTCGGTGAGATCCGCGTTCCTTTTTCTCTGCCTGATTGGAAACCGACTACCGATTTTTCCTCTTACTCACGAATGTTGGAGACGGCGCTTTATTCCTTGAGTGTCGACATCACCAAGAATGGAGATCACCTTACTGATTTTCGCTACGATGGCGAAACCGATCCGCTGGCTTTGATTGATGGTTCGGCGGCAACACTTTTGGGAAATCTGGTTGGATCGTTTGGCTCCGATGACGAGGTAACCTTTGGAGGAAATTTGTTGGGAGTCAAGGAGGGAGATTTTATCGGTGCCGGTTTTGCGGGAAATTTATCGGGTCATTCCGGCCTCGGAGCTTTAGTGGGGAATGATGTGGAGTTCGGTGCTTCGCGCGATGAATTTGGTTCCTACCATCTGGTACCGCGAGGGAATTTCACGGGACAAACGACAAAAGGAAATTTTTCTGGCCCAGTAGATGATGGAGAAATTGTTGTCACGCCCAATAATGATAATACTTACACGGTCGAGATTCGGCATTTGGGTATTGACTTAAGTAAAGCTGAAATAACGGGTACCCCCATGAGCGGCACTGCCGATTTAAATGGCTTATGGATCGTTCCAGCGGATTCGCTGGCCGATTTGTTTAAACCCGAAAGATGGATCGGTAAGGGGAATTTAAGTTTTGACGTTTGGAATCCCATCGTGAGCGGTGACGTAGCGGGGACGCGCGCAGGAGTTGAGGTTTTAGAAGTCACCGATATTTCGTTTAGCGATCCTCTAGCCTTGTTGGGTCATATCACCGGGGACTTGCGAGGATTTGGTTGGGCTGACGGCCTGGACAATTCGATCATGAATGCCAATTTCCATGCCGACATTAATGGCTCGATCCTTCCACGCAATATTATTTTTCATTTGGCACCGGAAAAGATCGACATGACCCCCATTGTTGAAACGGAACCGGTTAAGCCTGGGGAATCCATTACGGCAGAAGCTGAATCGACGGTCGAGCATTTTAAAGATGATGAATTGCCAAAAGCGGAACGGAAGGTTGTTTCCGTTATTCCAGAAGGGGAAAGGATCAAAGATCCCAAAACCCCCAAGGAAAAAGTCCAATATTTCCTCCAGCAAATCATCGATGCTCTTCCCAGCGTTCGAGGGCTTGAGTCGCGCCATCTGGATATTCAAATTGCTCCCAAAATTAAATATGGTTCGGATGGTTTTGGCACGTTGCCTCTTTTGGGCGATAAGCCGGATGGCCTCCAAATGAAAGTTCAGGAAGGAACCGAGCTTGATCCGATGCAATCGGGTATTTTGGCAGAAAATGGAACGCTCAAAAAATTCAAACTTGTTTTGAATCATCCGATCACCATCGCCGGGATTTTCAAGGTCTACGGAGTTTCCATGACGACTGACCGCTGTCCGCTGACCGGGCGGGTGCGTCATAATCTTGTTGTGCGCCTCTGTGGCAAGCATGGTGATTTTTTCTCGGTCAATCTTCTTCCCCTTCTAGAGCTTGTTGGCAAACAATTTAACGCCTGTAAATTTTATCCCGAGTTTCGAAAAAAATATGGAGTGGATCTTCCCCTCTATGGAATCCCCGCCAACTTGACTCATCTGGGAGAATTTCTCTACGAGCTTTTTAAATTGTATGGCGATACACTCGACACTTTTGCCCGTTCCGAAAAAAATGCCCCCGACTTAATTGATATTCAAAATGTTGCGATGCAGATGCAAATTCATCTCCAGCCCGGCTTGGCTCTTGATGTCGGAGCTCTGCATGCCGAAACGGATGAGCGGGCCCGCGGTACTTTCGAAGGGGATTTTGTTTGGAAGCCGGATGACAACAAGAGCCTCGACGTTTATCTCGCCGGGAGCGAAGAGCAATCGGTGGCGGGCATCAACGTGAGCGCCTCTGGAGATAAGGCTTTCTCCGGCTTAATCGACAGTATGGGGGGGATTCATTATCACACAGACGGAGAAAAGGACCAAACCGCGTATGAAGTGGAAGTGCGCCGTGCTCATGTTGATCACCTTAATTTAAAATATACCAAGACCGGCGAAACCGAACCAACCGTTCACTTAGTTGCGGAGCAGACAGATACGGAACATAGTTACATTGACCTTTCCGCCTTGCGCGTGGGGCGGGTGCGAGAAGATAACGGCAATTTTCATTATGAATTTTCAGCGGGAATCGACAAAGCTTATTCCCCCAAGGGGCATTTTGATTTTAAGAGCGATGAACGTCATGCGAGCTTGGATTTCAGCACGGGACAAATCAATGACGTGACGGTTGATCTCACCGGGAAATCATTTCCTGCTTCGCAGGCGGATAATCAGATTTTTAATGGTTTCGAAAAAGTTTTTGTCGATGGGAATATCGAGCAAGCGCAAAATCCTTATGTGACCCCCAATCATTCTTGGCTCAGCTTGGATTTAGGGCAGGCTCGGCATTTGGCGGCCGATCGTCTCTCGATTCAAAACGGCCATTTTCATGTCGAGACTGACGGAAATGATCTCCCTATTCAGCTCTCGGGAGTTTTGGATCTGCTTGCCCGTCTCCCTGACGATCCTGCGTTTAAGGGATTGGAAAGCATTGGTGTCGTCGGTCCCGCTCAGATTTATTTGAATGGTGCCGACGCCGGAATTTCTTACAAGCCGATGGAAGGGTCTTTGGTTTCATCGTTGGTGGCTACCGTGACCGGAGATTTTAAAAAGAAATTGGAAGGAATTTTCGGCGAAGTTGCGGGCGAAGCCCATTCCCTTGTCGTGCCGCTTCAAGACCTGGAGCTAAGACAAATCCCCCTTGATGGGAAGACGCCGCATGGAGATAAAAATGAAAAAACAGCTCTTCGCCGCGTAACGATTGGTTCCGGCGTGCGAGCTGATGGAAGTGGTGAAGGGTCCACCAGTTTTATGGGAGACTTAGGAGAAAGAAAAATTGAACTTCCCAACGGTAGTTTTTTAACTCTCGATTCAAAGCGTCCTCTTTCCGCCTGGGTGGCAACGCCGGGGGATTACACAACACTCAACGTCGGTGATTCGGATGACCATCCCGTTTGGTTGGCTATCGCGCTCTGGAGGCCGGATTCCAATTCTAAAAGTGGCTTCACACCAGTGACACAAGATTCGGGAACTATTTCGATGAAGCAAGGGGTTTTGACTCTCGCCGGCTTCAACGGAACTTTTGGACTCCGCGAATTTTTCTACTTCACTAATCTTTCCGGCTGGGCGCGTCTGGATCAACTCAAAAAGGATTTGAAGGATCAACTTAAGGAATATTCCATTTTGGTTCCCTAAGGTCGGGCAATTGAAATCTTCAATCCCAATATCTGACAAATTTTTATCAAAGTTGAGAGGCGGATATCTTTGCCGGCCTTGAAATTACTGATAGCCACGGCGCTTAAGCCTGTTTTTTCTGCTAACTGGCGGATTGTTAATTTCTGGCGTTGTACTTCATCGAAAATTATTTTTGAAGCATTCTCAATTGATCCCACCGTATCGGATAGTTCCACACTTGTTCCATAAATTTTTTGAGCTAAGATTTTGTATTTTTCATCCAGCTCAGCTAGTTTCAGGATATTTTTTTTGTTGAGCCGCGTTAGTAATAGAAATTGGGTTGTCAGGGAATTAATGGGTTCTACATCTATAATTGTATATATTTTGTGAGCGTTGTCCCAAGTGCCGGGGATTAGTTTTTGAAAAAAATAGAGATTTTCATCATCGGGATTGATGTTATTAAAGTAAAATATAACATGACTGGCAGTAGGTAGCCCAACCATCCAACTCCAACGATCAATTTTACTGCTAATGCTTAATTGCAAGGCATTAACAAATTCATTCATTTCATCTTGATTTAGTGTTTTCATTTTTTAGTACCTCGATACAGATGAATGATGTCTTGAATACATTGGACTGTTTGAATTTGCTCGAGCCGGTGTTGTAGGGCTTCTTTTTCCAATTTATTTTTTAGAGGGATTAGCCGAACTAAACTCGAACTTTTTAAATGTGAAAGTTGTGATTGTATTGTTGTCTTGAGACGACGTTTTAACTCGTCAGGGAATCCGATTTCAAAATATTTGAGATAATCGGGAATGCTGCCGCTGTATTTGAGAAAACTGAAAGCGGAATCGATGAGAATGATTTCTTTATCAACATAGTTATAAAGGTAATTGGCATCATGACGATCGATTTGTCCCGTAACCCAATCGAACAAAGCGCAGTTAAAAACGTTTTCCGCTTTCATAGTCATTTTTCCCTGACTAGTGGCAAAAGTTCTGGCGTCCGGATAATCCAACCAAACTTGTACCGTCGTTTGTCGATTGACAAGCCAGAGAGTGGGAACATGAAGTCCAATTTCAGTCGCCAAACGATAGGCCCAGTATTCTCGTTCACTTAGAGTTCCATCTTTTATATTAATTTGGCATTCTTCGTGATTTCTTTTGGAAGGTTTTTTAAGAAAGAATTTCCCTTTAGGGGTTTGATACAAATCCTGGGTAGTCGTTTGCCCGCGAGAAGGGTAGTTACGGGTAGCCAGCGGAAATTTTTTTCCTTTCCGAATAAGATTTAAAATTTCCGATATTGTCAGAGGTTGTTGTCGCATAAGATAAAGTATACTTTATCAAGTAAACTTTATCAAGTAAACTTTATCATCAACTGCCGGGCCCGTTGGAGCGATTCATCTAGCGTCTTCGAAACATTTTCCGAGCCAAACTCTTCAATCAAGCCAGCGTGGTCGAGCGCAAAATAAGGTTGGGCGTGAATGCCCGATAAAATAAGCTGTGTGCCAGTGCGCTGGCAGCCATCCCGTAAATCTTTGAGGGCCCGCAAACCAGACGCATCCAACGCCAACACGTGACGCATTCGGAGGATCATCACTTTCGGTGGTTTGTTTCCTAAAGTGAGAGTGTCTCGCAGCGATTTGGCCACGCCAAAAAAGAAAGCTCCTTCGGCTTCGTACACCACAACTCCTTTGGGGATGGATTGCCGGCTGGTTGAGTCGGCATCGGCTCTCAAATTTTGTTCGTTTTGCACTTCGTTAATCTCATCGGTAATTTCGCGAACACTGGTGACGTCGGTCATCCGCTTCATAAAAAGAACCATCGACATCAGCATTCCAATTTCAACAGCTACTGTCAGATCCACAAAAATGGTCAGGAAAAAAGTAACGAGCAAAACCATTATATCCATGCGGGGCGCACGAAGCAGTGCTTTGAAAGAGCGCCATTCACTCATGTGATAAGAAACCACGATTAAAATCGCCGCCAAAACCGAAAGAGGAATCAGTTTGGCCCAGCGACCAAACAGAATGACAATGGCGAACAACGTGAACGCATGAACGATTCCAGCCACGGGAGTTTTTCCGCCATTTTTAACATTGGTGGCGGTGCGGGCAATGGCGCCGGTGGCGGGAATTCCGCCAAACAAAGGAGAGACCAGGTTGGCTATTCCCTGGGCGATCAATTCTGTATTCGAGCGGTGACGTCCTTCGATCATTCCATCAGCAACCGTGGCCGATAATAACGACTCAATCGCTCCCAGCAATGCCACGGTGAAAGCAGGTGCCACAAGATTTTTCATTTCAAGAAAAGTAGGGTGCGGCCAGACCGGGTGGGGAAGGCCCGAGGGAATGTTTCCAAATCGGGATCCAATCGTTTCGACATTGATATGAAAAATTTGTGTGATGGCTGTCATGATGAGTATCGCTACAAGTGAGCCAGGAATTTTTCGGTTGATCCGCGGCCAAAGAGAAATAATTGCCAACGAAGACATGGCCATGATCACGGCGGGGAGTTGAAGAGTTGAAAACGTTTTAAAATAAATCGTCCATTTGTCGACAAAGTCGGCAGGGAGTGTGCCTGTTGCCAGCCCCAAAAAATCCCGAATCTGCGATGAAAAAATAATAACAGCAATTCCAGAGGTAAATCCCACCGTCAAAGGATACGGGATAAATTTGATGATGGCGCCAAGTCGAAAAATTCCCATCAGAATTAAAATAACCCCAGCCATCAACGTGCACAATACAAGTCCATTCACTCCATACTTTTCGACGATCCCATAAACGATGACGACGAAGGCTCCGGTGGGGCCGCCGATTTGAACACGCGATCCGCCAAGCGCCGAAATTAAAAATCCCGCCACAATGGCAGTGGTGAGCCCGCGATCGGGAGTCACTCCGGAAGCAATGGCAAAAGCAATGGCGAGCGGAAGGGCGACAATGCCGACAATGACGCCAGCCGAGAGATCCCCCCAAAAAATAGCGAGCGAATAATTTTTGAGCGTGGAAATAATTTTTGGGAAAAAAAGAGGCTGATGTGATAAAGACTTGGAATCGGAGTTCATATTATATCTCGCTTAACTTCCAACTAACCATCAAATTTTTTCCTTCTACTTTCATGATGGCTTTAAGAAAAACTTTTAGGAAAACCGATTCGAACATCTGCGGCGCTGATGGTTTACTATTTATTTCGAGATATTTTTTGAGCGCCATTGCTTTTTTGGCGTCGCTGCAGATAAACTTGACGGATAATTTCCATTCTCCTTGTTTGACGAGCATTCCTCTTATTTCCTGAATGTTGAAATCATTTTTATCGCCTTTCAGCGTTCCCCAACCAAACGCGGGAGTTTTTTGATCTGTTGGTGACGTTAGTGGCATGGAAAAAGAAATGTTGGGAGTAGCAGGGGGAGGTTGGAGATGATAGTTGGATACAATCGTGGGGAGCAACTCTGCCGAGCCCACCACCATCAACTCTTCCGAGGCCGTCGTCAATTCCCACTCGGGATCATCCCCGACCGAATAAACCGTCAAACCATTAGAAATATTTTTCGTGAGTTTGAATTGATTGTCGGCCGCATTTTTTTCAAATTTTTCAAAGATAGCGTTAGAAGTATCAAATTTTCCAATGACCAAACTAATCAGTCCCAGTTCTTTGTTGGCCGTGGGGGTTAAACCGATGAGCACGGTTTGAAAAGTAGTCGCGGAATTTGATAGTACCAAAAATGATTTTCCATTTTTTTGGTCTGACGCAAAAAATTTTGTTTTAAGACGTTCAACTTGGGTTTTGAGATCGGGATCCTGGATGATTTGCGGAATATCCAATATGATATATCCTTTTGTTTCGGGAGGAAGTAGCGAAAGTTCGCGTTGGATCAAAGTCTCTTTTGGGACCGATTCGTTAAACCAGAGCGGTTGAGCGGGGGATGGCGCTTCCTTTTTTTGGCACGAGACAAAAAGAAATAAGAAAACAACCAAGCCGGTAAATCGTTTGTAATTTGTCATATTTATTTTTGAATTATCCCCAATTTTTTAATGACGCAAGAAGAAAACTTGCCAAAACCTTGTTCCCCTTGCTGGCTGCCGATTGATAGTGAGGAAGGCTCATCAGAAATTTTGGATTTTTGAGGGCTTCTTTGACAAAAAAACTGGTGTTGAGATCTCCCTCTTCTTTCATTAAATGGGCCGACCCATTTCCCGGCAAATGCAAATCCCATTCTAAGGGATCGAAAATGGCACGAATGGATAAATAAGGGATCCCTCGCTCGCTACATTTTTTAGCATACGGAAACGATTCCATGTCCACGGCGATGGCGCCCCATTTTTTGCCCGCTTCTTTTTTTTCAATGGGAGTTTCAAGAACTTTGTCGGAAGTGAACAAATTTCCTTTTGTAAAAGGGATTTCTAATTTTTGAAGAAGAGACTCCGCCTGTTGAACCAAATCCGACGAGGGAGAAATAGTTTCTCCCGTGGGGCTAACAATTTGGGTCGGCAAAATTACTTCTCCTTCCTTCATTTTTTCTCCCAATCCCCCCGCTAATCCAAAGTGAATGATTCCTTTTGGAGAGGTTACCAGCGAAGCCAACAGAGTGGTTGCATGATTGTGGGCGCGTTTCATCCCGATGCCGATTTGGCTCAATAAAAATTCGCGATTTTCAAATTGTCCCGTATAAAAATTTAAGTTGTGAAGCGTGTGATTGATTTCAAAACGAGCCTTTTTTTTCAGCTCGTTCCATTCCGGCTTGCAGGCACAGATTAAAAACCATTTCTTTGTTGTATTCTTTTCCATTGCTTTAAGCCCTCTCCCTTTTCTATAATCTTATTCGTTCATGAAACTTCATAGTCTTATTCTTCCTTTGCTCGCTCTAACTTTTTCGTTTTCCGATCCTTGTGCTCCTGCTAATCAAGGGCCCGCACTTACAAAACAGACCGAACCTGTACTTGAAGTGGAGGTGGCTCATCCTCGTTTTCAAGAATCGGCTCGGTTGGTTTCAGCTCTGGGCAAATTCTCTGTTTCCGAACGCTTAAATGTCAAGGCGGAGTTTAGTGGAGTTATCGAAAAAGTTTCTGTCGGAGAAGGAGATCAAGTGGCGGTGGGGGATACTTTGTGTCTTTTCAAGAGCGACGATCTTAATCGGCAGATCGAAAAGAAACAGGCGGAATTAAAAGAAGCTCAAGCCACTCTCGACTTGGATCGAAAAAGATTTGGCGAACCGGGTAATCCTGCCCCTGGAAATCCTTCTACGGGAGGGGCTCCTCCCGATGGACATTTTTTGGATGAGGAAGGTTCGGAAAAACCGGTGCCAATCAAAACAAATGATTTGTCGGTTTCTCCTCCTTCCACACCACAACCGGTGGGAGACCCCGACTCAATGATTCGGTTAGACGAAGCCAAGGTCGACCGCATCACTACCGAATTAAGTCAACTCGACGACACTTCCAAAAAGTTAAGCGTAACAACTTCCATTGCTGGAGTTGTTTCGAAAAAAGGGGTGACTGAAGGAGGCCTTGTGCAAGCGGGGGATACCCTTTTTGAAATTATTACCAATAACCCCATTTCGTTTAGTGTGGGTCTTCCACAAGAGGTGGCGTCGTTTGTCGATAAACAGACAGCCATCAAAGTTCAACCCGTATCGATGCCAGACGCCCCGCTTGACGGAAGTATTTATTATGTCAGCCCCGAAATTGATGCATCGTCGCGCACGTTAGAAATCCGCGCCCATTTTCCAAACGATGGTGGAAAAATCAAAGAGGGGGATCAAGGTAAGGCGATGGTGTCTACCCATAAAATCGAAAAAATTCTGGTTGTGCCGCGGCAGGCTATTGTTGAGACGCCAGAAGGAAATTTCATTTATTCCATCCAAGTTGGAAAAGCGGTTAAATCTCCGGTCACCATCGGTCAGGACATGGGAAATGGCGAAGTGGAAATCCAGGCAAACATCCGGATTGACGATCCGGTGGTGATGTCAGGTCAGGCTAATTTAAAAGATGGAAGTCCGGTGACGGTCGTTGTTAATTCTCCATCTCCGCAACCCATTTCCCCACAAATCATTCCGCCAACGGCTAATCCTTAAAATTCTTTAAATGTTTGTCCTATTTTTTAGGCAACTTTTTTGAACTCCTTCCGATAAATCTCCCTCAAGGAAATCTTATGCCTTCAGATATCAAAAAAGTAGATGGTCATGGACCTTCCGTTGTCGCCGATGTTTCTCCAGAAACAGCTCCTGTGGTTTCTCCTCCAGGCGAGGTGGATTCCGCCCAAGCTTCGGCCCAGTTGCGACAGGTCGAGAAAGGAGGGGCTCTTTCTCCCATAGCCACATGGGCGGATAATTTCAGGCTGGTAGATGAATTGAATCGTCGTTTTGCGCGCCATGATCTCATGGTTGAACTCACGCGTGAGAGGATAGCGCTTGGACATGAGGGGATTCTCCGGCAAATCATCGCCAGTCAATCCTCCGCTTTGCTCGATCTTCCTTCTGATTTGGACGATATTCAATTTAGTGTGGCTACCCGTCACTGGGAAGCGATGGCCTATTTGGAAGAACATGTTGTCCCTACGTTGGGGGAAGCTCCTGATGTTCTGGTCGTAGGCCCTGGCTATTATCCTCTTCCACCGGAATTGCTCAAAGACTATCCCAGAGGAGGTTTTGTTCCTTCGGTGTCAGAATTGGCACTTGTGTTGCCCCGAAACCAAAGAAATTTTTTACGGGGCACAATGCGAGTTATCGACATTTCCCATCGTCCTTTGCGCGCGTTACACCAAGAACCTCCCCGTCTCATTGTTCCACTTAACAAAATTGAGGGGGTTCCTTCTTCTTATTTGGAGGGACTGGCTAGGAAAGGAAAAGAAATCCGGCAGGCCTATTTTTCATCGACTGAGAATTCTTATTTGATCGTGACCTACCCGCCTGCTTTGACGAAGCGGGTTCGTACAGAGCAAAGGGATATGGTAGCGGACTCTTTGGGTGCTTCTGTTGATCTTCTAGTGGCTACAAACGTTTTAGGTTATTCTGGTTCTTTGCATGATGAGACCGGCCAGTTTTTAAGGGATCTTACTTTTTATAAAATGTTGGGAACAGTAAAGATGGGGGGCTATTTTTTGGTCACTCATCCGGAAGGGGTATTGCCCGCCCCTTTGGTTCCTTTCTTAGGATACCGAGTAGTCAAGCGTTGGAAAATAGAAGGTTCATCCTCTTTTTCATTTCTCTACCAGCGTGAAAAAGCTTCATCTGTTTTAGATCGGGTCACTCACCAAATTGAACGAGCTCAGACCATGGCTAGGCGAGGCGGAAATTCATCAGGAGGGGTTTCTTCCCCTGTCGGAACTTCCAGCGGAGGAAGAGGAAGACATTCTCCTCCTCGCGATCATTCCGGAGCGGACAGCGCTACCGATGCTCTTTTTAACGGAGGGGTCACATTGTCAACCGAAGCTACTTCTGCGTTAGGGGTCGAAGCGGTGGCACTTTAGAATTAATTGCCCAAAAAGTAAGAAACTTAGCAACCTTTTCTACTCCCCGCCGATAACTTCATTAGTCCCTCTTTATGGGATAGGTATGATGACACAAAGTAAGTATTTAATCTTACTTTTGTTATTGGGGAATCGGTCTTGGGGGTCTTACTCAAAAATTAGACAGATTGTTTTAATTTATTCATGACACGGAGCGTTATCGCGTTGACGCGATAGGAGCGTTGTGTTATACAGGTGCAACTTTTATTTATAAAAAAATACAAAAACACTTTTTTAAATCCTTACGGAGGTAATCCAAAATGTCCAGTCCACGTTACGCAACTTCTTCTCGTCAGTCATTATCCCTTCCCTTCAAAGTCGGAGATAAAGCTGTTTATCCAGCCCATGGTGTGGGGGAAGTCACCGGTATCGAGTCACGCGAAATTTCTGGCTCCAAACAACTTTTTTATGTTCTGCAAATTCTCGATAGCGGGATGAAAATCATGGTCCCCACCGGCAATGTCAATGCGGTAGGTCTTCGCGAGATTATCTCCGAAACCGAAGTGAAAGCGGTTTATTCCATTCTCAAAGAAAAAGATGTGGTGTTCGACAACCAAACCTGGAACCGTCGTTACCGCGAGTACATGGACAAAATCAAAACCGGTTCGGTTTACGAAATTGCGGAAGTGTTTCGCGATTTGTCCCTGCTCAAACTCGACAAAGAACTTTCTTTCGGTGAACGAAAGATGCTCGATACGGCCAAAAATCTTCTCATCAAAGAATTAGCCTTTGCCGAAGAGCGCGAAGAAGAAGATATTGCCGACGATATCGAATTGATCTTCGAAGACGATTAATTCCTTCTCTTTCTACGCACCGCGTCATTATATCTTCTGACAGAATCAAGTGCATCTCCCAAAAGATGCACTAAGCCCAAAGGGTAGATGCGTTTCCGCCAGAGGCGGATCAGCCTTTGGCTGAGAGGGGGAGGCTCCGCAGGCTTTGCCTGTGGAGCGACCAAAGGAAGTCCCTTTAGGGAGGGGCGATCCCATAAAGAGGGACACAGCGCTAGCCCCTTAAAATAGATCGTGACTTATTTTGACGGAGTCGGTAAAATTTGACCCGTGTCTTTGCGTCAAAAAAAATCTTCTAGTCCCACATCGCACGAAGCCGATCTTCTCGAAAGAATTCAAGAAAAAGAAAATATCATCCACGAATTAAAAGATTTAATTCAGACAATTTCTCGCGGCAAATATATGTGGGAGTCTACTTTTGACGCCATTAAAGATCCGGTTGTGATTATTTCGGAAGATTTTTTAATTCAGCGTGCTAATCGGGCGGCGGCGTTTGCGGCCAAAATCGATGTGCGATTGCTAATCAACAAAAAATGTCACGAAACATTGGCTGGGAGTGACACTCCTTGTCGCGGATGTCCTCTTATTTCAACGCTGGCCACTCGTGTTTCTCATTCTTCCGATCTCGATCGTTTCAAAAAAAATAATCGACAGTATCAGGCGCATGCTTATCCTTTAAGTACCGAGTCCGGGCCCAAGGGTGATTCACCCAAGCAGGTGGTTCTTCATTATCGGGATATTACGGAAGAGAGGGAATTGCAGCATAAATTATTTCACAGTGAAAAAATGGCTGCCATTGGAACTTTGGCGGGAGGGGTGGCGCACGAAATTAATAATCCTTTGGGGGGCATTTTGGCGTTTACCCAATTGGTGATGCGCGACTTAAAAGAACATCATACCAATTATGCGGATCTTAAAGAAATTGAAGAATCGACCCTTCGTTGCAAAAAAATTGTCCAAGACCTTCTCGATTTTTCGCGTCAAAGCCGCGAGGAAACCCGGCTTCCTCTTCAGCTGAATGATGTTTTACAAAAAATGATGCCCCTCATTCAAGTGCAAGCCAAGACCAGTCAAGTCAAGGTCGAGTGCGAGTTTGACAGAAATCTTCCTCCTATTTTGGGGAACGACCACAAATTGCAGCAGGTTTTTTTGAATCTCATCACCAATGCCTATCATGCCATGGCGCAGGGGGGCCTTTTACGATTTTGTACTTATCAAAGGCGAAACGATGATCGTGTGTATGCCGAGGTGTCGGATACGGGCATCGGAATTAAAGAAGAAGATTTAGGTAAAATATTCGACCCTTATTTTACAACTAAAGAACAAGGAGAAGGAACCGGTTTGGGGCTTTCGATCACTTATGGTATTGTTCGCGAGTACGATGGAACCATTGATGTCAAAAGTAAGCTCGGCAGTGGCACAACTTTTATTTTATCATTTCCTGTTTTTCATGGCGAAGAAGAAACACGTTCAACACAACATATCGGTTTTCCCGCGTCTTAAGCGGTAGGGCCGATACCAAGGAGAAATTATGCAAGCACGCATTCTAGTGGTGGATGACGAAGTGACAATTCTCAAAGCGTTGACTCGTTACTTAACCCATGAAGGGTATGAGGTTGAATCGGCAGGAACCGGAGCCGAGGCCATCGAAAAAAATAAAGAACGCCATTTCGATCTGATGATCACCGATCTTAAACTCCCGTTGATGAATGGTATCGAACTTATCCGCGAGATCAAAGGGCTTAACCCGAATATCAGTTGTATCATCATGACAGGTTTTGGGTCGATTGCCAGTGCTGTAGAAGCCATGAGAGCTGGGGCTTTCCACTATATTACCAAACCCTTCGAACTGGAAGATGTTGGCCACATTGTTTCCAAGGCGTTGGAAAATTCCCGGTTGAAAGAACAAAATCGGATTCTTCAAAAGCAGGTTAAAACCCGTTACGGTTTTGAAAATATTATTGGAGCGAGCGACGAAATTAACGATGTGCTTCGTCTCGTTAAACAGGTGGCGGAAACCGATTCCACCGTTCTTATTCTGGGAGAAAGCGGAACAGGCAAAGAACTTGTTGCTCGGGCGGTTCATTATAATAGTCACCGGGCCGCCAAACCTTTGGTGCCTGTTAATTGCGGAGCTATTCCTGAAAATCTTTTGGAGTCGGAATTGTTTGGACACATGAAGGGCTCTTTTACCGGAGCGGTCAATTCGAAAATCGGAAGATTCGAAATGGCCAACGGTGGAACTATTTTTCTCGACGAAATTGGAGATATGAGCCTTCGTTTGCAAGTAAAAATCTTACGGGTATTGCAAGAAAGACAATTCGAGCCGGTGGGTTCCACAAAAACAGTGGAGGTGGATGTCCGTATTATCACCGCCACCAATCAAAATTTGGAAAAGCTGGTTGAAAAAGGGGCGTTTCGCGAAGACCTGTATTATCGGTTGAATGTGATTCCCATCACCAGCCCTCCGCTCAGACAGCGCGTGTGCGATATTCCCATTTTGGTGGAACATTTCCTCAAAATATTTTCGGAAGCCAATCAGTTGCCTCCTCCCAGATTGTCCGATGACATGATGCGGCTTTTCACAAATTATAGTTGGCCAGGAAATGTTCGCGAACTCGAAAACACGATCGAACGTTTGGTCGTGCTTCGTTCGGACAAAGACATCAAGATCGATGATCTTCCCGAAAAATTTCTAGAGGTTCAAGGAGCGGTGATGCGCCACACCTCTTTTCCCATTCCGGATGCGGGGATTTCTCTCAAACGGGTGGTGGATGATTTCGAAAATACGCTTATTCTGAAAGCCTTGGAAAAAACGGGATGGAATAAAAACAAGGCAGCCAACTTGTTAAAACTCAATCGCACCACTCTTGTGGAGAAGATCAAGAAAAAACAGCTCGAGAAGCAACTCAATTAAGTGACAGAAAATTCCTATGACATTTTGATTGTCGATAACGATACCGTCTCGGCTAAAAAGCTTGAAACTCTGTGTCGCGACAAAGGATGGAAATCTCTCGTGGTCAATCGCGGAGATCAAGCGCTCGATTGCCTCGATCGATTTTCTTTTCGTGTGGCTGTTATCGAACTTGACACCCCTGGTTTTTCCGGGCTGCAAATTCTCGAATGGCTGAAAACTCAAACGAAGGAGTGTGAAGTTATTTTGAGTACGGCAACGGGGCAAGTGGACAGTGCTGTGAAGGCTTTCAAGCTGGGGGCTTTTGATTATTTAACCAAACCTTTTGAACCACTTTCGCATGTGGCGACAGCTCTTCAACAAGCGCTTTATAAGCAACAGTCCCTTGTGAGTTTCAAGCAATATCAAACGCTCTCCGTCGATGGCGAATTCGAGAGTTTAGTCGGACGTAGTTCCAAGATGAAAGGGATTTTTGAAATGATTCGTCAGGTGGCCCCCAGCCCCAGCAATTTGTTGGTGTTGGGAGAATCGGGCACCGGAAAAGAATTGGTGGCCCGAGCGATTCATCGTCATAGCAAACGAAGTTCTCAACCTTTTGTTGTCATCAATAGTTCCGCCATGCCCGAAACTCTTTTGGAATCGGAATTATTTGGATATGTCAAAGGGGCTTTTACCGGAGCGGCAAACGACAAGCAGGGGCTTTTCGAAGTGGCTGATGGGGGGACCATTTTTCTAGACGAGATTGGAGATATTCCTATCTCAACGCAGGTGAAACTTCTTCGTGTTTTACAAGGGGGAGATTTCATGTCACTGGGAAGTTCGGTCTCACGTAAAGTGGATGTCCGTATTTTGGCGGCCACCAACAAAAATCTGACCCAAGCCATTGCCAAAGGGGAATTTCGTGAAGATCTTTATTATCGATTGAATGTTATTAACATCATGTTGCCTCCGCTGCGAGAAAGGAGCGAAGACATTCCACTTTTAGCCTATCATTTTCTTAAAAAAATTAGCAAAAAGGTGGGCAAAGCGGTTAATAAAATTTCGGTCGATTTTCTTCAAGCGCTTCAAAATTATACTTGGCCCGGAAATGTTCGTGAGCTTGAAAATGTGGTCGAGCGCTCCATTGTTTTGGCCTTAGGCGATACGCTTAATGCTAAGACATTGCCTCCAAAAGTTTTGTCGGCTTCTTTCTATTCTCCGTCAGGAAAGGAAGAAGATTTAACTCAGCTTGCCTATAAAGAGGCCAAGAAAAGAGCGTTGAATATTTTCAATCACTCTTATATCATGAACCTCCTTCAGAAGATGCAAGGGAATATCACCGCCGCTTCCGAAAAAGCGGGCATGGATCGGAGTAATTTCAAAAAAATTATCCGTCGCTATCGACTTGAGGGAATGTCTAAATGAGAGTTAAGTGAACAATGGAAAAGCAGAAAATACTTATTTCAGGAAATTGGCCAACAGGAATCGATGGAATCAAGGCGACACTCAAGTCGGAACCTTATCATCTCGAGCTTTGTGATTATGCTTCCCTGAAGACCGAACTTAAAAAAGAGGAGTGTGATGTTGTCCTTCTTTCCCTCGATGCCAAAGATATCGAAGCCACAGCTGTGCGTCTGCTCGAGTTACGTCAAATTCATGATGATCTTCCTTTTATTGTCGTCTCCCCCAGTGAAAGTTGGGAGCCTGCAGTGACATTGATGAAGGTCGGCGTGAACGATTATTTCCCTTACCCTTTTTCAAAAGATAAATTGAAACGTGCCGTACTTCAACAGATCCGTTTGTACCGGTTGACCCGTCGTGTTTTTTTAACCGAAAAGAGCGGGGATATTGTTTCTCCTTTCGAATCGATGATTGGAAAAAGCGATACGATGCAAGAAATTTTCCGCGTGATTTTGGCGGTGGCCAAATCGAATGCGACGGTACTGATCACCGGAGAATCGGGTACTGGCAAAGAATTGGTGGCGAAAGCCATTCATCGGCGCTCGGAACGGGCGGGGCATCGTTTTATCGATTTAAATTGCGGCGCCATTCCTAAAGACCTTCTCGAAAACGAACTTTTCGGACACGAAAAAGGGTCGTTTACCGGTGCCCATGCCCGTTATCAAGGAAGTTTTGAAGCCGCCCACCAAGGGAGTCTTTTTCTCGACGAAATTAGTGAAATGGATCCAATGCTTCAAGTCAAGTTGTTGCGAGTGTTGCAGGAAAGAAGTTTCATGCGCATCGGCGGAAACGAAAAAATCAGCGTTGATGTTCGCATTATTGCCGCCACCAACCGCAACTTGCCTGAGGAAATTCGGAGCGGCCGTTTTCGCGAAGATTTGTTTTATCGCCTCAATGTCGTCAACGTGATCTTGGCGCCCTTACGTGAACGACGCGACGATATTCCTCTGATGGCGCAGCATTTTCTGCAATATTATTCGACAAAAAATAGTCGTATTTTTATCGATTTTGCAACCGACGCGATGGAAGCGTTGATCAATTACGACTGGCCAGGCAATGTGCGAGAACTCGAAAATACCCTCGAACGAATTGTGGTTTTGCACAATGCGTCCCAAGTAAAACTCAAATTTTTACCAAAAAATATTCAGAAAGTTAATCGGGCGATTAGTTATTCGAAAGAATCGCCCTTGGCCAGTGAAGAGGGGCGTATTATTCCTCTCGATGATTTGGAAAAAAGAGCGATCGAGCTTGCTCTTCTTCAGTTTCGCGGAAATATTTCCATCGCGGCCAAAAAATTGAAAATTGGGCAGGCGACTTTGTATCGTAAAGTGAAAAAATTTGGGATTCAGGTTTAATTTTTTTAATTATCATGATCAAAGAAACTAAAAAAATTGGCAAGGTGACTGTGATGTCGTTGCAAGGCTCACTGGAAGTGAGTCTTCAAGAACAGTTTAAAGCAGACATTCTCAAACAGATTTCGGAGGATCCTTGTTCGCTGGTGATCAATCTCAAAGAAGTCGACTTTATCGACAGCGCTTGTTTGGGGGCGCTGATTGCTGTGGCCCGCCGTCTCCGTGAACGGAAAGGAGATCTGAAATTATCTGAGATGAGTTCCGAGGTACGGTCTATTTTTCAGATTACACGTTTGGAAAAAGTTTTTGAGATTTTCGACGATACCGATTCTGCTGTTTCCGCGTATAAAAAAGTATAAGAAAATATAAGAAAGAGTGATTCACCCAAGCATGAAGGTCAAACCTGTCTCCACTTCCTTTGTTGTTGCCTCCGAGAAGGAGATTCTTTCCACTTTTAAAAAACAGATCGCCGAAATTAACCGTCGGCAAAAAACCCCTCTATTTGCAGGACAACTTCTCAATGATTTAATTGTCGCTTTTACCGAAGGGGTGGCCAATGCCATTCGTCACGGCGGCGAACTGAAAACAAACAAAAAAATTTCTTGTCGCATCAAACTGACGGCCAAACAAATTGAACTTCAAATTATGGATCATGGCCCTGGTTTTAATCTCAAAAAAATTCCACTTCCTAATTTTCAATCGATGGATGAATCGGGCAGAGGGCTTTTTATGATACGGCAATTAATGGACTCCATCGACTATAGCTGCGGCAAAAAAAGAAACGTACTCATCCTGAAACGGCTTCTTATCGGCAACGACCCCCAGACGCGGGCCCTTGATTTGCTCTACGAAATTAGCGATGCTATTCTTGGTACAGCGGACATTCAATCGGTCTATACTATTATTCTTGATCGTGCTCTCGACGTTTTTCAGGTGGAGCGCGCCTCCATTCTTATTTACGACAAAAATTTAAAAAAATTAAAAGTGGTGGCTAGTCGGGGTTTGACGCCGCAAGTTCGTGATGCCATTCAAGTCCAGCCTGGAGAAGGAATTGCCGGCTACGTTTATCAGCATGCCAAACCTTGTCTGATTGCCGACATGAGAAAAAATTCTTCCGGCTGGGAACAAAAAAAACATTACAAAAGCCAGTCGTTTATTTCCGCCCCGATGATTTGTTCCCCCATGCGTTTGGGACAAGAATCGATCGGTGTGATTAACATGACCGATCGCATCGACGGTAGATCCTTTACTCGCAAGGATCTCCAGCTGTTGACAACAATTGCCAATCAAGCTACCGCTTACTTGCATATGTATCGTCTTTTGTCAGATGCCAAAGATGCCGAGATCATGCGGCGCGAGTTGGACATCGCCCGCCAAATTCAGCGAAGTTATCTTCCCCAAAATTTCCCTTCCGTTCACGGAATCGAAATGGCTGGCTGGTGCGAAATGGCCCAAAGCGTTGGCGGAGACTATTATGATTTTATCGAAAAAGATGGGCAAAATTTTTATGTCGTCATTGCGGACGTGGCCGGTCACAATGTGGCCGCGGCGCTGACGATGGCTAATTTCAGAAGTCTTTTGCGCACTCTTTTATCCAAAGAGGAGGACCCCGGAAAAATCATTACTCTTATTAATCAAAACCTTTTTAACGATCTTGCCAAAAACGACCAATTTATTTCTATGGTGTTAGTGCATTATCGACCAACGGATCGCACTTTTTCTTTGGCTAATGCGGGCCACCGTTTTCCGTTGTTGGTCGATAGAACCGGCCACTGTTTTTCCGACCGCCAAGAGGGGGGAACGGTTTTGGGAGTGCTCCCCCATGAAGTCTATTCAACCATTTCCGTGGAATTGTCACCGGGAGACAGCCTAGTTTTGTACACCGATGGATTGACCGAAATTACGAATGATCGGGATGAAGCTTTTGGTCTTGAAAAACTTCAAAAAATTGCAGAAGCCAGTAGCCATCAACCGGTCTCTAGCTTTTTGAAAAAACTCCATAGCGAAATGAAAACTTTTTTAGGCGACTGTCCTCTAACGGATGATGCCACGGTGGTGGCGTTGAGGCGGGCATAGGTCGAGCGAGATTACAGATACCCCCCCACGTGCTCCTCCAAAATCGATTTAATAAGACGTTGGTATTTGATGCGTTGTTTCGTGGCGGCTTTTTTAAGTAGCCCCAACAGGTCCGAAGAGACACGCAACGAAATGAGCCGATCCTGGGCTTTAAAGTGAAGCGGAATCTTTTTTAGGTCTTTGGATTCAAGATAATCCCCCAAATCAGTTTTTTCGACGAATTCCCCAAAGGCCTTGCGACTCTTAAGTTTCGGAAATGGTTTTTTCATAAATAATTTTTTCTTTGCGGTGCATGGGCCTAGCGGAAATCACACGGATCAGTGTTGTTGGGCCCTTAATCCGCAAAGTAAAAGCAATTGTTAACAGTCGTTTTTTATTTGTTTTCCCAAAAGCAATCAGTCTCTTTTCGGTGAAGCTGTGTTTTTCATCAGGAAAATACAAAAGCGGCTCATTCCAGAATGCCTCTTCCGCTTCCAAAAATGTAACACCGTGCTTGGTAAAGCTTTTAATGAGATTGCCTTTATCCCATTCAAAGCCGTCTATTTCTAACTTATTATCCATTAAATTATGCTCTAGTGTCAATATAATTGTATATACAAATTATCGTCCTTATATTCACCATGAATAAGCAAAATTGATGCCAAGTATTTTGAGGCTTAAGGATGAATTAAAAGGGTTTGATGGATCACTACTGACGAGAGCGTCCGATTTTTGGACTGAAAGATTTAAAACCATTTTTCTGGAGATCCTAGCGATTTTCGTGATATTCTTTTGGTAGAAAGGATCAAAAGTGCTTCCCTTGTCTTATACAGCCACTCTTTCGGAAATCGACGCCCTTCAAGCCCGCGGGATCCACAAGGGCTTAAGTCGAATGGAAGCGGCTTTGCGGGTTTTGGGAAATCCTCATCATCGTTTTCCCACCATTCATATTGCCGGTACCAATGGCAAAGGATCGACTGCGGCCATTACCGCCGAAATTTTAAAAAAATCAGGTTTTAAAACAGGATTTACGCTTTCTCCCCACCTCGAGGATTTTAGGGAAAGAATTCAGGTCAATCGAAACTGGATTTCTCAGGACGCCGTTGTGTCCCTGTACGAAAAAATGAAAAAAGTTTTGGGTCATTTACCTCTTACTTATTTCGAGTGGACCATTCTCATGGCTTTTCTTCATTTTGCCTCATCGCGCGTGGATATTGCCGTGGTGGAAACCGGTATGGGAGGAAGGTGGGATGCCACGAATGTGGTCAATCCGATTGCTACTGCCATTACGAATATTTCGCTGGAACACGAAAATTATTTAGGATCGCGGTTAGAAGAAATTCTTACCGAAAAAATGCAGATTTTCAAAAAGGAAATTCCCGCCTGGACGGGGTTGACTCAAACTCCGCTTTGGAATCTTTTGCAAAGTCATTGTCGCGAAAATCAGATTCCTCTTTATCGGCTCGATGATTATTATCGTGAAAATCCGGATGGAAGTTTTTCCATTTTCAATTATCGATTGCGATGTGGGTTGAAGGGGGCGCATCAAAATCGCAATGCCGCACTGGCGGTGGCCCTTTGTTCCAGCTTGATGGAGCGGGGATATGGAATTTTGCCAGGGGCGGTTGAAGCGGGAGTGGAAGAGGTCTACTGGCCCGGCCGCCTCGAGGCCGTTTCCCAAAAACCGTTGATTCTTTTGGACGGCGCCCATAATCGGGGAGGGATCGAAGCGCTGACGGCCTACCTTCAATCGGCGGGACGCAAATATCATCTCGTTTTTGGGACATTGACGGATCGTCCTTTTAGCGAGATGTTAATCCCACTTATGCCGTATGTTCATGATGTGACATTGGTCCAATTTGATGGAGGAGAGAGAAGTTTTACGGAGCAACAACTCCAGGAATTAACGGCAAAGTTGCCTGTGGAGGTTGTTTCAAAAATTAAAAATGGGACGATGAATCTCACCCCCGACACTTGGAGAAATTATTTAGCATCGCTTTCTCCTCAAGAGGGAATTTTGGTCACCGGCTCTCTCTACCTTGTTTCTCAAGTGAGAGCCCTTATTAAAGGAATGTGTTAATCAAAAAAAATGAAAAAAATGAAAAAATTCTTTTATGTTTTTGTCTCTCTATTTTTTTTAATGCATGCTCAGAATAGTTGGGCTATCGATCCCGTTCTCAAAAAGGCGAGCGACTTTACTTACAACGCCCATTTTTCCGAAGCCGAAGCGCTTCTCAACGATTATATCGCGGCAAATCCTCTGGATCCGTGGGGATATATTCTTCGCGGGACTAATACCGATTGGAAACAAAAAATCCAAAATTTACATGGAAAATTGGACAATCAAGTTCTCGACGATTACAAAATTGCCAATGACCATGCTTTTCAGCAATGGGATCGAGACCAAGATAACATCGACAAAAAAATTACCTTGGGCAACAGTTATTTGTATGTTTCAAAAAAGTGGCTCGACATGGGGAGAAAAACAAGAGCTGGGTTGATTCTCAAAAAATGTCAACGCCACATGGATGAGGCGATTAAACAAGATCCCAATCGGTTCGATGCTTATTTAGCGGTAGGGTTATTTAATTTCTATGCCGCTAATCTTCCCTCTGGGCTCCAATTTTTTGCGTCGCTTTTGGGAATCTCTGGCAACGAGACCAAGGGGTTAAACATGATGAACAAAGCGGCGACCGAACCGAACGTGTTGCAAAACGATGCGCTTTTTATGCTGTCGTATGCGTATGGACATACCAAACAAAATTACCCCCTGTCGCAAAATTATTTAAGACAGTTGATTATGCGTTATCCGGACAACTCTTATTTCATGATGGTGAGAGGGGAAAATTCTTTCAAGATGGGAGCCTATGAGCAAACACGGAAAGACATGGGCACTCTCCTTAATTTTTGCAATGCCAAACCGGACAGCTGTGCGCCAGCCCAAATTTTCTTGGCCAATTTTGATAGTGCCGCGAGCTACATCCAGCAAAATAATATTTTAGCGGCGGTTCCCTTTGTCGAAAAGGCGGTGGCTCTCAACGACAATTCTTCTTCCGACAAAGCGGTGGCTCTTCATCTTTATCAAGGTTTGATCTTTCGGGCGAAAGGAAAAAAGCAAGAAGCGTTGGCCGAGTTCGAAAAAGTAGAAGATGGTCGTGAAAAAAATCCTAGCGCCTGGGATCGTGCCCAAAAAGAACAACAACTTTTGGAACAATAAGGGACCTCTTTTTTGTGGGACTTCAGTCCTCTATTTAGTCAATTTCGTGACATCTCTCCCCGATATTCTTGACGTATTTCTGCACTGCGTCGCAATTTCAAAAGATTAATTCATTCTAAATATTTGAATTTTATAGGTAATTTTTTTTATCCTTTGGCTGCATTCTGGCCTCCTAATTGCATTTATTAAAGGAAAGGGAAACCTAGAAGTCAGAAAAGGAGGGATTATGAGCCGCTGGAGAGAAACATTATGTGGCAGTGTTGTTTTAGGACGAGCCCCGGAAAGTCCCGACGTGAGTAGTCTTCAAGCGCAATCCGAAATATTAAGTTGTGGTGGAATTTATCTCCCTTATCAACCTACTCAAAAACCGTTTAAAAAAGAAAAGGATCTGGCCGTTTTTCATCTGGCCAAAGAGCAGTATGAAGTGCTTTTGGTGGATACCCCCCAAGAAATACAGCGTTACGGTGAATCGGTGCCCGAAAATCCCAATGAAGTGCCGCTGTTTTCCGAACCCCGTTATCTCGACTTAAAACATTTGAAGTGAAAAACTCGAGAGCACGTTAAACTTAATAATAAAATTAAACCAAAAAAGGCCACAATGGTTGATCCTGTTGGCAGATCGAAGGCATAGGATCCCGCAATGCCTCCGATACTTCCGAGAATTCCTAATCCCCATCCCAATAAAAGACGTGGTTTCATTTCCCTAAAAAACAGCATACTGCAAAGGGCCGGAACAATCAGAAACGAGAAAACCAGCAAAATACCAGCCATCTGGACTGAGCTGGTGATCACCAGTCCAAAGCTGACGTAGAAAAAAAGATCCCACAGTTTGATTTTTAATCCTCGTTTTTGCGCCTCGACTGGATTACAGGAAACCAGAAACATTTTTTTCCGCACCCGATAGTGGATAAAACCAAGCACAGAATAAATCAGAGCCGTTTTGATGATTTGATGCCAGCTCACCCAAAGAATATTTCCATTTAAAATAAATTTGAGATGTTCGGCACCGTGAGGGGCTTTATCGGCTAATAGGAGGCTGATGGCCGAGCTGACGGCAAAGCTAACGCCGATAAAGGCTTCCTGAGGGATGACATCGTCTCGGAAAAAAGCAAAAAACAGGGCTCCGATTAAAGTGAAGCCAAGGCCAAAAAAATAAGCGGTTTGTGAGTCGAGCTCAAAACCCAGCACAAAGGCGACCGTCATTCCCATCGCTGCGATTTGCGCGAGAGCGATATCGACAAAGATGACCCCTCGGCCAATGACGTGCAAACCCAAATAGGCGTGAATGCCGGTTAAGACCAGGCAGGCCACGAGTGGTGGCAAAAGAAAAATAAAAATATTCATAGTGCTTCCTTTATCTTTGAAATTAAATAATCAAAAAGATCGAAATAATTGTTGATTCCTTTATCCCCTCCCACCGAGGTGGCTAAGATAAGATATTTCGCTCCTGTTTTTTCTGCCAATTCCTTTCCTGGTTTGGGGTCGTAATAATTTTCGGCAATGATCAAAGGAATTTTTTGTTTTTGGACGCTGTCAATTAATTCCATCAGATGGCTTGGATTTGGAGGGATTCCTGGTTTGGGCTCTAAGTATCCCCCCTGTTTCAGCCCGGTCCAATCCATGAAATAAGAAAAACTTTTGTGGTAGGTAATAATTTGTTGGCCACGCAAGGAGGCGATCTCTTGATTCCAGCCGGCTATTTTTGCACGCAAAGTTTCTTCAAACTTGGTCGCGTTGGCTTTATACTGGTCGGCATGAGCGGCATCCAGTTCTCCCAATTTTTTCGCAATGGTCGAGGCGATGATGATTCCATTATTGGGATTAAGCCAATAATGCGGATTACCAAATGGATGAACATCTCCCATCGAGCGGTCAATGCCGCCAGTGGGAATTTCAAGAGCCGGAATTCCCTCGGAGGATTCCATGTATCCGGCGTTTCCCTTTTGTATTTTTGGATTTCGCGATTGGGTGAGCAACACCGGCAACCATCCAATCTCAAGATCGAGGCCGACAGCAATGACAAGATCGGCCTGCCCCACTGCCGCCACAAAGCTCGGTTTGGGTTCCATAAAATGGGGATCTTGATCGCCGCGCGCGAGAGTTTTTAGGGAAATCAAATCTCCCCCCACCTCGCTGGCAATGGCGGCGAGATTGGTTGTTGTGGCAACGACGTTCAGCTTAGCGTAAGCCGAATTTGTAAATACTAAGAATGATAATAAAACTAAGAATAATTTTTTCATATTTTTTCCTCTTGATTAAAAGTTATGAGCTCCATGCGCTCCCATGCTGTATTGTATTTGCAGGAACACAGCATGAACTCGATCGGCGCCGGTCGGCTTGTCATCGTCATACTGCAAGCGGAGAAGTGAAAACTCCGTCGGCGTAAAGGTGAGCATGGGCGAAATCCGATATTCTTTACTGATTGAATCGGACAAAAATCCAACCTCGTCGTAACGCAGTCCCGCATGCCAACGTTTGAGAAATTGATAATCGACGTAAGAATAAAAACCCTGATCGTTGTTAGTAGCCAGGGGAGTATTCCTTTTTCGAAAAAGATATTCGGTTTGCCACGACACACTTCGGTACGATTGCGGTTTCCATTTCAAAAGCATGTCTCCGCCATACAAACTGGTAAGCTTGCCCGTTCCCGTGCTGTTGTCTCCCCACGCAGCGGAGCCTCCCACCAACAGTGTGCTGTTGGTCGACACATCAACGCTTGTCGACAATCGGGTTTGGTAGAGCAAATCTTTTTTGCGCGCGCCGCTAAAGTCGGCATCGTTATCGCCATTTGTCACCGTCGTTTGAAGTTGAAGAAAGAAGGGAGTTGGCAGCAAGTAGGATACTTCGACACCCATTTCGTTTAATCCTTCAACGCCAAGCAGGTACTTGTTGACGAGTGGATTATCGGCAAAGCTCCAAGTATGCGAGTGTTTCTGATTTTGCCGGCCGAACGGCAGTTTGAATTTTCCCGCACGAATTTGCAGTCCTTTCGGCAGAGCCAGTGTTGTGATGTATCCTTCTTCAATGCCGACGGAATCCGTATTAAAAGCCAGAAACACATCTCCTTTGAAATAGGGGTCGATGATAGACTGAAGCCCCACTTCGATTTCTGTCAGATTAAATCCCGTCTTTGCAGGATCATCCCCCGTTTCTCCCGTTGGATCTTTAGAATAATAAGCTCCCGACATATTGCCGATGACACTGATGTCCGGCAACATTTTGCCAGCACCTTGGCTCGGTGCCTGGTAGGTCCAGGGGCCAATGGTTTTTGTATCTGTTTTTGTCTTTCCCCATGATTTAAAAGGGTTCAGCAGGAGGCTGAAAATTATCAGCCCCATAAAATATTTTTTTTTCATAAGTATGTCTCCGTTTGAATCACTAAGAATTAATTTACAATTTGATCGTTTAATTATACGGAATGTCGTAAGTCGTCACCCCGCACTTGATGCGGGGTCCATTAATAAAATCCTGGATGCCGGATCAAGTCCGGCATGACGGATAACTAGATGTAGATAATTAAGCCGAAGGCGGGGCGCGGGAACGGATAGTTGATTGAAAAGAAAAAGAAGAAACTTCTTTTGCGGGAATGACAATATTTTTCTCGATGAGCTCAATTTGGTGAGGAGTAACCGGAAAGTTAATGGCTACTTGCTTGACTTGATGCCCCAAGACGCAGACAGAGCAATGATCGGTTGTCGCGTTTAAGTCCTTATGATAGTGGAAAGAAGTTCCAATTTGAGCAATAAGAAGGAAAGATAAAAGGAGAAGAGTCTTGAAACAAAAATTTTTCATCAGTTGCGGGAAGAGCTAACAAATAACAAAAATCTTGTCTATGAAAATACTGATCAGCGGTTCAAGTGGTTTGGTTGGCTCGGCTCTCATTCCTTATCTACGAGAAAAAGGGCACGAGGTTTTTTGTTTGGTACGGCGCGCGCCCAAGAATTCTTCGATGGAAATTTTTTGGAACCTTGAAAAAGGGGAAATCGACAAAACCAAGCTCGAGGGGATTGATATTGTCATTCATTTGGCCGGCGAAAATATTGCGTCGGGGCGATGGACTGCCCAAAAAAAACAACGTCTTCGCAGTAGTCGTGTTGAAAGTACAAAATTTCTTTGTCAAACTTTGTTAAATTTAAAAACGCCTCCGCAAATGGTTCTGTCTGCCTCGGCGGTTGGATTTTATGGAGATCGTGGCACCGAAATTCTTCATGAGGAAAGCCATGTGGGAAAAGGTTTTCTGGCGGAGTTGGCCTGTGATTGGGAAAGTGCCTGGGATCCACTGGTTCAACAAAAAATTCGTGTCGTGAATCTTCGTTTTGGAATGATTTTAAGTTCAAAAGGGGGCGCCTTGACCGAAATGAAAAAGCCTTTTACAAAGGGGCTTGGCGCCATTTTTGGAAATGGTAAACAATATTGGAGTTGGATTCATATGGATGATGTTTTAGGAGCCATCGATCACGTCCTTCCTACAAAACATATTATCCGCGGCCCGCTCAATGTGGTGGCTCCTCATTCGGTGACACAAAAAGAGTTCGCTAAAACATTGGGACAAGTTTTGCATCGTCCCGTTTTTCTGCGTGTTCCTAGTTTTGCTTTAAAAATAATTTTTGGAGAAATGGCCGAGGGACTTTTTCTATCCAGCGCCCGCGCAGAGCCAGCGCGTCTTGGTGCGACAAGTTACAAGTTCAAATACCCCAATTTAGAACTCGCCCTCAAAAATCTTTTAGCATGAATGTGTGCCGGGAGGGGGAATCGAACCCCCACACCCTTGCGGGCTTCGGATTTTGAGTCCGACGCGTCTGCCAGTTCCGCCATCCCGGCTTTTTACTATCGAGCTTCGTGTCTAGTGGAACCTT